>Ga0308175_100000121_pt1 | contig 59671 bp, 40 predicted proteins | sample PhyCR1_3_FD_203893 | JGI IMG/M metagenome (GOLD analysis project Ga0308175, IMG submission 203893) | Soil microbial communities from UC Gill Tract Community Farm, Albany, California, United States - DLSLS.C.R1 | ecosystem: Environmental > Terrestrial > Soil > Agricultural land | place: USA...
TCGCGCTGCCCGAACCCGACCCGTCGGGCTCGATGAGGTTTGTCGTTTCACGCGCTCGGACGTGGGTGCGCTGCGGAACTCGCACGGCGAGGCCCTCGGCGGCCACGCCCGCGGGTGACGAGATCCCCCCCTATGCGGGACCTCCACGGCAACCCATCAAAACCACTGCGCCGAGGTACTAGCTGCCGGGGCGGTCGATCGCGATCGCGAACGCGACGGACGCGGCGGAGTAGCAATCGGTGCTCGGGTCGTCGCCGCCGAACGAGCCGCGGAACGTGGTGGCGACGTCGGGCGTGATGCCGAGCAGGGCCGCGCGTGCCATGGCCGCGAGCTCCAGGCTGGCTCCCGCGGCGAGCCGGGATCGCGGGTCGCCATCGGGCGCGCTCAGCATGGCCACCGGGCCGGTGATGGGCCGGAGCGCCAGGACGTCGGCGAGCGTGCGGCGCTCGCCCCGGTCGGCCGAGGTCCACACGTAGAGATCGGCAGGTCCGTGAAGCTCGCCACGCCAGACGGTCAGCTCGCTCGGGGCGTTGCCGATCACCGTGGTGGCGCAATACGGCATCGCCGCCGAGCGCGCGCACACCAGCACATCGACGCGGGTGCCGGCAACGACCTTGAGCTCGGTGAGCCGGATCTGTAGCGCCGCCGTGACGCTCTGCGGCGGCGCCGACCCGGTCGGGTTGGCGTCCACCTGAGGCGCGCCGAAATCGAGCGACGCGTCGAGCGGAAACAGCCGGTAGTCGCGCCAGCAGATCGCGAACGCGGCAGCACCGCTCGCCGTGTCGAGGTTTCGCGGTCGCCCGGTCGCGAGCTGATCGAGGAGCGCCCGGAGGGGCGTAGCCGGCGTGGTATCCGCCTTGGGGTGGCCGAGGTGCTCGTCGCTCACGAGCACGCTCAGGTCGGCGGGTTCTGCGGTGATCATCACCAGCGCGGTGTCGAGCCGAGGCTGGTCGCGCGGCATGCCCTTTGGCCAGCCAAGCGTAAGGCCCACGAGCTGGCCGGCGGCCGTATCCCCGACGTACACCGGCATGTTGGGTGGCAGCTTGATCCCGCTTGCGGCGTAGGCGCTGAGCAGCGTGATCCGGCGGCGCAGCCCGATGTTGAACACGTTCGCGAACACGGGCCTGGCGCCCCGGTTCTCGAGCCGGAGCGCGATCCGATCGCCCAGGCCGAGCGCCTCGCCGTGATCGGCCAGCGTGCGGTACCCGCCGTTGCCGACGAGGAGGAGCTCGACCGAGACGTCGGCCGGCGCGAGGCCCTCGTTTTCGGAGAGCGCGCGCAGGCGGCGCTCGGTCGCGAGGTTCTCGAGATCGGACACCGCGTCGCGCAGGCGATCCGGATAGCGCGCCGGCGGAAACAGCGGCCCCTGCGCGTCGTGGAGCTCGAGTTCGATGCCGTGGACGCGCAGCTCGGCGAGCACGTCGCGATCTTCCGGCGTTGCCGCGCGCACCCGGCCGGAGCTTCCGAGCGCGGCCTCGATCGCCGGCCGGGCCGTGTCAGCGGCGAAGACGCGCACGGCCAGCCGCTCGAACGCGAGCGACATCGCGACCGCCACGGCGTTCACCGGCAGCTCGCCGGCATCGGCGTGGCGCGCGATCCGGCGTGCGCGGCTCTGCGTCGGGAAGACCTCGTCGATCGTCAGCTGTTCGATGAGCTTCGCCGGTTCGATCCGGGTCGAACCCGCGGGCATCACGCCGTAGACGTCGCCGGCCGAGACTCCATGCAGCCGCCCCGCCTCGACGATCGCCGTAGCCACTTCGCTACGCACGGGAAAGGTGGTGGCCTCGACCGTCGCGAGCGAGAACGGCACGCGCGAGATCGGGCCTTCGATCTCGGGGCGCTGGACGGTCAGGCGCGCGCGCAGCTCGGTGCCGATCGACCGCCACGACACGGGCGCCGTGCCGATCTGGGCGAGGATCTCGGCGAGGCGGAGCGTCATTCCACCGATCCATCCGCCCTCCGGCAGATCGAGCCCGATCGCCCGGAGCTCGCCGGGGGACGGCAGCGCGAGCTGGTACGCCGAATCGGTCTGACCGGCGGCGGCGACGCGAACAGCGTATGGGTTTCCGGTGAGCTCAAGTTCGTCGAAGTCGCGCGCACGTTCACGCAGCGCCTGGAGGTGCCTGGTGAGGACCACGCGCGTCAGCTTCGGCCACACCCGGGCGGCACCCGCCGGTTCATCTCCGCGGGCGAGCTGTGCCGAGAAGCAGCACTCGAGGACCACCGTCACATTCTTGGTCTTTCGCGTCAGCGCCGCGAGCTGGAGCGAGAACTCGAACGAGCTGATGCCGCGAAAGTCATCATCGGTGGTCTGCCCGAAATCCGTGGGGCAGATATTCTGGATGTAGCGCGGCAGGTCGGCGTCGGGGGTGTACGTCTGGTTCGTCGTGAGCCCGCCATGGCCGATGTAGTAGATGACGATGGCGTCCTCGGCGCTGGCGCGCGCGGCCAACCCATCGTACGCCTGCAGGATCCCCGCACGGGTCGCGGCAGGACCTTCACACAGCTCGAGATCGAAGCCGCGCGATTGCAAGACCTGACCAATGCAGGCGGCGCTGTTTCGAAAGCCTGCGAGCGGGTCGTGGTCCGGCCGGACGATCAGCGCGCGCTTTGCCATGGCTCAATCGAGTTTGGTCTGGTGACCCGTGCCGGTCAGAAAGGCATTAATCTGACCTGCGGTCATGTTGTGCTGTTGCATCGCTTGTAGTGGAGGATCAGGCCAGCCTCCCTTGGTGTCGTCGAGGGGGACGACCGAAAAGGCCGAGGTTTGTGCCCCGTTCGCAGCCACAACCTTTGCGTCCCCCGGGAGGCGATAGATCCCCGGCTGGAGCTGGACTTCCCCGGGAGGATGCGGTGTCCCAGACATCGGTTCGATCTTCTTGTTGGTCTGAACGGTCGTCGGCGAGTAGACGTACAGCGCGGTAATCATGGCATTTCCTTTCTGCAGGTGTCGTGTCCGAACAGGACGAAATTGGGCCAATCTTCATTACTGGTTTTTGCGAGCTCGGCCTGAATCTCCGCGAGTGTGCGCGCAGGATCTGCGACTCCGCTCTTGCGATAAAATGCACTCGTGATCTCGCCGGCGCCAGCGTCGGTGACTGCGCGCAGCGTGGCGATTACCTGGTGCGAACCGCTCGCGAGGAATGCCATCGCGAGCGATGTCGCGAGCTCGTTGTCGTTGGCGGCGGCCGACTCACAGGCAGCCAGGAATACCAGGTTCGGTCCACTGCCACGCGCCGAGAGTTCGAGCGCCGAGACCGGCTGATCATACATCACGAGTGAACCGCCACCGGTTTCGACGGTCGCGTGCATGGCCACGTGCAGGACGTCGGCGCTCGACGCCGCGAACAGCGCGTCGCGCGTGGCCGCGGCACCGATCGCCGGCCTCACCCCGAAGATCGTGGCGACCTTGTCGGCTTCGCGCCGCGCATCAGGAAGATCGCCACGCGCATCGGCGATGACCACGGCGTGGTGGACCTCTGTCAGCGCCGGGACGCAGCCGAGTTCCGTGAGCCGCGATCCGTGTATGACCGGACGCATCGCGACGAGCGGCCGACTGTGCGCGCGCAGCGCCGCGATCGGTAGGCCTGCGAGCGGACCGTCGAGCAGCACGTGGAGGGTCTCGGTGGTGTCGCGAAATGTGTCCTCGCCCAGGAGCGTCGCGCCGAGCGCCTCGGCCGGCTCGACGTGGGTGGGCGCGGTCTTGAAGCTATCGAGCTGTGGCGTCAGCGTCGCGAGCGCGCCGAGATCGACCATGTCGAGGTGCCCATGACGAGCGGTGATTCGCCAGACGTCATCGTTGGCGACCAGCAGCGCGACGAGGTCGACGCCCCGCAGCGCCGCGACCAGCGTGGCGCGATCGACCGGCTTCATGATCGGCGCGTTCGACAGCACCGGAAACAGGCGGTGAAGCTCCTCGGTGTGCATCGCCGCGGCGCGCAGGTTCGGGGGCTGCGTTGACCTGTCGCGTGCCATCGCATCGAGCAGCGTGCGGCCTTGCCACTGGTCGAACGCGGCCAGCGCCTCGTCGAACCGGTGCACGCGCGCGAGCGCGGTGAACAGGAGTTCGTGGGGCTGCCGGCGCATCGACAACATCCACGGACGGAGCTCGATCACCGATTGTGCACCGTGCATGGCCTCCACAACCTCGACGCCCCGCGTGGCCCACGTCATCGTGCTCTCTAGATCGCCCGTCTCGAGCCCGATCTGTGCTTGGATCACGCACACGCGCAGGCGGTAGTCGTCGTCGGTGAGCTTGTCGTAGATCCGCGTGTTGATCGAGGTCGCGAGCGCGAAGTCGCCGCGCCGGAACGCGATCTGGGCCTCGAGCCGCGTGCGCGTGAGTGAGTCGGAATCGTCGAGGTCGAGGATGCGCGCGGCCTCGAGGTGCTCCGAGGCCTCGTCGGTACGGCCGAGTTCGGCGAGCGAGTAGACGAGGTTGAGCTCGGCCTGCCGCGTGACCCGGGTCAGCGCAGCGGCGCTCGCGTGCTTGATCGCGCTCTTGAACTCGGTCACGGCCTCCTCGTTGCGGCCGCGGTGGAGCGGCCCGAATCCGTAGCGCTGATCGAGGCCACCGCGCGCGATCGCCAGCGGCGCGAGGTCGCGATCCATCACGAGCAGAGGCTCTGCGCGCGAGAATTCCTCTTGCGCGCCGTCGAAGGACCCGACCTCGTCGAGCACTGTACCCGCCGAGATATGACAGTAGCCTTCCAGGATGGCGTCCTTGGCCTCGCGCGATTCGGTGATGCATGCGTCGAGCGCGCGCAGGGACTCGGCGAAGTGCTTCTTCGCTCTGGAGATCCCGGCGAGCGCCTGATCGTCCACCGCGAGCTGGTCCGGGCGCTTCTCGGCGACATGGAGCTGGCGTGCATTCTCGAGCTTGGTGCGGCCCGCCTCGAGGCGCTCCTCGGTGACGTCGATCTTGCCGAGCACCTGGAGCGCATCTGCGCGGGCGGAGGTCGCGGTGAGGGTGTTCGCGAGAGCCGACGCTTCCTGCAGCTTGCCGCTGCGCCGCAGCGAGTTGGCGAGCAACGCGCCGATCGCGGGATCCTGCGTGCGCGTGTACTCGCGCTCGCACACGATCACCGCGAGCCCATCGTTGCTGTCGCGGACCGCGTGCCGGCAGTCGGGCTCGCGAGGCTCGCAGCTCACGAACTTCATGCTCAGGACGCCGACCAGGGCGAGCGCCTTGGCGGCGGCACGCGCCCAGGGCCCGCTCAGCTGGAGGCGACTCATGTTCATACCCAGATAGGCGACGGAAACGAGAAAATCCTACAACGATTGTTGTGAAGCGTAACTGCCTGAAGTCATTAGATCTCCATCCGGAGCGGCGCCGGGAGGCTGGTTCGGGCGATCGCGCAGGGGGTTACCCAAGGTGCCGCAGCTGGCGCAGTCGATCGCTTCAGGCGTCATCGTCCGGGGCGCTGGCCGGCGGCGTGAACGGCGTCTCGGACAGCTGCGCCATCGCGGTCGCGAGGTTGGCGACCTCGACCGCGGGCGGGGCGTTGCGCTGGAGCATGAACGCGCAGGTCGCGCACGAGGTGACGACCATACCGCCGCCGATCGCCTGGACCTCGGCGAGCCGGCGCTTGGCCATCTGATCGGCGATGAGCGGCATCGTCTTGGGCAGCAGGCCGCCGCCGCCGCAGCACTCGGTGTCGGTCTTGTTCCATCCCAGCTCGCGGAGCTCGGCGAGCTGCGACAGGGCGCGGCGCGGCTGCTCGATCACGCCGTTGTAGCGCGCGTGGTAGCAGGGGTCGTGGTAGTAGACCGATCGGCGGGTCAAGGGGCACGCGAGGTTGGCCGCGGCGGGCGCGAGCAGATCCGCGAGCGAGACCACCTCGGTGCGCAGGTTGACGCCCTCGGCGGGGTACTGCGTGCGCAGCGCGAACAGGCACGCCGAGCAGTTGATCGCGACCTTGCGGAAGCCGCGCAGCGACGACGCGACCCGGCCGGCGTGCCAGCGAAACAGATCGCGGTGGCCGGCGGCGAGCAGCGGGTAGCCGGCGCACGCCTGCGGTGCTTCGACGATCCGCACCTGCGCGAGCCCGACGCGCTCGAACAGCGCCATCGCCGCGGCGATGTCCGCCGCGCCCTTGTCGATCGCGTCGCAGCCCGGCCAGTAGCCGATCTCGCCCTCGGTCGCGAGGCTTTGCTCGAACATCATCGCCAGCTGCGCGCTGAGCCGCTGCTCGCGGGCGCGAAACCGCTCGCTGTACGCCAGGAGGGCCGGATGCGTCACCCCGCGCGCGACCGCCGCCGCACGGCCGGTGAACAGCACGAGGCCGGGCTCGTTGCCGTGATCGCAGTACATCGTGCAGTGGCGGCACCCCGTGCACGCCCACAGCGGATCGGTCGCCTCGGCGTTCCACTCGTCGCGCCCGAGCCGCAGCTGGTTCAGGCGATCCATCTTGACCTGCGGGATGTAGGTCTCGCGGCCGCTCGCCGTGGACACCGGGCACGCGTGCCGGCACATCTTGGGGCAGAACGTGCAGTAGTCCAGCTGCTTCGCGACCGACCCCGGCGAGAACGGTTCACCCGGCTCCGACATCGCGTTCACTATACGTAAACCCAGGGCCGGCGACACGCCGGGCGCGTGAGTTCGGGCTAGTTCGGGCTAGTTCAAGCCCACGACGCGCTCGCGGAGCTGCACGAGATCACGCGAGATCCGGGGGTTGTTCGGCTCGAGCACCGCCAGCCGCTCGAGCACGTCGAGCGAGCGCGGCAGATCGCCGTTGCGGCCGTAGATCCCGGCGAGGTTGACCAGCATGCGTGCGAGGATCTGGCGCTTGGTCGCCGCGGCGATCACGCTGGGCTCGAGCACGGCGTCGGGCGTCGTCGTTTTGCGGAGCAGCGCCTCGAGGTCGGCGGGCCCCAGGGTCCGGCCGCCGCTGAACGGATCGACGAACAGCCAGGCATCTTCGATCGCGACGCGCACGAGGAAGTGGCCCGGAAAGTTCACGCCCTGGGCGAGCACCCCGATCCGGCGCGAGACCTCGAGGTAGAGCACCGACAAGGAGATCGGGATGCCGGTGCGGCGATCGAGCACGTCGCACAGGAAGCTGTTGCGCGGATCGTAGTAATCGCCGGTGTTGCCCGAGAACCCGAGGCGCTCGAACAGGCAGTCGCTGATCGCGCGCGCGCGGCCGATGCCGCCGGCGGCACGCGCGACCTCGGGCTCGGCGTAGCTCGCGATCGCGTCGAGCTGGTCGCGATACCCGGTGAGATCGCGCACGGGATGGTCCCAGGCGCCGATCAGGAACGCCGCGTGGTCGAGCGGAAAGTCATCGCGCGCGACGACCTCGGCAAAACGCTCGAGATCGGGGCTGCCTTCCATCGGCGCAACTTACCACCCGTCGCGGGGCGTCGTGAATGATCTCGGGCTCCGGCAACCTCCGAGGGTTTGTATGAGATGATCGCAGGACGATGGCCGAGGACCCGCGTCCAGGATTGATCGTCGGCGGCCGCTACGAGCTGCTCGAGATCGCCGGTCGTGGGGGCATGGCCGACGTCTGGCGTGGTCGGGTGCGCGGCGACGCGGGGTTTCTGCGCGACGTCGCGATCAAGCAGATGCACGCGAGCCTCGCGACGCAGCCTCAGTACGTGGCGATGTTCGTCGAGGAAGCCCGGGTCGGCTCGGCCCTGCAATCACCGAACATCTCGGAGGTCCACGACTTCGTCCACGACCGCGGCCACTACTACATGGTCCAGGAGTGGATCGACGGGCTCGACCTGGGGAGCTGGATCAAGTGGCACCTCACGCGCAACGAACCGACGCGCTGGGAGCTGGTCGCGGCGGTCGCCGTCGGCGTCCTGCGCGGCCTCGCGGCGGCCCACGAGCGCCTCGGCCCCGATGGCCAGCCGCTCCCGATCGTCCATCGCGACGTCTCGCCGCATAACGTCCTCCTCACGACGCGCGGCCTGGTCAAGCTGATCGACTTTGGACTGGCCTTTGCACCCGATCGGCCGCAGGAGACGACCGAGCCGGGGATCGTCAAGGGCAAGATGTCGTACCTCGCCCCGGAGATCGTCACCGGCGGGCCCCCGAGCCCGGCCTCGGACCAGTTCGCCTGTGGCTCGGTGCTGTGGGAGGCGCTGGTCGGCCGCAAGCTGTTCGACGGGACGACCGACTACGAGACCTATTGCCGGCTGCGCGACTGCCGCGTCCAGCCGCTCCGGCCGCTCCGGCCCGACGTGCCCCCGGCGTTCGCGCAGATCATCCACCGCGCGCTGACCGCCGACGTCGACGACCGGTTTCCCTCGACACGCGAGATGGCGCGCCAGATCGGGACGGCCTTGAAGAAGGTCCAGCTGCGCAAGGATCTCCATACCGTGCTGTCCAGGAGCGTGATCGAGGCACGCGCCGTGATGGGGGTGGGCGAGCGTCCCAGCGAGATCTCGGAGCCGACGCCGCTCGCCGAGATCCTGCCGCAGGATCTGCCGCCGCTCGAGGAGCCCGTTCGGTCCGTCGAGGGAACCGCGGCGCAGGCGCTGGAGCGGCTGCGCAGCCTCCGCCACTACTTGCCGTTCTTCGGCAAGAAGCGCGGGTAGGCCAGTGCTAGTCGTCGGGTAGCGAGCTCTCGTCCTTGTCGCCGTCGCCGTCCTTGGGCGCCGGCCGGATGTAGATGTCGTCGACCCGCCACTCGTCGCCCTCCTTGCGCAAGACGATGCGGTAGCGCAGGCCGTTCTCGTCCCACCGCAGCTCGGCGCGATCGTTGGCGAGCTGATCGATCCGGCTGTTGATCCGCTTGCCGATCCCCGCGACGAAGCCCTCGATCTGCCGGGTCAGGCCGTCGCGGCGGCGCTGCGTGAGCACGCCGAGCACGCCGGCGATGTCGCGCCCGGCGATCGCCTCGGCGAACAGCCGGATGGCATCGCGCGGCTGCTTGGCCCGCGATCGGCTCACCAGCTCGCTCTCGAGCCGCCAGGTCTTGCCTTCGCGCTCGAGCTGAACGAGCTTGCCGTCCGAGAAGCTGATCAGCGCGCGTTCGCCGACGTCGGGGTTGCCCTTGAGGCTGTCCTCGAGGGCCTTGGCCTGCCAGGCGCGTTCCTTGTCGCCCTGCTTCCACGCCAGCGCGAACTCGTCGTAGCTGATCTGCTTCTTGACCTCGGTCGAGAGCAGCGCGTAGGCGCCATGCGGATCGCTCCCGTGGAGCGCCTGGACGTAGGCGCGCACGCCATCGGCCGCCGGGGACGACGGGCCGGCGACCCCACCACAGGCACAGACCACGAGGACGACCCCGAACCAGGGCGAAGGCATTGCCTTGACACTAGCACCCTCCCGAAAAAGCAAAGCCACCGAGGCAGCATTGCCTCGGTGGCCCCTCGCGCTGCGTGGCCGTCCGTCAAAGATCCGGCAGCGAGAGTATGGCTCGTGTCATTGCGAGCCTGATGCCAGGCGCCAGGGCGCCTCTGGCGGCGAGGTTCGCGCCTGCAAGTGGCCAGAGCCTGGCCGCAGCGTGGTCGCGGCGCCGGCGGGTCCGGTAGGCCTGTGAACGCACGTTGACTCGCAGGGTGTGCCGGGCGAGCGGCGACCTCCCGCGGTGCGACGAAGATCTGGTCAGCTCCAAGCAGTGAGGCATATTGCCCCGTGCTGTTACCTGTATGGAATTGGAGCATCAGGCATGCCGTGGTTGCGGGAGCACCGCGAGCGCGTCACCGCCCGCTGGCCTTCGTGACGCCCACAACGAGCTTGGGCTCCGCACGCGCGCGAGCGCCGAGGAACCCGAACAGCGCACCCGCGAGCCCACCGATCAGGTGCGTCAGGTGCGAGATGTTATCGGTGGCCGTGAACGCGCGATACAGCTCACCGCCCAGGTAGATCATCGCGACCGCGATGAACGTCAGCGGGATCTCGCGTCGCCGGATGTTCGCGGTCGATGCGAGCAGGATCATCATGAACGCGACGCCGCTGGCGCCAAGGACGACGTGATTCGAAAACGCGACGTTGGCCAGACCGGTGACGAGCGCGGTGATGAGGATCATCGCGAGCAGGCCGAGCGATCCGTGACGCTCCTCGAGGATCGGGCCGAGCAACAGGATCAACGTGAAGTTGCCGAGCAGGTGTGCCCAGCTGGCGTGGCCGAGGATGTGGCTGAACAGCCCGACGTAGCTATGGGCGCCGTAGCTGAACGTCGGAAACGCGACGAACCACGACTTCAACGAGCTCGGATCGAGCTGCGAGCCGTCGAACGGGCCCGCCAGCAGGAACACCGCCACCGCCGCGAGCGTGAACGTCAGGACGACCGGAGCGTTGTAGGTGATCCGTACTCTCGTCATATTTGCATGGTAACTACTCGATCGACGGCGCGCTCGCAAACCAGACCAACGCTGCCCATCGACAGCGCCGACCAGGATGGCCGACCATGGTTCGAGCGCGCGGTGGCCGCCAGGGAGGCGAGCGACGTGCACGGCCGCGTCGGCGCTAGCCGCGGGGGCCGTCGGTCAGCTGGACTTCGGAGTGGCGCGCCTCGGGCAGCTTGTTCGGGTAGTCGAGCGTCGCGTGCAGGCCGCGCGATTCTTTGCGCCGCCGCGCGCTCTCGATGATCAGGTGGGCGACGAGCGCGAGGTTGCGGAGCTCGATCAGATCGCTCGTGATCTTGAAGTCGATGTAGTACTCGCGGATCTCGTCGCGCAGGATCTCGATGCGGCGGCGGGCACGCTCGATCCGCTTGTCGGAGCGCACGATGCCCAGGTACGACCACATGAAGCGCCGGATCTCGTCCCAGTTGAGGGTGACGACGATCGCGTCGTTCGAATCGGTGGCGTTGCCGGACGACCACGGCGCGACGACGGCGGGGCGCAGCCGGGGGGCGTCCTTCACGGCGGCCGCGGCGCGCGTCGAGTACACCATGCCCTCGAGCAGCGAGTTCGAGGCGAGGCGGTTGGCGCCGTGGAGGCCGGTGAACGCGCACTCGCCGATCGCGTAGAGGCCGGTGATCGTGGTCTTGCCATCGAGGTCGGTCTTGACGCCGCCGCACATGTAGTGCGCCGCCGGGACGACCGGGATCGGCTGCCGGGTGATGTCGATGCCCAGGCCCAGGCAGCGCTCGTAGATGTTGGGGAACCGGCCGCGGACGAACGCGGCGTCGAGCCCGGTCATGTCGAGGAACACCGCGTCGGCGCCCGACTTCTTGAGCTCGTTGTCGATCGCGCGGGCGACGATGTCGCGCGACGCGAGCGACTTCATGGGGTGGTAGTGCTCCATGAAGGTCTCGCCGGTCGCGAGCCGGAGCACGCCGCCCTCGCCGCGCATCGCCTCGGTCAAGAGGAAGTTGCGCGCGTGCGGGTGGTAGAGCACCGTGGGGTGAAACTGGACGAACTCGAGATCGCAGCACGCCGCGCCCAGCCGGTACGCCATCGCGATGCCGTCGCCGGTCGCGACGTCGGGGTTCGACGTGTAGACGTAGACCTTGCCGGTCCCGCCGCTGGCGAGCACGGTCGCGCGGGCGAGGATCGTCTTGACCTCGCCGCTCCGGCGGTCGAGGACGTAGGCGCCGAAGCACGCCGGATCACCGCCGTACTTGGCCATGCTGAGCAAGTCGACCGCGATGTGCTCGTCGAGCACCGTGATGTTCGACTGGTGGGCGATGGCCGCGAGCAGCGCGCGCTGGATCTCGCGGCCGGTGACGTCCTGCCAGTGCACGACGCGGTTGTGGGTGTGCGCGCCTTCGCGGCCCAGATCGAGCTCGCCGTCCGGCCTGCGCGCCAGCCGCACGCCGAGGTCGAGCAGGCGCTGGACCTGCGCCGGGCCGGCGGTGACGCAGCGCTCGACGACGTCCCGATCGCACAGGCCGTCGCCGGCGACCAGGGTGTCCTGGATGTGCTGCTCGAAGCTGTCGCTTTGCGACAGCACCGCGGCGACGCCGCCCTGGGCCCAGTTGGTGTTGGTGTCGTCGGGCTGCTTCTTGGTGATCACGACGACGCGGCCGTGCTCGGCGGCGGACAGCGCGAAGTTGAGCCCGGCGATCCCAGATCCGATCACCAGATAGTCGGTCTCGAGCGGCTCGATCATGTAAGGTGCGACCATACAGCTTTTGCGCTCCCAATGTAGGCAGGCTACGATTTCCCGGCGTGCGGCGCTTCCTTGCTGTGATGCTCGTGCTCGGTGCCGGCGTTGCCGCGCGCGCGGACGTCTACTCGTGGACCGACGCCGAGGGCGTCGTGCACTTCACCAACCTCCGGCCGGCGGGCAACGCGTGGAAGAAGGTGCTGTCGTCGGAGCCCGAGCACGGCTCGAAGGCGAGCGCGAAGCGCGGCAGCTGCGAGCGCTGCGACAAGATCGCGGCGACCGATACGTCGCCGGAGCGCTTCCACCGCTACGATCAGTACATCCTCGAAGCATCCCAGCTGTATCGCATCCCGGTCCCGCTGATCCGCGCGGTGATCAAGGTCGAGAGCGACTACGACACCCGGGTGGTATCGTCGATGGACTGCAAGGGCCTGATGCAGGTTCACCCGCAGGTCGAGATCGACATGGGCGCGCAGGGCGACATCTTCGATCCGCGCACCAACATCATGACGGGGACGCGGCTCCTGCGCTGGCTCGCGAACCGCGTCGACGGCGATCTGGTCCTCACGATCGCCGGCTATCACGCCGGGCTCGGCTCGCTGGCGAAGTTCGGCTACACCGTGCCGCCGTACGCGTACACCCGCCAGTACCTGAAGATGGTGCTCGAGCGCTACTACCAGTACAAGGCCGAGGAACAGCGCGCGCAGGCGCCGGCCCCGTGACCGGCCCCCGGGGCGCGGCGGCACCGGAGCGCGAGCCCTAGATGCTGCGCTTCGAGATCACCATCGCGGATCATGGCGCGCTGCCGGCGATCGATATCGCCGATGACGCGATCGTGATGGGGTCGGGCGAGGCGGCGCGGGTCCGCTTGCCGGCACAGGTCGCGCGCGAAGCGCACGTCCGGTTCGACGGCCAGACCTGGACGCTGCTCGCCGAGGCCAAGGTCGGAGGCATGGTGCGGGCGGCGGGCGACAGCGGCTCGGTCGGCCACGGCACGATCATCGAGCTCGGCACGTACTGCGTGCGGGTGCGGGCGGCGCCTGCGGGGGCCGTGGCCACGTCGCGGCAGCGCACCGAGAGCCTCGCGCGCGAGCTGATCCGCAGCTTGCTCGGCGAGGGTGCCGCGCCGTCGCTCGAGATCGAACGCGGCGCGGGGGCCGGGACCACGCGCGCCCTGCCGCCGCCCGAGGCCACGCTCGTGATCGGTCGCGGCGACGAGGCGACCTGGGTGATCCTCGACGAGGATCTGTCGCGCGCCCACGCCGAGATCCGGCGCGGCTGGGATGGCGTGACCGTGATCGACCTGGGCTCGAAGAACGGTACCCGGGTCGACGGGCGCAAGGTCTCTGCCGAGCCGGCCCCGCTCCGCGACGGCGCCACGCTGACCCTCGGCCACCTCGTGATGAGGTTCCACGATCCGGCCGAGCGCCACCTGCGCGGCGAGCCCGCGGCGGCGCCACCGGCACCTCCCGGCGCCACGCCGGGGCCGCACGCGGCCCTGCTCGCGGCGACCCCGTGGTCGTTCTACGCGTTCGCCGTCATCGCCGGCCTGGCGCTGCTCGCGCTGATCTGGATCCTGCTGGGCTGACGCGGTACGAGCGCCACTCACCGCGCGCGGCGATCCGGCGGTCGCCGCGCCGATCACAGATCCTGGCGAGCCGGCGCGTCGCGAGCGCCACTCACCACATGTCGGCGGCGACTCGGTGGTACATGGTCGCTGTTTGATCAGTGTCACTCCCGCTTCTCTGAATTATCACTCCCGTGTACATGGTCTATTCGATGTTTGTTTCGCACTAGACATCTGCATGTCAGGTTCAGCGGCCTCGCTGTTCCGGTGACCGCAACGTCAATATCGCTCGATTCAGAGACACTCGCAGACAAGCCGGGTGGCCGGGAGTGACTCAAATAACAGGGTGCGTCATCGGTGAGTTCGGTCGGCTAAGGCAAGGAATGAGAAATCACCTCCCTCCAGTCACTCCCGTCGTCGACGTGACGCTGGAGCGGCGCCGTGTGCAACGTGCGGCCATCGCGGCAGGTGGGACGATAAGGCAAGGTGTACCGCTGTCATTTGCGCAGCAGCGGTTATGGTTCGTCACCAAGCTCGATTCCGGTACTCTGTCTTACAACGTTCCGCTCTGTCTCCGACTCACGGGCGAGCTCGATATCGCCGCACTCGAGCGCAGCCTTGGCGAGATTATCCGTCGCCATGAGGTCCTGAGAACGACGTACCCCGAGGTGGCCGGGCGGCCGGAGCAGCGGGTCGCCGCCGAGCTTCCGATCGAGCTGCGGGTCGATGCACGAGATGGGCGACCCGAGCACGCATGGGCCCACATCATCAATGAGTGGGCAAACCACGAGGCGCGCCGGCCGTTCGATCTGGCCCACGGGCCGATGGTGCGGATCCGGCTGCTGCGGCTGGCGGCGAGCGAGCACGTGCTGCTCCTGGTGATGCACCACATCGTGTGCGATGGCTGGTCGATCGCGGTGCTGCTCCGCGAGCTCGGGACGTTTTATGGTGACTTCCGGCGCGGCTCCCGGCACAGCGCCCCGGCCGCCACGCAGCCGGCGTTGCCCGCGCTCGCCGTCCAGTACGGTGACTTTTCGGTCTGGCAACGCGGGTGGTTGCAGGGCGAGGTGCTCGACGCTCAGCTCGCCTACTGGACGCGGCAGCTGGCAGGCGCGCCGCCGGTCCTCGCGTTGCCGACCGATCGACCCAGGCCGCCGGTGCGGCGATCGCGCGGGGCGAGCGTGCGCGCGACCATCCCGGCCGGCGTGGTGAGCTCGCTGCGGGAGGTGTGTGCCGGCGAGCGCGTCACGCTGTTCATGGGGCTGTTCGCGGCGTACGCCGCGCTGCTGTCGCGCTACAGCGGGCAAGCCGATCTGGTGATCGGCTCGCTGATCGCGGGGCGCAATCGCCGCCAGCTCGAGCCGCTGATCGGGTTCTTCGTCAACTCGATCGCGTTGCGCGTCGAGGTCTCGCCCGATCTCCGGTTCCGGGACCTGCTGCGCCGGGTGCGCGAGACCTGCGCGGGTGCCTACGCCCACCAGGATCTGCCGTTCGAGCGGCTGGTCGACGCGCTCAAGCCGGAGCGGACGCTGAGCCACACACCGGTGTTCCAGGTCGACTTCGTCCTGCAGAATGCGCCGCCGGCCGCCCTCGATCTCCCGGGGATCTCGGCCTCGCTCGTCGACGTCGATCTGGAGACCTCGAAGCTCGATGTCTCGGTGATCGCGCAGGAGACGCCGGCCGGCGTGGTCACGACGTGGACCTACGATGTCGATCTGTTCGACGCGGCCACGATGTCACGCATGGCGGCGCATTACGTGCATCTCCTGGCCGGTGCCGCGGCGGACCCGGCGGCCAGGGTCACCGACCTGCCGCTGGTGTCCGCGCGCGAGCGGCGTGATCAGCTCGTGGCATGGGGCTCTGCGGTAACGGCGTATCCCAGGGAGACGCTTTGGCCCCAGGTGTTCGAGGCCGCGTGTGCGCGCCACCCGGACCGCGTGGCGGTCGAGGCCGAGCACGCCCAGCTGACGTACCTCCAGCTCAACGAACGCGCCAACCAGCTGGCGCACCGCCTGCGCGCCCGTGGGGTCCGGCCGGATGACCGGATCGGAATCTGCCTCGAGCGCTCGCTGGACATGTTCGTGGGGCTCCTGGCCATCCTGAAGGCCGGCGGCGCCTATGTGCCACTCGATCCGGGGTATCCCGAGGAGCGACTGGCCTGGATGGTCGAGGACAGCCAGGCGGTGCTGATCCTGTCGCGAACCTCCCTGGTAGCCAGGCTGCCAATCGCCCTCGCGAAGGTCCCCTGGCTCGAGCTCGCCGATGACGCGCTGGCCGGCGAGCCACGCGGTAATCCCGAGGCGCTGAGCGCGGCGCTGGCCGGCGACGCGCTGGCATATGTCATCTACACATCCGGGTCGACGGGCCGGCCCAAGGGGGTCGCGCTCAGCAACCACGGCCTCGCGTGCTCGACCCTGGCGCGCGCCGACTACTACGGGGTTCGCGGCGAGCGGTTTCTCCTCCTGTCGTCGCTCTCGTTCGACAGCTCGGTCGCCGGCATCTTCGGGACGCTGGCGCGGGGCGGGACCCTGGTCGTGGTTTCGGCCGAGACCCAGCAGGATCTGCGCGGCCTCGCACGCGGGATCGCCGCCCGGCGCGTGTCGCATTTTTTGTGCGTGCCGTCGCTCTATGCGGCGCTCTTGCCCGAGCTCGAGGCGCTGCGGCCGCCGGCGCTCGAGGGCGTCATCGTGGCGGGCGAGCCATGCGGGCCGGCGCTGGTCGCGCGGCACCACGAGATGTTTCCCGACGCCGCGCTGTGGAACGAGTACGGGCCGACCGAGGCCGCGGTGTGGAGCAGCGTTCACAAGACCGATGCCCGGCGCGATCGGGACGTCGTGCCGATCGGCCGCGCCGCGCCGCACGTGGCGCTCTACGTGCTCGACCACGCGCTGGAGCCCGTGCCGCAGGGGCTGGCCGGCGAGCTCTACGTGGGAGGGGCTGGCCTCGCGCGCGGCTACCTGGGCCGCCCCGACCTGACGGCGGCGCGCTTCCTTCCGCATCCGTTCTCGGACGAGCCGGGGGCGCGACTCTATCGGACCGGCGATCTCGTCAAGTACAACGCGGCCGGTCAGCTCGAGTTCCTCGGGCGCGCGGACGGCCAGATCAAGCTCCGCGGGTATCGCATCGAGCTCGCGGAGGTCGAGGCGGTCCTGACGATGTGCCCGGGGGTCCAGGTGGCGGCGGCGACCGCGGCGAGGGAAGGCCAGGCGGGGAACGCGCGGCTGATCGCGTACGTCGTCCCGGCGCCTGGGGAACCGCCGCCGAAGGCGACGGCGCTGCGCGCCTTTTTGGCCGAGCGGTTGCCGGACTACATGGTGCCGTCGGTGTTCGTCGTGCGAGACGCGCTCCCGATGCTGCCGAACGGCAAGCTGGATCGGGCGGCGCTGCCGGCGCCGCGCGGCGACGAGGCCGCGGCAGACGAAGCGAACGAGGCGCCGGAGACGGCGCCGGAGATGGCGCCGGAGACGGCGCCGGAGATGGCGCCGGAGACGGCGCCGGAGATGGCGCCGGAGACGGCGATCGAACTGGCGCTCGCGGAGCTGTGGGCACAGCTCCTGGGCGTTCCGCGCGTGGGCGCGCGCGAAAACTTCTTCGAGCTGGGCGGGCACTCGCTCCTGGCCATGCAGCTCGTGTCGCGGGTGCGCGCGGTGCTCGGCTTCGAGCTGGCCGTGCGCACCGTGTTCGAGGCGCCGACCTTGGGAGAGCTGGCCGGGCGGCTTTCCAACCAGCTGGCCGGTGGGGCGACGCGGCCGCCGCTGGTGGCGAGCCCGCCCGGCGCCGAGGCGCCGCTGTCGTTTGCACAGCAGCGGCTGTGGTTCCTCTCGCAGCTGGCGCCGGGCGAGTTCGCGTACCACGTGCCGGTGTTCCTGCGGCTCGAGGGCGCGCTCGACGCCGCCGCGCTGGCGCACAGCCTCGACGATCTGATCGGCCGGCACGCGGTGCTGCGGACGACGTTCGTCAGGCGAGCGAATCAGCCGGCAGCGCCGGTCCAGCACATCGCCGGCGCGGCTCCGTTCGCGCTGGTGGTCGAGGATCTCGAGGTGGTGGCCGAGGGGGTGCGGTGGGCGGTGGTCGAGGAGCGCGCCCGGCAGGAGGCGCGCGTGCCGTTCGATCTGGAGACCGGGCCGCTCGTGCGCGCGCGGCTGCTCCGGCTGGCGGCGCGGGACCACGTCGTCTTGCTGGTGGTGCACCACATCGTGTGCGACGGCTGGTCGATGGGGGTGCTGTTGCGCGAGCTGGGCGCGCTGTACGCGGCGCACGTGGCGGGCACGCCGTCGGAGCTGCCCCCCCTGGCAGTACAGTACGCTGACTTTGCAAGCTGGCAGCGGGAGCTGCTCGGCAGCGCGGCGGCCTCCGACAGCCTCGCCGCACGGCAGCTGTCGTACTGGCGCGAGGCGTTGCAAGGCTTGCCGGAGCGCGTGGCGCTGCCGACCGACCGGCCGTATCCCGCGGTGGCGGACTACCGCGCCCAGACGTTGCGGTTCGAGCTCGATCCGGCGCTGCACGCCGGCTTGCGCGAGCTCGCCCGGGAGGCGCGCGCGAGCTTGTACATGGTGCTGCAGGCGGCTCTGGCGGCGCTGCTCACCCGCATGGGCGCGGGGACGGACATCCCGCTCGGCAGCGCGGTCGCGGGCCGGACCGACGCGGCGCTCGAGCAGCTGGTCGGGTTCTTCGTCAACACCCTGGTGCTGCGGACCGACACGGCCGGCAACCCGACGTTCCGCGAGCTCCTGGGCCGCGTGCGCGCGACGGATCTGGCGGCGTACGTCCATCAAGAGGTCCCGTTCGAGTGGGTCGTCGAAGCGGTGCGGCCGGCGCGCTCGCTCGCGGGTAACCCGCTGTTCCAGGTCATGCTGGTGCTCCAGAACACGCCGGAGGCGGCGCTGCGCCTGCCCGGTGTGGCGGTGAGCGCGCTCCCGGTTGCGCTCGAGCACACCAAGTTCGACGTGACGGTGGATCTGACCGAGCACCTGCGCCCCGACGGGGCGGCCGGCGGGCTGACCGGCCGGATCGAGTACCGCTGCGATCTGTTCAATGCCGAGACGATCGAGGCGTTCGCCGCCCGGCTCGTGCAGCTCTACCGCGCCATCGTGGCGGATCCGGGCCAGCGGATCGGCCAGCTCGACGTGCTGCTCCCCGCGGAGCGCGCGCGGCTCGTGGCGCCGGCGGCGCAGGCGGGCGGGCCGGACGAGGGTGCGGCGTTGCCGGCGCTGTTCGAAGCGCAGGTCCGGCGAACCCCCGATGCGCTGGCGCTGTCGGGCCCCGGCGGCGAGCTCACCTACGCGGAGCTGAACGCGCGGGCCAACCGCGTCGCGCACCGGTTGATCGCGCTGGGCGCCGGCCCCGAGCAGCTGATCGGGCTCGCGATGCCGCGCTCGGTGGAGCTGGTGGTCGCGCTCCTGGGCGTGCTCAAGGCGGGCGCGGCGTACCTGCCGCTGGACCCGGACTACCCGGCGGAGCGGCTGGCGTTCATGCTGGCGGACGCCCGGCCCCTCGCGGTCCTGGGCAGCGCCGAGCGCGCGGTCGCGCTGCCCGCCGAGCGCGTGATCGTGCTCGACGCGCCGGGCGTTCTCGCCGAGCTCGCCGCGCTGCCGGCGAGCGATCCGACCGACGACGATCGCGGGGCGTGCCTGTGCGCGGCGCACCCGGCGTACGTGATCTACACGTCGGGGTCGACGGGCCGGCCCAAGGGCGTGGTGATCCCGCATCGCAACGTCGCGCGGCTGTTCGCGTCCACCGAGCCTTGGTTCGGGTTCGGCCCGGACGACGTATGGACGCTGTTCCACTCGCCCGCGTTCGACTTCTCGGTCTGGGAGATCTGGGGGCCGCTCCTGCACGGTGGTCGCCTGGTGATCGTGCCGCGCGCGATCGGGCGGTCGTCGGGGGAGCTCCTGGACCTGCTCGCCCGCGAGCGCGTCACGGTGCTCTCCCAGACGCCGTCGGCGTTCTTCCAGCTCGCGCAGGCCGACCACGACGAGCCGGCGCGCGGGGCCGAGCTCGCCCTGCGGACCGTGATCTTCGGCGGCGAGGCGCTGGAGCTCCGCAAGCTGGCTGGCTGGTACGCGCGCCATCCGGTGGTGCCGGCGCTGGTCAACATGTACGGCATCACCGAGACGACGGTCCACGTCAGCTATCGCGCGCTGGATCGGGACACCGCGGCGAACGCGACCGAGAGCCTGATCGGCGCCGCGATCCCGGATCTCCGGATGTACGTCTTGGGCGGCGATCTGGCGCCCGTGCCCACCGGGGTCGTCGGGGAGATCTTCGTGGCGGGCGCTGGGCTGGCGCGCGGCTACCTGAACCGGCCGGCGCTGACCGCGGAGCGATTCCTGCCCGACCCGTTCGGTCCACCGGGCAGCCGCATGTACCGCACGGGGGACCTCGCGCGCCTGCGGGCGGACGGCGAGCTCGCCTACCTCGGGCGACGGGACGATCAGGTGAAGCTCCGGGGGTTCCGGATCGAGCTCGGCGAGGTCGGCGCGGCGATGGCCGCGCACCCGGAGGTCGCGCAGGCCGGCGTGATCCTGCGCGAGGATCGGCCGGGCGATCCGCGCCTGGTCGCCTACGTGGTGCCGGCGACGGGAGCTGTGCTCGACCCCCGCGCGCTCCGGCGCCACGCGGCCGAGCGGCTCCCCGAGCACATGGTCCCGTCGGCCGTCGTCGTGCTCGATCGGATGCCGCTGACCGCGCATGGCAAGCTCGATCGCAAGGCGCTCCCGGCGCCGGCCATCGACGGGACGGCCACGCGCCGCGCGCCGATCACGCCGGTGCAGGCGATCCTCTGCGATGTGGTCGCCGAGGTCGTCGGGGTGGCCGAGGTCGGGGTCGACGACAACTTCTTCGAGCTCGGCGGTCACTCGTTGCTCGCCACCCGGCTGGTCAGCCGGATCCGCACGGTGCTCGGGGTCGAGCTCGGCGTGCGGGCGGTGTTCGAGGCGCCGGTGGTGGGGGAGCTGGCGAACCGGCTGGACGGTTCGCGTGCGGGGACGCGGCCGGCGCTGGTCGCGAGGCAGCCCGGCGCGGAGCTGCCGCTGTCGTTCGCGCAGCAGCGGCTGTGGTTCCTGGCGCAGCTTGCGCCCGGCGGGATCGCCTACAACGTGCCGCTGGTCCTGCGGGTGGAGGGCGCGCTCGAGGCCGGGGTGCTGGCGCGATGTCTCGATGATCTGATCGCGCGGCACGAGGTGTTGCGGACGAGCTTTGCCGGGCGCGATGGCCAGCCGGTGCAACAGATCGCCGCGGCGGGGCGATGCGAGCTCGTCGTCGAAGATCTCGACGGTGTGGCCTGTGCTCTGCGGTGGGCCGCGGTGGAGGCGCGGGCGCGGCAGGAGGCGACGGGGCCGTTCGATCTGGAGACCGGGCCGCTGGTGCGCGCGCGGCTGCTCCGGCTGGCGGCCCGGGACCACGTGGTGCTGGTGGTGATGCACCACATCGTGTGCGACGGCTGGTCGATGGAGGTGCTGCTGCACGAGCTGGAAGCTCTGTACGCGGCGCACCTGACCGGCGTGGAGCCGGCGTTGCCGGCGCTGGCGGTGCAGTATGCCGACTTCGCGCGCTGGCAGCGGCAGTGGCTGGTGGGTGGCGAGCGCGACGCGCAGCTCCGGTACTGGACCCAGCAGCTGGCGGGCGCACCGGCGGTGCTGGAGCTGCCGCTGGACCGGCCCAGGCCGCGCACGCAGAGCTTTCACGGCGCGTACCTGACCGTGCCGATCGGGGGCGACGTGGCACGCGGGCTGCGCGCGCTCGGCCGCGCCGAGGGCGTGACGCTGTTCATGACGCTGCTGGCGGCCTACGACGTGCTCTTGTGGCGCTACACCGGCCAGCGAGACGTGGTTGTAGGGTCGCCGATCGCCGGGCGGATGGTGAGCGAAGTCGAGCCGCTGATCGGCTTCTTCGTCAACACGCTGGTGCTGCGCGTCCGGCTCGCCCCCCAGCGCAGCTTCCGCGCGCTGCTCGGGCGCGTGCGCGAGGTGTGCCTCGGGGGCTACGCGCACCAGGATCTGCCGTTCGAGCAGCTGGTCGATGCGCTCAATCCGGTGCGCAACCTGAGCCACCCGCCGGTGTTCCAGGTCGCGTTCACGCTGCAGAACCTGCCGCCGGCCGGGCGGGAGCTCTCCGGCGCCCGGGTGACCGCGATGGACATCGATCTGGGGATCGCCAAGTTCGATCTGACGCTGACGGTGCGCGAGACCGCCGGCGAGCTGCTCTGCGCGTGGGAGTACAACACCGACCTGTTCGACGCGGCGAGCGTGGTGCGGATGGCGGGCCACTACCTGCGCCTGGTCGAGGCGGCGGTGGCGGAGCCGGACCTGCCGGTCGCGCGGCTGCCGTTCATCGACGCGGCCGAGCGTCACCAGCTCGTCGTGGCGTGGAACCCAGCGCCGGCTCTTGTCGGCGAGCTGTTCCCGCACGAGCGGTTCGAGCGCCAGGCGCAAGCGACCCCGGAGGCGCCGGCCGTCATCGACGGCGCGACCGAGCTGACCTACGGCGAGCTCGATCGCCGCGCCAATCGGCTCGCGTGGCACCTGGCAGAGCTGGGCGCCGGCCCCGACGTGGTCGTCGCGCTCTGCCTCGATCGATCGGCCGACATGCTGATCGCGCTGCTAGCCGTGCTCAAGGCGGGCGCGGCGTACCTGCCGCTCGATCCGGGTCATCCGGCCGCGCGCGTGCAGTTCACCCTCGACGACTCCGCGGCGGCGATCGCGATCGTCCATGCGCGCCACGAGCCGCTCGTCGCCGGCCCGCCCGGCGGGCGCGCCCGGATCGTCTGCCTCGACCGCGATCGGATCGCGAGCGGACCGGGCGACGAGGTGGCCCCGGCGCGCCGCGCGACCGGCGAGCACCTCGGCTACGTGATCTACACGTCCGGGTCGACCGGCACGCCCAAGGGCGCGGAGCTCCGGCTCACCAGCCTCGCGAACGTGGTCGGCGACATGGTCACGCGGCTGGGCCTCGGGCCGGCTGATCGCTGGGTGGCGGCGACGACGCTGGCGTTCGACATCGCCACGCTCGAGATGCTCGCGCCGCTCGTGTCCGGCGGCACGCTGGTCATCGCCACGCGCGAGCAGGCGACCCGCGGCAGCGAGCTGCGCGCGCTGATCGAGACCAGCGGCGGTACGATCTTCCAGGGAACGCCGTCGACGTATCGCTTGCTGCTCGAGGCGGGCCTGGGCCGGCAACCGTTGCAGGTGCGGCGCTGGGTGTGCGGCGGCGAGCGCGTGCTCGCCGACCTGGTCGACAGGATGGCGGCGTGCGGCGGCCAGCTCATCAACGGCTACGGCCCGACGGAGACGACGATCTACTCGACGGTGGGTGAGCTGGATCCGTCGGCGATCACGATCGGCCGCCCGGTCGCGAACACCCGGATCTACATCCTGAGCGACGATCTCGCGCTCCAGCCGATCGGCGTCGCCGGCGAGATCTGGATCGGCGGCGAGGGGCTCGGGCGCGGCTACCGGCACCGGCCGGCGCTGACCGCCGAGCGCTTCGTGCCCGACCCGTTCGGCGCGCGCCCCGGCGCGCGCATGTACCGCACCGGCGATCTCGGCCGGTGGCGCGCGGATGGCCGGATCGAGTGCCTCGGGCGCACCGACGACCAGGTCAAGGTGCGCGGCCACCGGATCGAGCTCGGCGAGATCGAGTCGGCGCTGGCGAACCACCCGGGCGTCGCGGCGTGCGCCGCGGCCGTACGCGAGGACGCGCCGGGTGATATGCGCCTGATCGCGTATCTGGTGCCGCGCGACGGCGTCGCTGCGCCGGGCGCGCCGGAGCTGCGCGACCTGCGCGCGTGGCTTCGCACCTCGCTGCCGGAGTACATGATGCCGTCGCGGTTCGTGACGCTGGCGGCGCTGCCGTACACGCCCAGCGGCAAGGTCGACCGCAACGCGCTGCCGGCGCCGGACGCCGAGCGCGATCAGGCGACGTTCGTCGCGCCGCGCGCCGGGCTCGAGGCCGAGCTGGCGGCGATCTGGGCCGAGGTGCTGCGGCTTGGCGAGGGGGGCCGGGTGGGCCAGGTGGGCGTGACCGACAACTTCTTCGACCTGGGAGGCAACTCGCTGCTGCTCCAGACCGTCCACACGCGGATCGAGACCCGGCTGGGGCGCCAGGTCCCGCTCGTCGAGCTGTTCGAGTTCTCGACGATCGCTGCCCTGGCGGCGCACCTGGCGCCGGGGCCATCGGCTCCGGGGGCCTCGGCCACCGGCGACCCGGCCGCGGGCGACGCGAACCCGCCCGGCCACGGCGACGATCGGCGCCAGGGGCTGCGCCAGCTGGCCGCGAAGCGGCGCGGCGGAACGGACGCGAGCCGATGACGACGCGCGACGATCATCCCAGCTCACCGTCCGGCGCACGCGGCGAGGCGAACCGCGACATGGCGATCGCCGTCGTCGGCCTGGCCCTGCGGTTCCCCGGCGCGCGCGACGCCGCGGCGCTATGGCAGAACCTCGCCGCCGGGATCGAGTCGATCACGATCGGCGAGGCGCCGGAGGGCCACGTGGCGGCCGCCGGGGTGCTCGACGAGATCGACGCCTTCGACGCGAGCTTCTTCCGCTACACGCGGCCGGAAGCGGAGCAGATGGATCCGCAGCACCGGCTGTTCCTCGAGACGGCGTGGGCGGCGCTCGAGGCCGCGGGTCACGCCCCGCGCGGGACCGCCGTGCGCGCCGGGGTCTACGCGGGCTGCACGGCCAGCACCTACTTGCTCTCGAACGTCCTGCCCCGGGCCGCCGCCGACGGCATCGGCGCGCTGGAGCTCACGCTCGGGTCCGCCGGGGACTTCCTGGCGACCCGGGTGGCGTACAAGCTGAACCTGACCGGGCCGGCGATCACCGTGCAGACGGCGTGCTCGACGTCGCTCGTCGCGGTGCACCTGGCGTGTCAGGCGCTGCTCGCGGGCGAGTGCGATCTGGCGCTCGCCGGGGGCGCCTCGATCCGCGTCCCGCAGCTGGCCGCGCAGCGCTACCAGGCGGGCGGCGCGCTGTCGCCCGACGGTCACTGCCGGGCGTTCGATGCCGGCGCGGCGGGGACCGTGGCGGCCAGCGGGGTCGGCGTCGTCGTGCTGAAGCGCCTGTCCGACGCGCTCGCCGATCGCGATCCGATCCGCGCGGTGATCCTGGGGACGGCGATCAACAACGACGGCAGCGCCAAGACCGGGTTCACGGCGCCGTCGGTGAGCGGCCAGGCCGCCGCGATCCGCGAGGCGCTGTCGATGGCCGGCGTCGCGCCTCACGCGATCAGCTACGTCGAGGCCCACGGGACGGCGACGCCGCTGGGGGATCCGATCGAGGTCGCCGCGCTCAAGCGCGTGTTCGCGGGGACGCCGCCGCGGTCGTGTGGCCTCGGCTCGGTGAAGACCAACCTCGGCCACCTCGACGCGGCGGCCGGGATCGCGGGGCTCATCAAGACCGTGCTGGCGCTCGAGCACCAGCTGTTGCCGCCATCGCTCCACTTCGTTCAGCCAAACCCCGGGCTCGGGCTCGACGACAGCCCGTTCTTCGTGGTGGCGGCGCCCACGGCGTGGCGCGGGCCCGTGCCGCTGCGGGCCGGGGTGAGCGCCTCGGGGATCGGCGGGACCAACGCGCATGTCGTGCTCGAGCAGCCGCCGGCGGTGACGAGCGATCCGCCGCGGCGCGTCAGCGAGCTGATCCTGGTGTCCGCCAGGACCCCTGCCGCGCTCGACCGGATCACCGCGGCGCTCGCGGATCACCTCGGGGACTGCGCCGATCCGCTCGCCGACGTCGCCCACACGCTGCAGGTCGGCCGCGCCCGGTTCGGCGCCCGGCGCTTCGTCGTGGCGAGCGACCACCAGGGTGCCGCGGCGAGCCTTCGGGCCGACGAGGGTCACCGTACCGAGCACGCCGCCGTGGAGCGCCGGGGAGCGGTGTTCGTGTTCCCGGGCAGCGGCGTGCAGCGCGTGAACATGGGCGTCGAGCTGCTCGCCGAGCCGGCCTTCCGGGAGGCGATCGGTCGCTGCGCCGAGCTGCTGGGCCCCGAGGTCGGCGGCGATCTGCGCGACGTCATGTTTGCCGGCGCGGATCGGGAAGCCGCGATGGTCGTCGAGCTCGACCGGCCGTGGTGGTCGCAGCTGGCGATCTTCGCGTGCGACTGGGCGATCGCGCAGCAGTGGCTGGCCTGGGGCGTCCGGCCGGAGGCGCTGCTCGGCCACTCGCTGGGCGAGTACGTCGCGGCGTGCCTGGCGGGGGTGTTCTCTCTCGAAGATGCCCTCGCGCTGGTCGTGGCGCGGGCGCGCCTGTTCGAGGCGATGCCGGCCGGCGGGATGGTCTCGATCCTCGCCGCGCCGGGGGACGTCGCGCCGCTGTGTGGCGAAGCGCTCTCGCTCGCGGCGGTGAACGGCCCGGCGAGCTGCGTCGTGTCGGGACCGGATCCGGAGCTGGCGTCGCTGGAGGCCGCGCTCGCGACCCGTGGCGTCTCGTTTCGCCGGCTCCGCACCCAGCGCGCCATGCACTCGGCGATGCTCGATCCGTACCTCCCCGGGTTCGCCCGCGCCGTCGAGCGCGTCCGGTTGCGCCCGCCGGCGCTGCCGGTCGCCTCCTGCGTCACCGGGAGGTGGCTCGCCGCCGCCGACGCCACAGACCAGGCGTACTGGTGCCGGCACCTGCGCCAGACCGTGCAGTTCTCCGATGCCCTGGCGTGCCTCCTGGCGGGCGGGTCGCGCGCCGTGATCGAAGCGGGACCCGCGGCGACACTCACCGCGCTCGCGCGCCAGCACCCGGCGAGCACCGGGCACCAGATGATCGCCACGCTGCCGGCCACGCCCGGGCACTCCCGCGTCGGCGTGGCGGCGCTCGGCGAGGCGTGGCTCGCCGGCGTCGACATCGACTGGGAACGATTCCGCGCCGGAGAGCGCCGCCGCCGGGTCGTGCTCCCGACGTACAGCTTCGAGCGCGACCGCTACTGGCTCGAGGCGGCCGTGCCGCCGGCGGCACCCGCCGGGGCCGAGCGTCGGGTCACCGCGCCGTCATCGTGGTCACCGGTGCCGGCGCAAGAGACCCGCACGCCGGCGCTGGCACCGAACGCACCGACTGAGTCGACTGATTCGACGGAGCTGACGGAGCTGACGGAGCTCGAGCAAGCGCTCGCGGCGTGCTTCCACGATCTGTTCCGGGCGGGCCAGATCGGGCTCGACGACGACTTCTTCGCGCTCGGCGGCGATTCGTTGCTCGGGCTGCGGCTTCTGGCGCAGATCGAGCGCCGCCTGGGTTCGGGCCTCGCGCTCAAAGACCTCGTCGAAGCACCGACGGTGCGCGCGCTCGCCGCGCGGATCGCGCCGAACCGAGGAGCGGGAGGAGCGGCAGGTCATGGAGGTCCAGCAGGTCCCGGAGATCCGGCAGGCCTGGCAAGTCTCGCAGGTCTCGCACGCCCGGCGGGATCGCTCGTGACGCTACACCCCGGGTCACGCGGCGCGCCGGTGTTCTTCCTGCACGCGGTCGGCGGACACGTGGTGTTCTATCGCGAGCTGGCGCGCGCCATCGACCCGGGCCGGGCCGCGTACGGCGTTCCGGCGCAGGGGCTCGAGGACGGGCAGCGCTGCCATCGCACCGTCGAGGACATGGCCGCGCACTACCTTGCGCAGGTGCGGTCGGTCGCGCCGCGCGGCCCGTATCTCCTGGTGGGCTCCTCGTTCGGTGGCGTGATCGCCTACGAGCTGGGCCGCCGGCTCTCGCTCGAGGGCCACGCGGTCCCCCTGTGTGCGCTGCTCGACTCGCCCGGTCCGGGATACCTCCCGCCGCCGTTCGCGGACGAGGCGGAGGAGGTCGCGGAGTTCGTGCGGGACTGGCTCGCGATCGCCCCGGAGCGGCTGCGCGGCGGATCCGTGGCCGAAAAGCTCCGGCGCGTGCTCGATGAGGCCGCGCGCGGCGATGTGCCGATCGGGTTCTCCCGCGTCGACGAGGGCCTTCGGCTGCTGGCCGTCTGGCGCGCCAACATCGAGGCGCTGCGCTCGTATGACGCGCCGGCCTGGCCGCACGGCGAGCTGCAGTACGTTCGCGCCGCCGAGCGCGATCCGCGCAACACGAGCCACCCCGAGCTCGCCTGGATCGGGCGCTGCGCGCGCGTGACGGTCGAGGTCGCGCCGGGCGGACACACGAGCATGCTCCTGCCGCCGCATGCCGAGTCGCTGGGCGCGCGCCTCCGGGCCTACCTGGAGCGCGGCCGTGCGGCCATCGATTTGCCGATGGGGTCGCCGATCGGGCCGCCGGTGGCGCGCTGGGCGGCCGAGCCCATGCCACCAGGCGGCGTGCAGGCGGCTTCCCACGGGCAAGGCCAAGGCCAAGGCCAAGGAGTGAGCGGATGAACGAACCGAGCACGTCACGAAACCTGACCGTCGTCATCGGCGCGTACTGGCGCGAGCTCCTGGGTATCGAGGCACCGTCGCCGGGCGACGACTTCATCGCGCTCGGCGGCAACTCGATGCTCGCGACCATGCTCGCCAATCGCCTCGAGGACGAGCTGGGCGTGCGTCCGGAGGTCGTGGACCTGTTCACGACGCTCGCGGGAATGGTCGCGCTGTGCGAGGCGATGCTCCGCGAGGCGGGGGAGGCGACCCCGTGACCGCGCGGTTCCAGAACCGCCCCGCGCGCGTGCACGGCGAGCGTTACCGCGCGAACGGCTGGTGGCGCGACGCGACGTTCCTCGCCGATCTCGGCGCGGCCGCGCGAACCAACGCGGCGAAGCCCGCGATCATCGCCACGCGCGCATTTGCGAAGGACGTCCGGACGATCACCTACGGGGAGCTCGCGGCCCACGTCGACCGGTTTGCGTCCGGGCTCCTCGAGCTGGGCGTCGGCCGGCAGGCCATCGTCGCCGTCCAGCTGCCGAACTGGTGGCAGTTCACGGCGCTGGCGCTGGCGTGCGCGCGCATCGGCGCGGTGATCGCGCCCCTGCCGGTGGACTACCGGCGGCGCGAGGTCGAGCTCGTGCTCGGCCGGACCGAGGCACAGGTCTACATCGGGCCCGCGGCGTGGCTCGGGTTCTCGCACCAGCAGCTGCTCCGGGAGCTCGCGCCCGGCCTGCCGGCGCTTCGTCACCGCGTGTTCCTCACGCCCAGCCCCGAGCCGAAGGCCGGGCCGCGCCTCGAGCTCGATCGCGGCGAGCTCGACTTCGAGGCGCACTTCCTGGCCGCCGGCGCGACCCCGCGGCACGCCGCGGGCGAGCTCGACCGGTTATCGGCCGGGGCCGATGACGTGTTCCTCGTCATGTACACGTCCGGCACGACGGGCGAGCCCAAGGGCATCGTCCACTCCCACAACACGCTCTACGCGATCACGCGCGCGCTCGTCGAGACCGCTGGCCTCGGATCGGACGACGTCATCACGACGCCGTCGCCGATGACCGGCCTCGTCGGGTTCCTCTACGACTTCCTCGTGCCGCTGCTCGCGAGGGCCACGGCGGTGTACGCCGATCTGGGCGACCCGGAGCTCGGGCTCCGGCTGCTCGAGGACCACGGGGTGACGTTCACCTACGCGATCCCGAACTACCTGCTCGGGCTCATCGCCGTGCACCAGCGCCGGCCCCGCCGCATCGAGCGGCTGCGGGCGGTCGTGACCGGCTCGGCGCCCGTGCCTCCGCACCTGATCGCGTCGGCGCGCGCGGTGCTCGGGGTGCGCGTGCAGGCGCTGTGGGGCATGACGGAGATGGGCGGCGCGACGTTCACGTGGCCGGACGACCCGCCCGACTGGCCGGCCCACAGCGATGGGCGGCCGATCGCGTGGATGGAGATCAAGATCGTCCCCGAGCTGGGCGACGACGGCCAGCCGCTGCCCGGCGGCGCCGGCCGGCTGCGCGTCCGCGGCGCGAACCAGTGCCTGGGCTACTTCCAGCGCGACGACGTCTACGCGGCCGCGGTCGATGACGACGGCTGGTTCGACACCGGCGATCTGGTGCGGAGCGACGGCCGCGGCGGGATCCGCATCGTCGGCCGGGTGAAGGACATCATCGTGCGCAACGGCCAGAAGGTGCCCGTGGCCGAGGTGGAGTCGGCGCTGTCCGCGCACGCCAAGATCGCGGCCGTCGCGCTCGTGCCCGACCCCGACCCGGAGCTCGGGGAGCGGGTCTGTGCGGTGGTCGTCCCCCGCGAGGCGCCGCCCACCCTCGCCGAGCTGCGCGATCACCTGAAGGGCCTCGGCATGGCCGCGCAGTACTGGCCCGATCGGCTCGAGCTCGTCGGCGAGATGCCGATGACGTCGACCGGAAAGATCCAGAAGTTCGTGCTGGCCGAGCAGCTGCAAGCGCGGCGAGCGCCCAGGACCTGACAGGCCGACTGCCCTCTTCGCGAAAAAGGAGTTTCATGGCGAAGCCCATTCGAACGACACCGTGGCCGACCTACGACAAGGGAGACGTGTTCGTGGATCACGAGGATCTCCACGCGCCCAGGCGCGCCCTGGAGAACCGCCTGTACTTCCGCTACGACTATCGCCGGCACGACGATACCGAGGCAGGCCGCTTCGAGGCGGCGCTGCAGCGCCAGCTCGACGTGAGGCACGCGCTCGCGGTGTCGAGCGGCACCGCGGCGATCGCCCTGGGGCTCATGTCGCTCGAGCTCGGGCCGGGCGCCGTGGTCGCGTGCCCCGGGTTCACGTTCGCCGCGACCCCGAGCGCGATCTTGCTCGCGGGGTGCCGGCCGCTCCTGGTGGAGTGCGACGAGAACCTGCACCTCGACGTGGTCGATCTCGAGCGCAAGCTGTCGAGCGCGGTGCGCGCGATCGTCGTGGTCCACATGCGGGGGTTTGCGAGCGACATGGCGGCGATCCTCGCGGTGGCCCGCACGTGGAATATCCCGGTGATCGAGGATGCCGTCCCCGCGCTCGGCGCTCAGCTCGCGGGCAAGTTCCTGGGCACGTTCGGCGCCGCCGGGGCGTTCAGCACGCAATCGGACAAGTCGCTCAACACGGGGGAGGGCGGCTTCCTGGTGTGTGACGATCCGGTGCAGTTCGCGAAGGCCGTCGTCCTGTCGGGCGCCTACGAGGGCCGGTTCAAGCGCCACTTCAGCGGCCCCGTTCCGGACGTCTGTGATCTGGATTATCCGATCTACAGCTTCCGGATGGACGAGATTCGCGCGGCGCTCGCGTGTGCGGAGCTGACCCGGTTGCCGCACCGGCTGGACATCCTGCGGGCCAACTACGAGTACGTCGTGGCGAGCCTGTCGGACCTCCGCCAGATCGCCATTCGCGAGCCGGTGAGCCCCGGCGCCATGCTCGGCGATTCACTGATCTTCCGGATCCCGCGAGCCTCCGTCGATGAGGTCGTCCAGGTCGCCGCCGCCCTCAAGCAGCACGGCATCGACGCGCGGGCGCTCGGTGCCCCCGACGACACCAACGTCCGGTGCTTCTGGAACTGGAAGTTCCTGTTTCAGGGCATGCGGCCGTCCGAGATCAAGCAGCTGTTGCCCAATACCGTCGATCACCTGTCGCACGCGATCGATATCCCGATGTCACCGACCCTGAAGCGCGCGGATTGCAACGATCTGATCGCCGCCATTCGCACGGTGATGAGCCACGCCCGCCACCCCCACCATGAGCAACCCCATGCAACCCAGCTCGATTGACGATGTGCCCCTGTCTCCAGGTCAGCAGTTTGCGGCCGCGTTCGCGGAGCACGGCCGAGCGGCGCGGGTCGAGTTCCCGGTGACGATCACCGATCAGTTCCCGGGGTTCTCCCGGCGGCCCCGGATCGCGATGCGCAGCCTGTTCAAGGTCAAGCAGACCAGCGACGCCGCCGCGAGCTACTGGTTCGAGACCCACCCCACCCGGGGAGCGAGCGGCGTGCGCGACGAAGAGCTCCGCTCGGAGGCGGGCTTCGAGTTCCACTTTGGCACCATCGCGCTCGCCCCGATCACGGCCTGGGTGCAGGTGCCGCCGCCGCTGCTCGAGCATCGCGACGCCCTCGCGAGCTTCCTCGACTTCCGCCTGCTGGTCCGGCTCGGGACCGCCGAGAACCAGGTGCTGGCGCTCGGACGCGGCGGCCTGTTCGCGGCGCCGGGGATCCGGCGGCTTTTGCCTGGGCCCGATCCGGTCACCTCGCTGGTCTCGGCGTGTAACCAGGTCGAGCTGATGGGCGGGTCCGCCGACGGGATCGTCATGAACACCACCGACTACTACCGCTACCTCGTGCCGCGCGCCGACCTCCTGGCCCACCTCACGACGCTCGGCATCCGCATCGTGCGGACGCGGATGGTCGGAGCCGGGACGATCATCGTCGGCGACTTCTTCGCCGGGGCGACGATCTTCGACAGCGGGCGCTCCGCGATGGCGTTCGGGCAGCCGCCGGAGGGGACCTTTGCCCGCGAAGGGATCGCCGTGCGCGCCGAGATCCAGACGGCGCTGGCGATCCACCTGCCGACGCACTTCTTCGTGGCCGCCCTGGCCCTACCCGGCGCGGCGTCATGACCTCGCCTTCGATCAAGGTGCTGTCGATCAACGGGTGGTGCAGGAGCGGCAGCACCATCATCGGCAACCTCCTGAACGAGGCGAGCGGGTTCTTCCACGTCGGGGAGCTCCACTTCCTGTGGAAGAACGCGTACGGCAACGGCTCGAACACGCGGTGCGGGTGCGGCGTCGACCTCGTGCGCTGCCCGATCTGGTCGCGCGTGCTCGCCGCGGAGCTCCCCGCGGGCGCGGACCCGGAGGCGCACGCCGCGGAGGTACGGCGCCGCCAGCAGGGCAGCCTGCGCACCCGGCACACGTGGAACGTCCTGCGCCACGGCGTGGACTCGGGCGCCCGGCGCGCGCACGCGGCCACCCTGGCGCGGACGTATCGCGCGATCGCGGAGCTCACCCGGTGCCGGGTCATCGTCGACAGCACCAAGATCCCGGGCGAGGCGGCCCTCTTGCCGGAGGTCCTGGGCATCGAGCCGCTCTATCTGCACCTGGTGCGCGATCCACGCGCGGTCGCGCACTCCTGGTCGCGGCGCAAGGACTACGCCCACACGATGTCGGCCGCGCGCAGCACGGCCTACTGGGTCGGGTTCAACCTGGCCTCGCAGGCGCTGGTCGAGCGCCACCCCGGGCGATCGCGGCGGCTCCGCTACGAGGACTTCATCCGCGAGCCCGGCGAGACGATCCGCGCGCTGATCGAGTTCTGCGGCGAGCCGGCGGCAAGTCCGCTCCGCGGACGGACCGCCGAGCTCCACGCGAACCACACCGTCACCGGCAACCCCGATCGGTTCCGGACCGGGGCGACGCTGATCCGGCCGTTCGACGGCACGTGGCGGGCCGAGCTCCCGATGCGCGCGAAGCTCGCGACCCTCGCGCTCGCGTGGCCGCTGTTGACCCGCTACGGCTATCCGCTGCGCGGCGGCGGCGAAGCCACGGACCTCACCGATACCGCGGGCGACGCGGACACCACGGAGGACTCCCATGGATCTCGGGCTTACCAGTAGGGTCGCGTTCGTCGCCGGTGGGTCGAGCGGGCTCGGGCTCGCGATCGCGACCGAGCTTGCCCAGGAAGGCGCCGACGTGGTGATCGGCGCCCGCGATCCCGACAAGCTCGCCGCCGCCGAGGCCGCCGTGAAGGCGCGGGCGCGGGGCCGCGTGTTCGCGACCCGCCTCGACGTGGAGGACGAGGGCTCGGTGCGGCAGGCGATCGCGGCCGCCGTCGCCCACATGGGGCGGCTCGAGATCCTCGTGACCAACAACGGCGCGCCGCCGCTGGGGCCCGCCACCGCGTTCGACGTCGCCGAGTACCGCGCGGCGGTCGACAAGGTGCTCTTGCCGGCGATCAGCCTCGCGCTCGCGGCGCTGCCGCACCTGAAGGCGGCGCGCTGGGGCCGCCTCCTGTTCATCGCGTCCGAGACGGTGCACCGGCCGGTCGAGAACCTCACGCTCTCGGGCGTGGGCCGGACCGGGATCGTGCGGTTTGCCGAGGCGCTGGTCGCCGAGCTCGGCGCCTCGGGGATCACGGTCAACGTCCTCGCGCCGGCCTACCTGCGGACGCGGCCCGTCGACCGCGCGGCGGCCGAGCTGGCGGCGCGCCACGGCGGCACCGTCGAGGATCAGGTGCGCGCGATGGCGGAGCACATCCCGCTCGGCCGCGTCGGCGATCCCGGGGAGCTCGCCGCGGTCGCGGCGTTCCTGGCGAGCGAGCGCGCGGCGTTCGTCACCGGCACGGTGCAGCTCGTCGACGGCGGCGCGAGCGTCGTCGGGGCGCAGCCCAGGCACCACGCCCTGCTGAGCAAGAACGCGTTTGTTTGACACCCAGGAAAGGGACTTCATGCCGAATGCAGCCTTCACGGAGCGCGACGTCGAGGAGTTCTTCGACGGCAGCACGCAGACCTACCTGAGCTTCTGGGACAGCGAAGGGGTCCTTCACACCGGCTACTTCGCCGATGGCGACGACCGCGACTATCAGGCCGCGGCCGAGCGGACGTCACGGCTCGTGGCCGACGAGGCCAGGCTCGACGGCTCGTCGTCGGTGCTCGACGCCGGCTGCGGCTGCGGCAACTTCGTGTTCTACCTGGCGCGACGCTTCGGGGGCCGCTGCGAAGGGCTCGACCTCAGCGCCGAGCGCATCAGGTTCGCCCAGGGCAGGCTCGCCGGGGACGTGGATCGGTTCGGCGCCAACGTCACGTTTCGCCACGGCAGCGTGACGCGCATGCCGTATCCCGATCGGACGTTCAGCCATGTCGTCAGCCAGGACGCGCTGTTCCTGGTGCCCGACAAGGCGCAGAGCCACGCCGAGATCCACCGGGTCCTCGCGCCGGGCGGAACCTTCGCGTTCTCCGACTTCCTGCAGCCCAGGCCCGAGGTCAGCGCGCGCGCGAGGAAGCACGTCTACGACCGCGTGCGGTGGAGCTCTGGATTCTCGCTCGTGGGCTATCAGGTCGCGCTCGAGCGGGCGGGCTTCGAGATCCGGCTGGCGCGGGACCTCTCGTCGCACCTGAAGCAGACCTACGCGGTGCTCGGGGTGACGGCGCGCGCGCGGGCCGAGGTCGCCCCCAGCCGCGCCGCCGGCGAGTGGATGCTCGCGTTCGCGACGTCCTGCCAGGAGATCGGCCTCGCGATCGATGACGGCGAGTTCGGCTGGGGCGTGTTCGTGGCCCAGCGGCCGGGCCGGTGACTGGCGCCCTCGAAGATGCTCGCATACGAGTAATTCTGGCACTGGAACGTGCGGAAGTCGGAGTGCGCCTTGCGCCAGAAGGGCGCGATGTCTCTGGCACGGTTTCAGGTGTAGACATCGTGAATGAGGCTGCACGAGGTCCTGGAGCTCAAGTCCGACGAGGTGATGGAGTGTTGGAAACGGAACGTGCAGGGAACGCTGGCCCCGGAGGCCATGGCCCCGGTCGAGCTCCTCGATCACCTGCCCGCCTTTCTGAACGAGATCATCGGATCCCTGCGCGAGCGCGCGGGCCTGAGGCCCGCCAGCACACGGCCCGTGCAGATCGCCACGGCGGAATCGCACGGCAAGCAGCGGCTCCGGCTCGGGTTCAGCCTCGATTCGGTGGTGCGTGAATACGGCGCGATGCGAAACGCGATCGTCGCGACGGCCATCGACCTCGGGGTGCCGGCGAGCTTCGACGAGCTGCAGATCGTGTTCGATTGCACGATCGAGGGCATCGCCCACGCGGTCGTGCAATACACGCAGGAGCGCGACGCCGAGCTCCTGCGCCACGCGAACGAGCACTTCGCGTTCATCGCGCACGAGCTGCGGAACCCGCTGTCGTCGGCGATGACCGCCGTCGAGCTCCTCAGCGTGCAGGGCAAGCTCCCATCGAACAACCGCGCGGTCGCCGCGCTCGAGCGCGGGTTGCACCGCACGAACGAGCTCATCGAGCAGACGCTCAAGGTCGCCCGGCTCGCCTCCGGGATCGAGCTGGACCGGCAACGGACCACGTTGCGCGTGTTGATCGCAGATGTCGAGATCGACGCCCTCCCGACCGCCGAGTCCAAGCAGATCGAGCTCCGGATCAAGCTGGAAGGCGACGGCGAGCTCGACGTGGATACCCGCCTGGTCCGCTCGGCCCTGGGCAACCTGCTGCGCAACGCGGTGAAGTACAGCCACCCTGGATCGGTGGTGGAGGTTCGTGGCTTCGTGGTGAACGGGCGAGCCAAGATCGAGATCGAGGATAGCTGCGGCGGCCTTCCGCCCGGCAAGGTCGAGGCCGCGTTCGCGCCGTTCGTGAGGCTCGACTCCAGCCAGGACGGCTTCGGGCTCGGGCTCGCGATCGCCAGGCAGGCGGTCGACGCGCACGGCGGGAGCATCCGCGTCCAGAACGTCCCCGGGAAGGGCTGTATCTTCATCCTGGAGATTCCGCTCGGCGGCGTGCCCCTGGCAACGCGCAAGGTGATCACCGAGTCGTGAGCACGAGCGGCCCGGAGGAGGGCTACGGATGGCGGCGGTGCTCGCCGTGCTCGCCCGCGCGATCGTGCGGCTTGCGCGATGGGGCGCGCGAGCTTCGCCGACTCGGTGGACCGGTGCGCGCCGAGACAACACCGTGGTCGGGCGCGCGCGCGGCTCCTGCGTGAGCCGGCCATCATCGCGCTGCCGCGAGCACCTGGACCCTCGTCCCTGGGCCGTCGCGAACGCGACCGGCCGCAGCTCACGCAGGGAGCAGATGTTGCACGAGCTACCGCCGGAGGTGACAAACATGACGACCCTGTCTTCTGCAGCATGGATGGCCCACGACGTTGGGCTTGCGACCGCGATCGGCGGCACGATGTTCGGGCGAGAAGCCCTTCAGCCCGCGCTCGGGGAGATCTCCGATCGCAAGGAGCGCGAACAGGTCTCCAGCACCGCGTGGCGGCGGTTCTCCTGGATCAACCTCGCCGGTCATGCCGCCTTTGCCGCGACCTGGTTCGTCGGCCGCTCGATGTTGAGCGGGCGCTCGGTGAGCTCCACGGCTCGCCGCCTGACGGTCGCCAAGGATGTGCTGGTCATCGCGAGCCTGGCCACCGGGATCGGCAGCATCATCCTGGGCCGCGTGCTCGGCGCGCGCGTGTGCGGCGATCGCGGCGGCGAGCAAGCAACCAGCGGCGGATCGCGCGAGGGCGAGCAGGGAACCCAGAAGCTGCGTACCGCCGTCAATGCCCTGGGGATGGCCAACCTGGTGGCCAACCTCGGGATCGCGGGCGTGACGACGGCGCTCTCGATGGAGGCGAGCAAGTCGCTGCCGTTCTCGCTGACCAGCCGCCGCTTGCCCTGAGGCTTGCCGGCCGCTCGCCGGATCAGAACAGCGAGAGCTGCCGGGTCGGCCTGGCCGGGCGGCAGAACGTCGTCGCTGCGTCGGCCTCGCGGAACATCGAGCCTTCGCGGTTCCGGTGATCGAGGCCGAGCCGGCGGACGGTGGCGTCGAACATGGTCTGGATCATCTGGGCGTAGACGCCCTCGCCACGGCCGCGCGTGCCGAACCGTGCGTCGTAGAGCTTGTCGCCGCCACGGGTCTGCCGGATGCGATGCAAGATCTTGTCGGCGGCGAGCGGCAGCGCGACCCGCACGCGCTCCTCGAACACCTGCTTGACCGCGCCCGGCAGGCGCAACAGCACCCAGCCGGCCCAGCTGGCGCCCGCGGCGGCGGCGCGCTCGAGGACGGTGACCATCTGGCTGTCGTTGACGCCCGGGATGATCGGCGCGCACATGACGCCGACCGGGACGCCCGCGGCCGCGAGGGTCTCGATCAGCTTGAACCGGCGATCGGGCGACGGCGCCCACGGCTCGATCGCGCGCGCCGTGGCGTTGTCGCTGAACGCCAGGCTCACGCTGAGGCCGAACCGGGCGTGCTCGGCGAGGGCGCGGAACAGGTCGAGGTCGCGCTCGACCAGGGCGCTCTTGGAGATGACGCTGACCGGGTTGCGATACTCGAGGCAGACCTCGAGGCACCGCCGGGTCAGCTCGAGGTCGCGCTCGATCGGCTGATAGCAATCGGTCACGCCGGAGAACATGATCAGCTCGCCCTGCCAGCTCGGCTTGTCGAACGCCTCGCGCAGGAGCGCCGCCGCGTCGCGCTTGACGACGATCTTGGTGTCGAAGTCGCTACCGGCGCCGAGGTCGAGGTACTCGTGGGTCGGGCGCGCGTAGCAGTAGGCGCAGGCGTGCTGGCAGCCGCGGTAGGGGTTGGCGCTCCACCGAAACCCGAGGTCGGGCGAGTCGTTGTGCGACAAGATCGATCGCGCGTGGTCGTCGATGACGGTGACCTGTGACGGGGGCGGCGCCTCGCCGTCGTCGTAAGCGACGACCTGGTCATGGAACCGGTTGGGCGGGTTCGCCGTGGGGCGCGACTTCACGCCGAAACTATACTGAACCGATGTATAGTTGTCAGCTCGCGACGTCAACGATTCGCGCGACGCGATCGGACCATGGAGACGATCGCGGACGGATGCCAGTGCGTAGGGCTGGCTGAGGGCTGGCTATCGAGAACGCGACGATCGCCGGACAGCCGCGCGTGCGGGGCACAACGGGGTTCCAATACCACAGGCGTGAACCGTACGACGGCTCGAGCTCGCCTCCCTCCCCAGCCCGGACTGGGTACCCCACGATCGGCACCGACGTGGAGGACACTCGTGGTCCGGATGGCGAACGGAGAACCTCGTATGGGAGTACACGCGGCTGGTCAGCGATCGCCGCGGTGGATCTTCTGCTTAGTCGAGGTGCTGAGGTGGCCGGGCTGGTTCGCTATTCGGTGTTGAGGCCGATCGTGCGAAAACGCTCGGTCACCCCAGCACGGGTGCGCTCAGGCGCGCCCTGCCTCCGAGCACGGTCCGGACCAATCTCGTGGATGGACTGGCAATATGCAATAGCTTACCGTGCACCGAAAATTGCTACATTACTTTTGGGAGAAAAGGAGACTCCTGATGTACCTACCTGCCTTCACCGCCGAGGCATCGCTCCGCTCGGCGACCTCATGCAAACAGCGCGCCGCGTCATCCCACAAAAGCGTCCATGGCGAGGTCATCCCGCAAGCCTACCAAGTAGTGTGCTCCATCAACGCCGATAACGAATTGCATTGTGGCATACACGATTTCAGTCGCGGCATCAGCATTCCACTCTTCTGACCTTGGAGGACATGATGAGGCAGAACCTATGCAAGATGCCCGGCTTTACAGCAGCGGTTTCTTTAGAGAAAAGTGGTACAGCCTACATCGGGCATCCTCTGCAGATCCGTGCCGATGCACACGTCATACAGGCAGCACGCAGGGTTTATTGTTATGTCTCATCGAGAGAAGGCGTCGTGTGCATCGTCTACTAGCCGTGTACTGACCCGCGCGTCGGACCTCTATGCGACCCATCGCTGACGGTAGGCCAACCTCACACTCGAGCGAAGCGGGGCCTAATGGATCGTGGCCCTCAGCCCTGAGCCTCGTCGGACTGCCGGAAATCATGGCGTTGACCCGTGGGCACTCCAGCGTATGTCTTGCACTGATCGATGGCCCCATCGCCTTGGGCCTCGATCTACTGCGCGAGGCGAACTTGCGCATCGTGGGTACCAGCGGAGCTGGTTGCCACGTTGCGTCAAGTGCCGCGTGCACGCACGGTACCTTCTTGGCGACGATGCTCGTAGGCACCCGTGGCATGGGGGTACCAGCCATCTGTCCAGGGTGCACCTTGCTCGCACGACCGATCTTTCCTGAGATGAGTGGGCGTGGCCCGTCCAGTGCGACGCCGGAGGCGCTGGCGCTGGCGCTGCGCGAGTGCATCTCGGCCGGTGCCCGGGTGATCAATTTAAGCATCGCACTTGTGGAGAGTAAAATATGGGGGGAGAGGCAACTTTCAGCCGCCCTTGATGAGGCGACCGATCGCGAGGTCCTCGTGGTGGCCGCAGCGGGAAATCAAGGTGCTGTGGGCTCGTCGCTGCTTACTCGCCATCCGGCTGTGCTACCAGTCGTTAGTTGCGATCTCGACGGTCACCCCACGGCGGAGAGCAACCTCTCGCGTTCGATCGGAGAACGCGGCCTGCTTGCCCCTGGCATCGGCTTTCAGAGCATGGGCGGCGACGGGAGCCTGATGGCGCTCGGAGGCACAAGCGTTGCCGCCCCATGGGTAAGCGGCACCGCCGCGCTGCTCTGGTCGCTGTTTCCCGCCGTTTCGCTCCAAGAGCTGCGACGAAGCTTGCTCGATAGCAGGCAACAGCGAGGTCTGATCCCTCCACTATTGAGTGCCTTTGGTGCCTACCAGTTCTTGTCCAAGAGAGGAGCGAGATTGATGAGCGAACCCAACTCCGAACCCGCCACTCAGACGGGAACTCGCCCAGCCGCAGTTGCCCCCGACGCGAACGGCGTCGCGCGTCTTGCGAGCTGTGGATGTTCAAGTCGTTCCGGGGAGAACTTCGGGGACCCAGCGACGCCACCGGCGTATGTGTATGCGCTCGGTCGCATCGAGGCACGCTTTCCGTCCCTGTCGGTCGAGAAGGAGTACGCCCAGGCAATAGCGCGGAACAGCAACTCCGGCAGGACGGACAGTCGTACGTTGCAGGAGACGCTGGCGGATCGCAACAACAGGTATCTCGCGCGATCGATGTGCTGGGTATTCTCGATCGAGGGATTGCCAACGTACATCGTCAAACTCCGCGATCCTTCCGATCTGGATCTCCTCGTGAGTGCGCTCCGGCCAGCTCCACGAGCGACCGACGTCGACGTGGTGATCGGCGTGCGCGGCCCACTCGCAACGTTCGAGATGTGCAATGGGCTGATCGTGCCTGTCGTCTTCATCAGCCAGATCTACTCGTTTGATATCGACTCGTTGATCCAGTCCATCCCAAGGCCCGAGAAGCTCGCAGCGGACGACTTCGCAGCGGCGGCGGAGGAGGTCTTCGCCCGCATCCAACAGATGGCGGACAATGCCGGATCCACTGACGAACACAGGGCGTTGAACTATCTGGCGCTGCGGTACTCGGGGATCTATACCCAAGCTGCCGTGGCATTCGCACAAAACTCATCTCTGACCGCTGTGGAAACGCGCACTTCACCGCTCAGTGGAACGCGTCGTATCATCGAGGTGATCTTCACCTATACTAGCCGCACAACGGACGTCGCCGACAAGTACTTCGCGCGCGTCGATGTGACCGAAGAATATCCATTCCTGGTTTCGAAGCTTGGCCCCTATTTCGACCGGTGACGGCTGCGGGCGCGCCTCGAAACCAACACGTGCTGCCGATCACGGCCCGGCAGGCGATCTATCCGTTCCTCGTCAATGAACGTCGTGCAGGGCTTCCAGGCATCCTCCGCACCGCGCTGGCGCAGCTTCGCGTCGATCGCGCCGACCTCGTCGACGTGGGCGAGCAGCGTCGACCACCCGAGTGCGCGGGCTGAGTATGCTAACGATCGCGATGGCGCTCACGTTGTGGGCATCGGCCGGGAGTTCGTCGCGGTGGTTCGTCGGTTAGGGCCACGACCCGGTGGCCGAGACGCCGGCAGCCGCGAGAGTGGGGTGACGCGATATCCTGGAAGGGTGGAGACCCAGTTCGTCGACTCAGACCCCAACATCATGATGGGCCAGCCTGTGATTGTTGGGACGCGAATCACGGTGGAGTCGATCCTCGAGCGGCTCGCAGCCGGCGAGTCCATCTCGGACATCGTCGCATCCCATCCGCGGCTCACGGAAGCATCCATTCGGGGTGCGCTTGCGTTTGCCGCACAGGCGCTGCGCGCAGAGGTCGCGTACCCGATCGCGGGCTGACAGGCTCTCGCCGTGTTTGTTGCTGGCGAGAACATCGATTCGGCGATGGTTCGCCGGCTACGTGAAGATGGTCACAACGTCGTCTGGATCGCCGAGTCGGATCCAGGCATCACGGATGATCGCGTCTTGGCCATCGCAGAAGACCAGTCACGCGTGGTGATCACGAGCGACGCAAATTCGGGGAATTCGTGTTTCGCCAGGGACGAGCGAGTGCGGGCATCTTGTTGCTTCGCCTGGCCGGCCTCGCACCCGAGCGGAAGGCGATGATCGTTTCCGAGGCGATTTCGAAGTACCTGTCAGGCCTGAACGGCGCGTTCTCTGTCGTCGCTCCGGGTCAGATTCGGATTCGAAGACATTAGCGTAGGGGCGGAAACAGCCGAGGTTGTCGAGCGGACCACATCTTGCCAAGCGCGGCATACCACCAGTGGGTGCTGTCCGTGAAGCGTTGTGGAAAGCGTGGTCGAGCGGCCTGCTCGCCAGCTCGCCGCCGAGGTGGTCGCGATAGACCGCGCGACGGTCGCGTACCCGGCTCGAAGCGCGCCAGCGCAGGTCGGTCATGGCGCGACGATGTCACCGGTGCGGGAGCTTGTCGAGCTTGGGCGGACGCGTGCCGCGACGGACCGCGCCCGCGACCATAGCGTAGTCAAGTTCGTTGCCGCTCCGCGCCGCGCGCAGCATCAGCCCGCCGCGGCTCATGTCGCCGCGACCGACGAACGACGCCGGGAACAGCAGCCGGCCTCCGAACACGTCGATCAGCGTGTCGACGTACTTGCCGGTCGCGATGCTGCCGAGCAGCACGACGCGCATATCGGCGCGCGCCTCGGCGTTCGCGCGCTGGGCGTCGCGCCGGACCGCGGTGACGAACGCCTCGCTCTCGACGGCGATCTCGCCCATCGCCTCCAGCATCGCCGCCGAGATCGGCGCGTGCGGCGGGCGCAGACCGAGCCCGGGCGCCATCACGAGCGCGCCCTCGGTGCCCGGCGACGGATCGGCGAACGCGCGCGCGTAGGCGAGCTTGCCGCGGAAGTACAGCGCCGACAGCCACGCGAACACGTCGCCGAGCGGGGCAGTGCCGGCGCGGAGCTTCGCGCCGAGCTCGGTCTTGGATCGCGCGAGCTGCTGCGCGCGGGGACCGCCCGCGCGCGCGGGGGACAGCAAGAACAGCGTCGCCACGCTACGCCGTATCATCCTCGAGGCCGGCGAACTTCCAGGCGCCGCCGTCGAGCGAGAGCTGGAACAGCGATCTCGGTGATGCAGCGGTCATTCAGCTCGTCGCGCTGGACGGTCGTCATCTCCCGCGTGAGCCGCTCGACCGGCGCGCCGCTGATCGTGACGTCGACCTCCTTGCGCTGCTCGGGCACCGTCACCCCTTCGGCGGCGTGACGAGCGCGAACGCCGCGCCCTGCGGATCGATCAGCTGCACGATGCGCTGGCCGCCCGGCACCTCCATCGGGCCGTTGATCAGCTTCGCACCCTTGTCGGTCGCTCGGGTCATCGTGCCTTCGAGGTCGCTCGCGGTGAAATAGAACATCCAGGTCGGACGCGGTATCTCCTTGGGTTTGGGCATCATCCCGCCGAGCTGCTTGCCCTCGCGGCCCCAGAGCAGATACGTGCCCATCGGGCCCATATCGAACGCGCCGAGCCGCTCCCAGCCCGCGATCGCGGCGTAGAACCCGAACGCGGCCTCGCAGTCGGTCGTGTACAGCTCGTTCCACGACACCTCGCCGTCCCTGGTGATGTCGTGCGACGAGCCGCTCTGCTCGGGCGTGTACACCGCGACGACCGCGCCCTGCGGGTCGGCGATCACCGCGAAGCGGCCGACCGCCGGCACGGTCTCGACGACGTAGATCTGACCGCCGAGCTGCTTCACCTGCTCGACCGTGTGGTCCACGTTGGCGACCTCGATGTTGACCTGCCAGTACGGCGGAGCTCCCATCTGCTTCGCCGCTTCGGGGAGCACGCTGACGCCGCCGAGCGGGCCCTGGCTACCCACGAACATCGTGTAGTCGGCCCCGAACGGCTCCATCTTCCAGCGGTTCACCTCGGTGTAGAAGGCGATCGCCGCCTTCGGCTCGGTCGTGAGCAGCTCGTACCAGACAAGTCGGCCGGTGTTCGTCATGCGCGGAGCATGGCGTCGGTTTCGGCTGCGTACCAGGGGCGCGATGGCCAGAACGCCTTCGCGGCCTGCTGAAAGGCTCAGCCGCCAGGCCAGAGGCACAAGCCCCTGAAGCTTTCGCTCGGCCTGGACGTCAATGCTGCCCTGATAGGGTGATCACGTAGGAGCGCTCTCCGGCGAAGAGGCCACTCCGGAGCGGCCTCTCTTGCGTTCCCCATCGACGACGGCGACAAGATCCGCGTCGACTGCACCGTGATGGAGACGAACATTCATGAGGCCACGGACTCGTCGTTACTCGTGGACTCGGTTCGCGTCCTGACGCGGCTGATGGCGCGAGCACAGAAGTACGCCGAGGCTCCGTTCACGAGCCATCATCGTCTTGCGAAGCGTCGAGGGCAAGGGGATCGAACGCGGTTGCGTGCGAGCCCTCGACGCTGACCGCGCCGGACATGATATCGCGTCCCAGCTGGGACGTTGAACAAGAGGGACGCCAAGGTGGTGGCTGTCTTTGACATGTGTGTCAGTGTCGTCACGGGACACAATGCGAGCTTTGTTTTCACAGAACAGCAACGAATCGCTGCAAAGCTCCCTCTCAGCGCAGTCCGGCGGATCGTTGGCCGAGCTCGCCACATTGCCGTTGCGGACATCCTGCGAACGCACTGGGATCAGCTCAAGGGCGATGGCGTCGACGTCTGGTTGCTCCGGCCCTCGACACAGGCCGAGGCTTTGTGTTGTCAGCATCTCGCCGCCCGTGATCGCAAAGAAGTAGCCTACGACCTGAGCGCGGAATCGGTTCGGAGGGGTCATCGTGGGGCAAGACTTCACGGCGACATACCTGAACCGATGTATGGCTGTCAGCTCGCCATGTCGAGGATTCGCGCGACGAGATCGGCGGACAGCGGGGGGGCGGCGGCGGCGGCGATCGCCGGAAGGAGGTGCTCGCGGCGATGCAGGCGCGGCAGCGCGATGGCGCCGCGATCGATGACGAAGCGCAGCGCCAGCTCGGCGACGTCGTCGCACTCGACGTGATCGAGGCGCCGGGCGCCTTCAGGGCGCTCCATGATCCGGCGGGCCGCGTCGCATGACCGCGCGGCAGGCGGCTCGCGCTTCACGAGCTGGGCGAGCCTGGCGATCGCGACGGCGATCCGCTCGAGCGCGGCGTCGTCGAGGTCGTGGCGATCGTCGCGCGGTGGCAGGCGGACGCCGGGGCCGAGGCGACCCGCCAGGGCGCCGCCGGCGAGCGGTTGACGCGCGAGGATCGGCAGCTCGCGCTTGGCCGCGGCGGCAAACAGCGGCTCGGCGCCGCGCTCCCCGAGGTGATACACGACCGACAGCGCGGCGAACCACGGCTCGGCGGCCAGCGCGGGCGCGGCGTCATCGCCGGGCGCATCGATCATCGCGCCCCACGCGAGGACCTTGCCTTCGTGGATCAGGCGCGCGCAGGTGCCGGCGAGCTCCGGCCACGCCGGCGACGCAAGCCAGGCCGGGCGCAACGGCAGCTGTGCCAGGGGCAGCACCTCGAGGCGGGTCGCCCGCAGCGAGGCCTCGACGTGGCCCTGGACATAGGCCGCCGGCAGGCGCTCCGGGAGCACGTCACGCCTGGGCGCACCCGGGCGCTCGGCGAGGATCGGCACGCGGGTCGCCACGACCACGCGGTCGCGTGCATGCTGCGCGCGTATGGACTCGCCGGCGAGCCGCTCGCTGTCGGGATCACCGGCGACGTCGAACAGGGTGATGCCGAACTCGATCGCCTCGTGGAGCGCCCGCTCGACGTCGCGCGCCGCGAGGCCGCGCGAAGCCGAGGTCGCGAGGCAGAGGTCACCACCGCCGATCGCGGTCACCGTGTGGTCGCCGAGTCGTCGTGTCCGCACGCGCGAATGGTACTCGTTCATCTGGTAGCACGCCGCCAGACACGGCGGAGTTACGTGTGCTTATCCCACATGATAATATGCTAACATACACCAAACATTGCCCAAACCTGGGTATCATGCCCCAAGATGACGTACCCCCGTTTGGCCATCTTGGCCACGTCCTGGGTTTTGTGGGCGTGTGGCCACGACGGAGGGCATGGCAATAAGCCCGACGCGCCGGGCATGCCCACCGCGCTGACGGTCACGCGGAGCGGAAGCCCGGTCGCCGGCGTCCACACCTACTTCCTGAACGCGGACAGCTCCCTCGTCGCGACGGTCGACACCGACGCGGCGGGCACCGCGAGCGCGGTCGTGGGAGCCGGTGGATCGGTGACCGCGCTCGACCCGTTCACGAGCGCGAGCGCGGCCGCGATGGAGGGCGACGATCTGCGCACGTTCCTGGGGGTCCAGCCCGGCGACCAGCTCGCCCTGACGCAGACCGACGCGAAGTCGACCACCTTCACGCTGAAGGTGGCGGCGGCGAGCAACGCGAACACCTATGACGTCCTGACGAGCTGTGGGGCCGCATCGGTCGTGCCGGGCGGGGGCGCGGGGGGGCGGGTCACGCTGTTCAATTGCCATGGCGCCGCCGATATCGTGATCCTCGCGAGCGCGCTGAACGGCGTGATCAAGGTGCCGGTGTCCGGACTGTATCACCCCAACGTGGCGCTGACCGACGGTGGCACGGTGGACCTGACCGGCGATACGTATCGCGCCCTGACCGGCGTGACCTTCAATTACGCGAACGCACCGAATGCGACGATCTCGATCTCGCACACGCTCGTCTCGGCGGCGGGCGGGCTCGCGCCGTTTGTCACCGCGTTCACCGGCAAGCCCGCCACGCTCCAGGAGCCCACGATCGCCGGCGCGACGGAGGTCGTCGACACCACGGTGGGCTTGACCAGCAAGCATCACGTGGTCGAATGGGGCCCGCTGGCCGCCACGTACATGCTCGACCTGGCCAACGTGCTGCTCCCCGACCTGACCGCCGCCCCGTCGTTCAGCGCCGCGACCAAGCTCGTGTCGTGGACCGAGGGTGCGGCCGGCGCGGCGCCCGATCTGACGACGACCACGATCGACGTTGCGCGCAGCGATGGCTCCCGGCACTGGCACTGGACGGTCGCGGGGCCGTACACGGCGGGGACGCTGGCATTTCCGGTGCTGCCGACCGACGTCACCGACTGGGCGCCGGCGGCAACCGATCGCGTCTCGGTGACGGCGCTGACGAACGCGAAGGTCCCCGGCGGCTACGCGGCCGTCCGTGCGCACGTTCACGACGTCCGCGACCCCACCGAGCTCATCGCCGGCCCGAGCGGACGCGTGGTCACGGTCAGGTCGCCCTGAGGCGTTCGCGGGCGCACGGGCTGCTGAGGAGTCTTCGTACCTGGTCGCGGCGGTGCGGTGCGGCGGTGCAGACGATCTCGCGCACGTTGTCGCGCCGGCGTTTTACTCTGCATGTTCACTGGGGTTAGATCGGTCGATGGAACGTCCTCGCCCTCCGGTGTCCCCTGTGGGGGCCTCGGTGCCACGCGTCGATGGGGTCGCGAAGGTCACCGGCCGCGCGCTGTACCTCGATGATCTCGACGCGGCCTCCGCCTGGCACGGCGCGACCGTGCGCTCCCAGGTCGCCCACGGCGTGCTCGAGGCGATCGAGCTCGATCCCGCGTTCGACTGGTCGGCCGTCGTCGTGGTCACGGCGGCCGATATCTGGGGCAAGAACGCGATCGTCTTGATCGAGGACGATCAGCCGGCCCTGGTCCCGATCGGCGGGCGGGTGATGCACCGCGACGAGGCGCTCGCGCTGGTCGCGGCGCCGACGCGCGCGCTGGCGTTCGCCGCCGCCAGGGCCGTGCGGCCGCGGATCGCGCCGTTGCCCGCGGTATTCGACGTCGACGAAGCGCTCACCGGGGCCGAGCGCCTGTACGGCGCGACGAACGTGTTCAAGCAGTTCTTGATCCGCAAGGGCCACGCGACCGACGCCGAGCTCGACGCGGCGTTTGCCGGCGCGGCGCAGGTGATCGAGGGCACCTACACGACCTCGCCCCAGGAGCAGATGTACATCGAGCCGCAGGCGATGATGGCGGACTGGCGCGACGGGCGCTGCCACATCGTCGGCTCGATGCAGTGTCCGTTCTACGTGCACAAGGCGATGAAGGCGCTGCTGGCGTGCGGGCCCGACGGGGTCGTGATCACGCAGGCCGTGACCGGCGGCGGGTTCGGCGGCAAGGAGGAGTACCCCTCGATGATCGCGGCGCACGCCGCGCTCCTGTCGCACAAGGCCGCGCGCGCGGTGAAGATCGTCTACGACCGCGACGAGGACATCGCGGCGACGACGAAGCGCCACCCATCGCGCACGCGGCATCGCCTGGCGGTCGCCGCCTCCGGCGAGCTCCTCGCGATCGACATCGACGTGGTGATGGACGGTGGGGCCTACCTGACGCTCTCGCCCGTCGTGCTGTCGCGCGGCGTCTTGCACGCGGCGGGGCCCTACCGCTGCCCGATCGTCCGGGTGCGCGGGCGCGTCGTGGCGACCAACCACCCGCCCCACGGCGCGTTCCGCGGGTTCGGCGCGCCGCAGACCACGTTCGCCTACGAGCGCCAGATGCAGAAGCTCGCGCGGCGGCGAGGCGAGGATCCGCTGGCGCTGCGCAAGCGGCTGGCGCTGCGGCCGGGCGATACCACGGCGACCGGCCAGCTGCTCCAGTTCTCGGTCGGCACCGACGAGGTGATCGCCGCGATCGAGGCCACGGCGGGCGCGCCGCCGGTGCGTGACGGGGTGAACGCGCAGGGCGCGCCGGTGCGCCGCGGGCGCGGCGTGTGCTTCTACTTCCACGGCGCCGGGTTCACCGGCTCCGGCGAGCAGCACCTCGCGGGCCGCGCGGCGGTCGCGGTGGCCTCGGGCGGCTTCGAGGTGCGCTCGAGCTCGAGCGACATGGGCCAGGGCTCGATCACGATCTTCACGCAGCTCGCCGCCGCGGCGCTCGGGGTCGACCCGGCGCACGTCACCGTGATCGATCCGTCGACCTCGCGGGTGCCCGACAGCGGCCCGACGGTCGCCAGCCGCACGGCCATGGTGGTCGGCGGCCTCGTCGAGCGCGCGGCACGCGCCGTGCGCAAGAAGCTCGAAGCCTGGGCGGCGGAGCAGAACTTGACGGGCTCGCTGGTCGAGATCGCGCGGGCCCACGCGGCGGCCACCCAGGCCGAGCTCGTCGAGACGGCCACCTACGAGCCGCCGCCCGGCATCCACTGGGACGACGCGACGTATACCGGGTCGGCCTATCCGGTGTATGGCTGGGCGGCGTGCCTGGTGGACGTCGAGGTCGACCTCGACAGCTACGAGGTCGCGATCACGCGGTGCGTGCAGGCGGTCGACGTCGGCAAGGCGCTGAACCCGGCGATCGTGCGGGGGCAGATCGAAGGCGGCACGTTGCAGGCGCTGGGCTGGGCGGTGCTCGAGAACGTCGTGTACAAGGAGGGCAAGGTCGCCAACGCGAACATGACCAACTGCATCGTGCCCACGTTCGCCGACGCGCCCGAGCTCGAGACCATCCTCGTCGAGGTGCCGTATCCGTTCGGCCCCAGCGGCGCCAAGGGGGTCGGCGAGATCCCGATGGACGGCCCGGCGGCGGCGGTCGCCAACGCGGTCGAGGACGCGCTCGGCTGCGCGTTCGACGCGCTCCCGATCTCGCCGGAGGCGGTCGCTCAGGCCCGGCCGCGCTGGGAGGTCTCGTGAAGGTCACGCTCGAGGTCAACGGCGCTCCGCGCACGGTCGAGTGCTCGCCGTGGAAGCGCCTGCTCGACGTCCTGCGCGAGGATCTGCGGCTGACCGGGACCAAGGAGGGCTGCGGCGAGGGCGAGTGCGGCGCGTGCACCGTCGTCCTGGACGGCGAGGCCGTCAACTCGTGCCTGGTCGCGATCGGCCAGTGCGATACTCGTCGCGTGACCACGGTCGAGGGGCTCGCGCGCGGCGAGGCGCTCCATGCCGTGCAGCGCGCGCTGGTCGCCTGCGGCGGAGCACAGTGCGGGATCTGCACGCCGGGGATCGCGGTGTGCGCGGCGAACGTCGTGGAGCGCGGCCTGATCGGGGACACCGATGATGCGACGGCGCGCGCGCGGGTACGCGAGCTCCTGGCGGGCAACATCTGCCGCTGCACCGGCTACCAGCTGATCGTCGACGCGGTGATCGCGGCCGCGCGCGAGATCGAGGGCGGCGCCGCTCGCCAGGCCGAGCAAAGGATCGACCCGGTATGACCGGCTATGTTCGCCCCCGCGATCTCGACGAGGCGCTGGCCACCCGCGCCGCGCACCCCGACTGGATGATGCTCGCCGGCGGCACCGATCTGATGGTCAACGCACCCCATCGCGAGGCTCCCGCGGGCATCCTCGACCTGTGGCGGCTCCCGGCGATCGACTTTGTCCGGGTCTCGGACGAGGTGATCGCGATCGGCGCGGGCACGACCTGGCACGACGTCGAGCGCCACCCCGTGATCCGGGCGCGCATGCGGCCGCTCGCCGCGGCGGCGCGCGAGATCGGCGCGCTGCAGATCCAGGCGCGCGCGACGCTCGGGGGCAACGTCGGGACGTCGTCGCCGGTCGGCGACAGCCTGCCGGTGCTGCTCGCGCTCGACGCCGAGCTCGAGGTCGCCTCGGTGCGCGGCCGGCGGCGGGTCCCGTACCGGCAGTGGTGCACCGGCTATCGCACGACCCAGCTGCTACCCGACGAGCTGATCCTCTGTGCGCACCTGCCGGTGCCGGGGCCGGCGACGCGGACGACCTGGCGCAAGATCGGCACCCGCCGGGCCCAGTCGATCTCGAAGGTGATGGGCGCCGCCGCGATCACGCTCGATGGTGATCTCGTGACCTGTGCCCGCGTCGCGCTCGGCGCGGTCGCGGAGCGCCCGATCCGGGTCACCGCGGTCGAGGACGCGGTGCGCGGCCAGCGGCTCGGCCAGGCCGCCGAGGCCGCCCGCGCCGCCGTGCGCGCCGCGATCCGGCCGATCGACGACGTGCGCTCGACGGCCGCCTACCGCCGCGAGGTGGCCGAGAACCTGGTCGCACGGTTCTTCTCCATGGCATGATTCGGCGTGTCGATCGATCGCGGCAAGGACGGTGACAAGGCCGGCGGGGCCGCACCCGGCGAGTCCACGCCCGGGGACTCGGGGTCGATCGAGGTCCACATGTCGCAGCCCTCGGGCGCAAAGCTGCCCGGCATCGAGGCGATCGCGGAGGCGGTGCCGGGGGAGGCCGCCCACGACGATTCGCGGCCGATCGCGAGCGGCAAGGTCACCGCGGCCGCCACCGGCGATCTCCCGGAGCCGCGCGGCAAGCGGATCACCGGCGCGGCGAAGGACGCGCTCGACGCCGGGGTCGGAAGGCTCGGCAGCGGCATCGGCACGCTGGGCGACGGGGTCTCCAGGCTCGGCGAGGGCGTCGCCAAGCTCGGCGATCTGTCGCGCAACGTCCCGGTCGTCGGATCGAGCGTCGCGGCGCTCGGGGAGGGCCTCACCCACGTCGGCGAGACGCTGCACGAGCTCCCCCAGGTCGCGCGGACGCGGCGCGGCCGGCTCCTGATCCGCAGCATGATCGTCGGGTTCATCCTGGTCGCCGCGTGGATCACCGTGATCGTCGCGCTCCAGCTCCACGGCAACGATACGCCCGACTTCCGGCCGAACGCCGAGCGCATCCTCGTCGATCTCAACAAGGGCATGATCGACGAGATCTACGAGCAGGCGTCGCCGCGATTCCAGGAGACGGCGCGCAAGGAGCGGTTCATCGACGACATGACGGATCTGAACGAGACCGTCGGCAAGTTCCGCGAGATCACGGCGGTCAACGACTCGCTGGTCACGACCGGGCCGACCGGCCGGATCGGCCGGGTCTCGCTGACCGTCGCCTACGCGAAGGCGACCTGCAAGGTCTCGGTGAGCCTGCACTACGACCAGGACCGCTGGAAGCTGCTCGGGATCGGCGTCGAGCTCCCCAACGAGCTCAAGATCACGCAGGCGCAGCGCGAGGAGCGCGTGAAGGTGTGCAACGACCCGATGGATCTGAAGCACTGCGAGGTTCACCAGGCCGCCGACGCGATCCTCCGCCGGCTCAAGGACGGCCAGGCGGACCGGGTGTGGGACGACGCGACCGCGGTGTTTCAGAAGCTCGAGCAGAAGGCCAAGTTCGTCCAGCTCCAGCTCGAGCACCAGATCGCGCTCGGCAGCTATCGCCGGATCATCCGGGTGTCCGAGGCGAAGGTGATCGGCGGCACCTCGGCGACGTTCGACGCGCTCGCCGAGTTCGACAAGGCCAGCGGCGTGCGGACGGTGTTCGGGTTCTTCCGCAACTCGAAGCGCAACCCGTGGAAGCTGCGCAGCTTCAAGATCGTGCTGCCGATGCCGCGCGGCGCCGTCGACGCCGTGGCCCTGTCGGCGAGCCCCGAGCCCGTGCCGCCGCCGCCGCCCGCGCATCCCGCTCCCCGTGACGCGGGCACGAAGTAGCCGCGGCCGGCGGCGATCCCGCCGCAAGCAGTGCGCGTTACCGTTTGCGTGTGGTCGGCCATCCGGCGACTCTTCTCGCCCATGAAGCGCCATGCCGGTCTTGCCTTGATCGCGAGCCTCGTCGCCGGAGGCTCGGTACCTCCGAGCGCGGCGGAGCCCGCTCCCCTCGACGCGCAGAAGCTCACCCGTGACGTCTACAAGGAGCTCGTCGAGATCAACACGACGGCCTCGGTCGGCGATACCTACGCCGCCGCCAAGGCGATGGGCGCCAGGCTGGTCGCCGCCGGGTACCCCAAGGCCGACGTCCAGGTATTCCAGTCCGGGCCCAAGCGCGGCAACCTCGTCGCGCGGCTGCGCGGCACCGGCAAGCGCAAGCCGCTCCTCCTGCTCGCGCACATCGACGTCGTCGAGGCCAAGCGCGAGGACTGGACCACCGACCCGTTCAAGCTGGTCGAGAAGGACGGCTACTTCTACGGTCGCGGCACCAGCGACGACAAGTACCAGGCGACCGCGTGGCTCGTGAACATGATCCGGTGGAAGAAGGAGGGCTACAAGCCCGAGCGCGATCTCATCCTCGCGCTCGAGACCGACGAGGAGGGCGCGGACCAGGCCGGCGTGGGCATCACGTGGCTCATCAAGAACCACCGCGATCTGATCGACGCCGAGTACGCGCTCAACGAAGGCGGTGGCGTCGACGTCAAGGACGGCAAGCCGTTCGTCAACAGCATCCAGACCGCCGAGAAGGTGTTCCAGAGCTTCACGGTCGAGGCGCGCAACCCGGGCGGCCACAGCTCGCTGCCGCGCAAGGACAACGCGATCTACGAGCTGGCCGACGCGCTCGGCCGGCTCGAGAAGTACGACTTTCCGGTCCAGCTGAACGAGACCACGCGCGGGTTCTTCGAGAAGATGGCGGCGCTCGAGCACGGCCCGCTGGCGGCGGATATGAAGTCGCTCACGAGCGCCAAGCCGGATCCCGCGGCGATCGCGCGGCTGTCGGCCCAGGCGCCGTACAACTCCCAGATGCGCACGACCTGCGTCGCGACCCGGCTCGAGGGCGGCCACGCCGAGAACGCGCTGCCCCAGCTCGCGCGGGCGACGGTGAACTGCCGGATCTTGCCCGGCCAGCCGGTGGAGGACATCCAGAAGCAGCTCGAGAAGGTGTTCGCCGATCCCAAGCTCACGATCACGCCGATCACGCACAGCACCGGCAGCGAGCCCTCGCCGCTCAACAAGGAGCTGTTCTCGGCGATCGAGAAGGTCACCCAGAAGTTCTGGCCCGGGATCCCGGCGGTGCCGATGATGGTAGCGGGCGCGACCGACGGCCGGTTCCTCCGCAACGCGGGGATCCCGACCTACGGCCACAGCGGCCTCGCCGCCGACATCTTCGACGTCCGCGCGCACGGCAAGGACGAGCGCGTCGAGATCAAGGCGATGTTCGAGGGCGAACAGTACCTCTACGAGCTGGTCAAGCTGCTGTCGGGCGGCTGAGCTGCGGGTCTCGCCGGTCGGCCGCCCGGCGGCCGCGGGTCACCGGCGGAGGATCCGGTTCTGCCGCCAGTTTGACTTCGGGATCACCTCCGCGCCCCGGGTGGCCAGCGCGGGCGCGGCCGGGCAGGCCTGGTTCGCGCGAAAGCCGAGCGCGGCGGCCAGGCGGCCCTCCGCCGGATCGCCGAGCGGGTGCCCGAAGTCGTCGGGGACCACGCAGCCCGTGTTTACCCCGCCGGGCGTGAAGCCGTCGGCGTAGTCGCCGAAGCCCTTGTCGTTCACGCCCTCGAACTGGATCGAGAAGTAGGTCGTGCCGCAGTTATCGGCGGGGAAGAACCCATACGGCTTGCCGCAGGTCGTCGCGCCGATCTGGATGACCTGAACGCCGACCCCGGCGAGCCCGTTCATCACCGCCTCGCTCGCCGAGCAGGTCCCCGGGCCGGTCAGGACGAACACGCGGGACAGATCCAGGTGAGGCAACGCCTGGCCGGGCGGCAGCGTCGAGAAGCCCACGGTCTGGTCGACGAAGAACGAGGGCTCCAGCGGCCGGCCGCTGAACGGATCGATCGTCTGGTGCTTGTCGTTGAAGCTCTCGCGCTCGAACACCTTGCCGGTGGTCCGGGTGGGCCCGGCGATCATGTAGGCGAGCTGGGCGGCGATGTCGAGGTAACCGCCGCCGTTGTAGCGAATGTCGAGCACCAGGTCGGTGATCTGGGCGTCGCGCAGCTGGGTCACCGCATCGAACAGCCCCTTCTCGGCGGTCGCGATGTGATCGTTGAACAAGAAGTAGCCGACCTTGTCGTTGGGCGCCGGCAGGGTGTGGACGTTCTGCACCGGCACGCTCGTGATGCTGGCCGAGGTCAGCATGACCGTCCGGGGCGTGGTCGACCCGCGGTCGACGACGACGAAGGTGTGGGTCTCGTTCACGTTGGCGGGCGAGATCCCGTTGTTCAGGGTGTCGACGTCGGAGCCGTTGACGAGGTCGACGCCGTCGATCGACTTGACCTCCGCGCCGCGATCGAGGCCGGCCGCAGCCGCCGGGGAGCCCGGCTCGACGAACGCGACCACCAGCTCGCGCGGCGGCCTGGTGGCGAGCAGCGCCCACTGCACGCCGTAGCTCGCCTCGACGCCCGATCCGGCCAGCGCGATCCAGTCAGAGGTCTTGTAGGTGAAGTGGAACTGGTCCTTGGGCTTGCCCGACGCCGTGGTCGCGCTGGTCTTCATCACATCGAAGTAGTCGAGGGAGGTCGCGAAGCCCTTCACGTCGGGGTCTGGCACCTCGCGGTACCAGAGGTAGAGGTCGTTGGTCCACGCCCGGATCCAGAGCTCCTCGTCGAGCACGCTACCGGCAACGTCGGTGTAGGCCTTGTTCGTGGTGGGATCAATGCCCGACCGCGGCGACGCACAGTGGGCGGCATAGCTGCTCTCCGGCAGGTCGCTCGGGACGTCATCGGAGCCGCCGCAGGCCGCCAGCGCGACCCCCAGCGAGAGCAAGTGAAGTGGGAACGAACGTGCGCGATTCATGGATCCTCGTGCTCCTCGGTGTGGCGAGCATACACCGGGCGAGGAACCGTCTGGACGAGAGAGTTGGGTCGCGACGAGATCGTGGCGACCTCGGGAGCCGCGTCGGTGTGAGTTGGGGCACGCGTCATTCATGATTTGATCGAGGGCGCGGCGAGCCAGATCACGCGTTCCCGTGGTCAGTGGCGTCGAGCGGGGCGCCCGTGGTTCGGGCGCGGCGGCTACGGCTTGACGGGTCGCGGATCGCCGAGGAGACTACCCTCCAGCTTGATCGGCCACATCATCGGGAACTACCGCGTCGTGTCCGAGCTCGGAAAGGGCGGCATGGGCGTGGTGTATCTGGCCGAGCACGTCCAGCTCGGCCGGCCGGCGGCGATCAAGATGCTGCTGCCGCAGCTGTCGAGTGACGCTGGAATCGTGCAGCGGTTCTTCAACGAAGCGCGGGCGGCGTCCGCGATCGATCACCCGGGCATCGTCGAGATCTACGATTACGGGACGCACACCGACGGACGCGCCTATCTCGTGATGGCGCGGCTGTTGGGCGAGACCCTCGAACAGCGGCTCCGGCGCGGTCGGATGGATCCGCTCGAAGGTGCGACGATCGTCGCGCAGGTCGCCGGGGCGCTCGCGGCCGCCCACGCGCAGGGCATCGTCCACCGCGACCTCAAGCCCGACAACGTCTTCCTCGTCCCCAACGAGCTCCTGCCGGGGGGCACCCAGGTCAAGCTGCTCGATTTCGGGATCGCGAAGCTGGCGGGCGACCAGTCGGCGGGCGTCAAGACGCAGACCGGCGCGCTGATCGGGACGCCAGCGTACATGAGCCCCGAGCAGTGCATGGGCCGGTCGGATCTCGATCATCGCACCGATCTGTACTCGCTCGGCTGCATCCTGTTCCACGTGCTGTGCGGCCGGCCGCCGTTTCTGAGCGAGCACGGCACCGGCGTGATGATCGCCGCGCACATGCGCGATGCGCCGCCGGACCCTCGGACGCTGAACCCGCGGGTACCCGAGGCGCTCGTGACGATCGTCTTGCGCCTGCTCGAGAAGGAGCCGTCTGCGCGGTACCAGACGGCGTTCGAGCTGCGCAACGCGCTGGTCGCGGCGGGCGCGAACGCCCCGATCACGCGGCTCCCCGCCGCCCAGCCGTACGCCGCGACGGTCGCGCTGGGGCCGCACGCGACCGGGCTCTCGACGGTCGATGGGCCGCCGGCTCCGACGACGCGCGGCAGCTCGGCCGCCCAGGTCGCCGCCCCGATCCAGGCTCCGCGCGGCAAGAAGCTCGGCGTGTGGATCGGTGCCGGCCTGGTCCTCGCCGGGATCGCCGGTGCCGGCGTGTTCGTCGCGAACCGCGGCGATCGGCCCCCGGCTCCGGCCGCACCCCAGGCCGCCTTGCCTGCGCCGGTCGCGCCGGCGGCCGTCGTGCCGGCGGTGCCCCCCGACGCGGTCGCGCCACCGCCTGCGGTGCCGGCGGCGCACACCGATGGCGTCACGCCACCATCTTCCGACGCTGCCGCCGAGGCGGCGTGCGCGCGCGGGCAGGCGCGGGGCGATGATACCCAGGGCCATTGTTGCTGGCCCGAGCAGGCGTGGTCGACCTCGAAGGCCCGATGTGTCGGGTTACCGCGCTGTCCGCCGGGCACGATCGGTCATGGCGAGCAGTGCGTCGCGGAGCCCGCGCGCATCGCGTCGCACCCGCCGGCGGTGCCGGTGCCGGCGGCGAGCGCCCCGCAAGCGGTCGACCTCGCCGCCCCCACGTTTCGGCTCACGGCGAGCTCGTACGCGCCCGGCGCGGCGATCCCGCTCCGGTTCGCACAGGCGATCAGCTCGACGCCGGATCATCGCGCCTGGATCACGGTCGTCGAGCGCGGCGCGGCCGAGTCGGCGTATGGCACCTGGAAGTACGTCGACGATCATGCCAGGGCGATGACGCTCGAGGCGCCCCGGAAGGACGGAGCCTACGAGGTCCGCTTGCATACGGACTACCCCGCGAAGGCCTACCACGTCGTGCACGCCGAGCCGTTCAGCGTGACGACGGCCGCGACCGCCGACCCCGGCGAGACGCCGCTGGCCAGGCAGCGGTTCACGCTCGGCGGCAAGTCGGTGAGGGGCGGCGCGCGCATCGACGTGCGGTTCGCGGCGCCGATGCACGCGGCGTCCGGCGAGCGGTTCTGGATCACGATCGTCGCGCGCGAGACGCCCGACAGCACGTGGGGGACGTACGAGTACGTGCCGGAGGGTGCCCGGGGCATGAAGCTCGAAGCGCCCGCCGCGGCAGGTGACTACGAGGTCCGCCTGCACGCGAACTACCCCAGGAAGACGACCAACGTCGTGCATCGCGCCGCGATCCGCGTCGAAGGCGGGTGAACACCAAGACCTCGTGGAGGCCTGTCGCCGCGGGGGGCCGGGCCAACTCTGTAGCCCGCCCGAGGAGCACCGCGAAGCGGAAAGAGTGAAGCATCTCAGGTAGTTGACTTCTTGGCTATGCTAGCTAACTTGGTTCGTGAAGATTGTCAACATGCACGAAGCGAAGACCACGCTGTCACAGCTCGTGGAGCAAGTCGAGAACGGCGAGGAGGTGATCCTGGCTCGCGCCGGCAAGCCCGTAGCGCGTGTCGTGGCGATCCGGAGCACCGGCAGGCGGACGCTCGGGCAATGGCGTGGTCGAGTCCGCATGTCTGATGATTTCGACGCACCGTTACCCGAGGCTGAACTTGCGGGGTGGCTCGGGGAGCACTCGTGATCGTGCTGCTCGACACGCACGCGCTCATTTGGGCGCTCGAAGCAAGCCCGCGGCTGTCGGCCACTGCGCGAGACGTCATTGAAGACAACGACAACGTCATCCGGTGAGCACGGACTTGGCGAGCGTGTCCTTCGTGAGCGGGTCCAGTTCGGAGGGGACCGGCCTCACCGATGTCCAGGGGCGGGGACCGGTGTCAAGACGTCTTCGCCGGTAGCGCGAGGAGATGAAATTTCAAATAGCTTGTGCGCAGTTGGATAGAAGAACTCGAAGCAAGCTTGGCACCTCGACGCACCTTGTCGTCCAGGCGTGGAATATTGCTAGCCATGTCGTTGACCACCCGGGTGTTGCTGGGCTTGCTCGCGGGCCTCGCACTGGGCATCGCGCTGGCCTCGTGGCTCCCCGCCTCGTGGCAACCGCTGGCCGGGTGGCTCGAAACGATCGGCACGATCTGGACGCGGGCCCTCCAGATGATGGTGATTCCGTTGGTGGCGACGCTCCTGTTCACGGGGGTGAGCTCGGGCGGGGCGGGCCTCGGCAGGCTGGGCGGCAAGGCGATCGCCTTGTTCGCGATCGTCCTGGCGGCGGTGGCGGCGTTCACCCTGGTGGTGGCGCCGGTGATCTTCGCGCGGATCCCGTTTGACCCCGACGCGGCGCGCACGCTTCGCATGGCGAGCACGCTGCCCCCGGACGCCGTGCCCTCGTTCCGCGACTGGCTGGTGTCGCTGATGCCGAACAACCTGGTGGCCGCGATGTCCGCGGGGGCCATGCTCCCGATCATCGTCGGGACGCTGGTGTTCGCGATGGCGGCGACCCGGCTGCCCACGGAGGCGCGGCAGCGGCTGGAGCGCGCGGCAGAGGCGATCCGCTCGGTCACGATCATCGCGGTGCGGGGGATTCTCTCCCTCGCGCCGTACGGGGTGTTCACCCTGGCGGTGCCGCTCGCGCTCCGGCTCGGCACCACGGCGCTTGGCGCCGTCGCGGTGTACGTGGTGACCGTGGCGGCCCTGACGTTCCTCGTGATCGCCGCGATGTACCCGCTGGCCGTGCTCCGCGGGGTCTCGCTGCGGCAGTTCGCCCGCGCCCTCGCCCCGGCTCAGGGGATCGCCGTGTCGGCACGTTCGTCGCTGGCGGCGCTCCCCGCGCTGATCGATGGCGCCTCCGCGCTCGGGATGCCGGAGCGCGTCACGGGCTTCTTCCTCCCGTTCTCGACGGCGCTGTTCCGGGTGGGGGCCGCGGTGGGCCTCCCGGTGGGGGTGATCTTCATCGCGGCGCTCCACCATGTCGATCTCACCGCGACGCAGCTGGTGATCGCCGGCGTGTCCTCGGTGCTGCTCAGCTTCTCGGCGCCCGGGATCCCCTTCGGCTCGATCCTGATCATGGCGCCGGTGCTCGTCGCCGTCGGCCTCCCCGTGGAGGGGGTCGGGATCCTCCTCGGCGTCGATACCGTCCCCGACATGTTTCGCACCGTCGCCAACGTCACCGGCACGATGGCCGCAGCGGCGGTGCTCGACCCGCCGAAGCGGTGAGCGGCGGGAAGCCGCCGGCCGAGCCGCGCTCGATCGCGTTCTCCCTAGTTGGTCGCGCCGCGCGCCAGGCGGGGGGCCAGGATCGACTGGTAGAGCTCGCAGGAGCGGATGTTCTGCAGGCGGGGGTCCGACGACAGCGTCCGGCGTAGCTCCTCGTCGTCGAAGAACTCCGCCTCGACCAGGGCGCGCAGGGTGGCTTCGACGATGTCGGCCCGCCGGGTTCGATCCGCGATGATCAGGAACAGCACCCACATCCGCGGATCCGCGCACAGCCATACGCTCTGCAACACGAGGCGCAAGGCGCGCTTCTTGCTGCCGCGCTGCATCGCGAGCAGGGCCCGCACGTGGAGGACGAGCGACTTCTCTCGGGCTTTCCGGGCGCACGCGCCGGCACCCTCGAGCAGCGCCTCGGCGTCGTCGAGGTGGCGGTCGGCGATCTCGATGCAGGCGCGCACGGCGAGGCCTTCTGAGTCCGTGAGCTTGTTCTTGATCTCCAGATCCTCCAGCTCGGAGCGAAGGTCATCGAGGTTGCTGGACTGCGTGAAGTGTTCGAACAGCATCAGCGGAAGCGCCTTCTTGCCAGGCTGCAGGTGCTTGCGGTCAGCGGTGCGACTCATGAGTTCTCCTTTGGGCCGTCAGGTGCCCGTCAGATGGATAGAGATGTACGTGCCGGATGGGCTTATTCGCGCCTCA
>Ga0308175_100000122_pt1 | contig 59325 bp, 34 predicted proteins | sample PhyCR1_3_FD_203893 | JGI IMG/M metagenome (GOLD analysis project Ga0308175, IMG submission 203893) | Soil microbial communities from UC Gill Tract Community Farm, Albany, California, United States - DLSLS.C.R1 | ecosystem: Environmental > Terrestrial > Soil > Agricultural land | place: USA...
GGCCCTCGAGGTAGTCGGTGAGCTGCCACAGCTCCCGGTACTCGGCTTCGAGCTTGTCGCGCTCGAGGCCGGTGAGCCGGCCGAGCCGCATGTCGAGGATCGCCTGGGCCTGGCGCGCCGACAGCGTGACGAAGGCGCGCGCGTTGGCCGCCGCGACCTCCTCGGCGGGGCGCCCGGCGCGCTCGAGGAAGCCGCCGAACCCGGCCATCGGCTCGCGGACCAGCCGATCCTTGGCCTCGTCGGTGTCCTTGCTCGAGCGGATGATCTCGATCACGCGATCGATGTTGATGACGGCGAGCCCGAGGCCCTCGACGATCTCGCGGCGCGACCGGGCCTCGCGCAGATCGAACAGCGTGCGGCGGGTGACCACGTCGCGGCGGTGCTCGATGAACACGGCCAGCGCGCGGCGCAGCGACAACAGCACCGGCCGGCCCTCGACGATCGCCAGCATGTTGACCGAGAACGAGGTCTGCAGCTGGGTGTGCTTGAACAGGTTGTTCAGCACGACCTTGTCGTCGGCGTCGCGCTTGAGCTCGAACACGACGCGGATGCCGGTGCGGTCCGATTCGTCGCGGATATCGCTGATGCCCTCGAGCTTCTTGTCGCGGACCATGTCGGCGGCGGCCTCGATCCACCGCGACTTGTTCACCATGAACGGCAGCTCGCTCACGATGATCGCCGGGCGATCCTTGCGAACCTCCTCGACGTGGGCGACGCCGCGCACGACGATCGTGCCGCGGCCGGTCCGGTGCGCCGACAGGATGCCGACCCGGCCCTGGATCACGCCGCCGGTCGGAAAGTCGGGGCCGGGGATGAGCTTCACCAGCTCGTCGTCGGGCAGCCGGGGGTCGGCGATCAGCGCGAGCACGCCGTCGATGATCTCGCCGAGGTTGTGCGGCGGGATGTTGGTCGCCATGCCGACGGCGATGCCCGACGAGCCGTTGATCAGGAGGTTCGGGACCTTGGTCGGCAGGACCGTGGGCTCGAGCTCCTTGTCGTCGTAGTTGGGCTGCCAGTCGACGGTCTCCTTGTCGATGTCGGCGAGCAGCTCACCGGCGAGCTTGCTCATCCGGCACTCGGTGTAGCGCATGGCCGCCGGGGGATCGCCGTCGACCGAGCCGAAGTTGCCCTGGCCGTCGATGAGCATGTAGCGCATCGAGAAGTCCTGGGCCATGCGGACCAGGGCGTCGTAGACCGCGCTGTCGCCGTGCGGGTGATACTTGCCGATGACGTCGCCCACGATGCGGGCGCACTTGAGGTACGGCCGGCTGAACGTGTTGTTGAGGCCGCGCTGCGCGAACAGGATGCGCCGGTGCACCGGCTTCAGGCCATCGCGCGCGTCGGGCAGCGCACGCGAGACGATCACGCTCATGGCGTAGTCCATGAACGAGCTCGTCATCTCCGCCTCGATGGAGATCATCGTGATGTTGGAGGCAGTTGCGTCGGACATCGGGACATTTCTATAGCCTGCGGGGCCCGGTCCCTCAATGCGCCGCGGCATCCAAAACATCGGATGTTTCCCGACGAGTGGAGGGTCGGACCCCGCGAAATAACGCGGCCGGACCATCGTATCTCCCGGTGGAGGACCTGACCGTGCAGATCGAGAACCACTTCCCATTCGTGATCGTCGTCAGCACCTACGACGTGGCTGACTACCTGTACTGGGTTCCGGCGCAGACCCGGAACATCGGCCCCTGCGCCACCGGCGTGATCCGGGCGCACGACGGTGGTCGATGCAAGATCAAGATCGAGATCATCGACGGGCCAAGGACGTGGGTGCTCGATCGGCCCGATGATCGCGTCTACACGGACGCCGATACGATCACGATCGGGCGCTCGGATTGCTACACGCCTCGTCGGCCGGGCCTCGAGGCTGCGACGCCGGCGCCGAGCTGATCGGCGCTGGGCTGATCAGCGCTGAGCTGATCGGCGGTGGGCGCCTTACTCGACGAAGATCTCGACGTACTCGAACGCCGAGCTGGTCGCGTCCGCGAACTCCGTGACGCAGATGCGGTTCTGGCCGGTGCTGAGCGGGCCCGTGCCGGGCGTCGCGGCGGCCGTCGAGGTGACCACCGAGGTCCAGCTCGCCGCCACGCCTGCCGTCGCCCCGCAGCTGGTGCGCGAGAACGTCCGCTGGGCGGCGGCGGGCTCGGCGACCGACGGGCCATCCACGGTCACGAATTGCGGGTCGAACACCGCGAACGTCTCGTTCCCGTTGATGACCGGGAACTGGCCCCCGCCGGTGAAGAACACCACGTTGGGGCCGAGCGTCTTGCCGTAGAAGTTCTGGAACTGCGCCTTCGACGTGTTGCGCGCGATGATCACGAAGCCCCCGTGCGGCACCAGCGTGCCGGCCGGCAACTCCGCGTCGATGAGCGCCGAGGTCTGCTCGACGATGAAGCCGCTCAGGTCGACCGGGGCGGCGCCCAGATCCTCGGCGCGCCGGAGCGTTCCGAGGAACTCCTGGACCTGCGCCTGCAGGTCGGCCGTGAGCGCGGCGTACGCATTGCGGACGGCCAGGGCGTCGCCGGCGTGCGCGAGGATCGCGTCGGACAGCGTTGGCGCGCGGCCGTCGTGGAGGTATGGCGCCGAGTCGGCGATGCCCCACAGCGGCGGCGTGATGAACTGGTTCGCCGCGATCTGGTTGAAGTTCTTGCTGTCGGCGAGCGCGGCGCCCACGTCGTGGCGCTTGAAGTCGCTCCACAGCTCGACGGTGATCGACCCATCGGGGTTACTCGCCGGGTGCGGGGTCTTGTTGTCGATCGCCAGGTTCAGCGTGATGCCGGCGCCGCCCGTGGTGTCCGCCGGCTCGACGTGGAGCGGCGAGTTGAGGGTCAGCTTCGGGGTGTGGCAGCTGGTGCACCCGATCTGCGCGAACAGCGCCTCGCCGTTGTTCGCGCGGACCTGTGCCGCCGCGGAACTCGCCGGGACGCGCACCGGCGTCTCGCGAAGGCCCATGTAGACCGCCTCGGCCGACAGCAGGCCTTCGGGGATCTCGTCGATCACGCCGTCGGCGTCCGGATCGTGGCAGTCGGCGCCGGTGCCGAACGTGTTGACGTTCGGGTTGGCGCAGTGCTTGGCGATCGACGGCGAGGTCTGCATCCCGAAGTGGACGCGGAAGCCACCCTCGATGAACCGGCGGATGGTCGCCTCGCGACCCTTCCAGCCGAACGGCTTGACGATGAGATCGGCATCGACCCCGACGACGCCGGTGGTGTTGAGCGTGCCGTCCGGGTTGGCGACGAGCGAGCCGAACGAGATCCCCTTGGCGGTCAGCGCCTGGGTGACCGCGGTGTTCGTGGAGGCGGCCGTGGCCTTGGCCGCGGCAAGCTCGCCTGCGAGCTCGGCGGTCATCTCGGCGCCGATCGCCTGGCGGTAGCCGTTGCCCAGCACGGTGGGCGGGTTGCGCGGCACGCCCGACGACCGGTTCACGCCATCGCCGATCTGGAAGATGTTGTGGTTGAGATCGCCCGCGCCGTCGTCCCCGCCGAGGTTGTGGCAGGTCACGCAGCTCTGGGCCTCCGGGGCGCCGAACGCCGCGAAGTGGACGTTGTTGGGGATCTGGCGGAAGTTCGGCCGCGGCTGGTTATTCGCCGGCAAGCCGGTCAGCGCGTTGCCCATGCCATCCTCGACGCGGAAGATGGTCTCGAAGGTGAAGTCACCGATCTCGAACAGCGCGTCCGGCGTGAACACGCCGTGGTCGATGTCGGTCTGCGCGATGCGCGAGACCTGGAACGTGGGCGCACCCGGGAGCGCACACGCGTTGTTCTCGCAGGTCAGCTGCAGCCGGTAGTGGCCGCCGCCCTCCTGCAGGAAGCTCGACGCGACGACGAAGTACCGGCCATCGACCGGCAGCCGGTAGCTCTTGATCTGCGAGTCGAAGCTGCACGAGCCCACGAACGCATCGTCGTTCTCGACCAGGCTCGGCCCGCGGTTGCCGCTGGCGTCCTCGGGCGCGAACAGATCGAGCACCGTGTCAGGGGCGCCGCAGCTGGCCCCGGTCATCGTGATCGTCACGACGCCGCCGGCCTTGCCGTCGAACTCGTAGCCATGGAAGTCCCCCGCCTCCAGCAGCGTCGTCGGGTTCTCCGCGAACACGACCGTCCCGTAATCGAGGATACCCTCGGTGCTCACCCTCGTGCCTGCCGTCAGCGTGAGGGGCTGCGCCGACGCGGTTCCCGTCTTTGGCTCGGGCGCGGTCGTGCATCCCGCGAACAAGGTCGAAGTCCCGATGATCCCCATCCATCTCGTCAACTGTTGCATTGCCATGTCCATCCCATTCTTGGTGTAGTGCGTTGTCATGTACGGCTGTCGGCGTGAAAGGCCTGAAGCTCCACGTCGCAGCGAGGCTTCTGATGCGGTGCTGCCCGTCGGGCAGCGAAGTCGCGTTCCATCCGCCGCGCGCACCGGCGGGGTGCGCCCTTCAGTCTCTAGGCTAATACCGCTACGAATCTATCTCGCGCCGAACCCAGCCCGCGGCGCGGCGCGGCGCGTTGCCGTCCTCGCGGGACAGATTGGAAGACGGCTCCCGCGGCGCGCTCGCAGAGATCTCGGCGGCTTCGACAACCCCGCCCTGGAACGACCTCGCCACTTCGATCTTCAGCTTGCTTCATGCAGTCAGGAGTGCTCTCAGCACACACAGGAGACGAAGCGCGAGCGAGTTATTCCCAGCTTTCCCGGTTTTTCGGCGTTTCATGTGTTGACGCCGAAACCCCAGCTAACCAGATGGAGCAGGTGTGGCTCGGTCGAAGTTTACAGTTCCATCGGAACAACGGCCTAGCGATAGGGCCCCGACGCGTGGGCATCGCACGCCCACCAGGCCGCGAGATCGATCGCGGCGCCCATGCGGTCGCGATCGGTCAGGGCACCGTCGAACGCGATCTCGACATCGTGCGGCCGGACGGTGGTCGAGCTCGGCCGGGCGACGTCGAGCAGCCTGGCCGCGTGCGGATCGATGTAGAGCGTGCCGCTGCTCGGATCCGCCGGCGGTGGCCACGCCGCGCGCGGCAGGCCGTCGGAGATCAGCGACAGCGTCTCGCCGCCGCTGCCCAGGCGATGGGCGCTGATCACCGTGCGCAGCCGGCCCGGATCACCGGGGCCCAGCCGTCGCACGATGTTGACGTTGACATCGACGCTGTGTCGCCGCACCCGGAGCGCCGGCCGGCCGCCGATCTCGATGCGTGCCGCGGTACGTCCGCCGAGCGCGCCCGCGACGTGCGAGAACGCGCGGGCCCAGCGCACCGGCAGGCTCGCCAGCAGGAGCGACGCCATGAGCATGTCGGCCATCCGGTCCCCGGACGGCTCGGCGTCGGGGCGCCGGGCGTAGACCTCGTCGTTGGACACCTGGTGGATCCAGCGGGCATCGCGGAGCAGGAGGGCGGTCTGACGCTCGGCGCGCGGGCTGGAGACGTAGCGCGACGCGAGCAGCCCCGAGCGCACGTCGTGATCGAGCCAGACGCCGGCGAGCGCGAAGTCGTTGGTCTCGACGAGGAAGCTGTCGTCGAAGCTGGCGGCGCGCGGGGCGCCATCGTCGTTCGCGCAGCGATCGTTCCAGCGCAGCGTGAGCTCGAAGCCGTCGGTGCACGGCAGCGGGACGACGACGCTGGCGACCGGCTGCATGGCGAGCCGCGCGCGGTACCACACGCCGTCGATCGGGATATCGGCGTGCACGACCTCGCCGACCAGCTCGCCGCGGGCCCCGGAGAACCGCTGCTCGATCGCGTGGTGCAGGGCGTCGGGCACACCAGAGCTTACCCTTCACGCTATGCTGAAGGCATGCTCCGCATCGCGACGATCGTCGATGACACCCGCGCCGAGGGGCCGGGGCGGCGGTGGGCGCTGTGGGTACAGGGGTGCTCGATCCGGTGCGCGGGGTGCTGTAACCCCGAGATGTTCGACGAGCGGCGCGGCGAGCCGGTCGCGCTCGATGCCCTGCGGGGGCAGATCGCGGCGGCGCGCGCGCGCGGTGTTGAAGGGGTCACATTCCTGGGCGGCGAGCCGTTCGAGCAGCCGGTCGGGCTGGCGGAGCTGGCGCGCCACGCGAAGGCGCTCGGGATGACCGTGATGGTGTTCTCCGGCTACACGCTCGACGTGCTGCGGGCGCGCCCGGACGCGGCTGGCTTGCTCGCGCTGACCGACCTCCTGGTCGATGGCCCCTACGATCGCACGCGGCCGGAGCCCGCCCCGCCGGTCGGGCGGCGGTGGATCGGCTCGGCGAACCAGGGGATGCACTACCTGACCGCGGCGTACGCGGCCGGCGATCCCCGGATGCGCGACGCGAACACGATAGAGATCCGGCTGTCGAAGGCGGCGCTCTCGATCAACGGCTGGCCCACCGCGGACCGGCTGATGGGGAAGCCGCGTGCCTGACGACGTCCCGGCCGTCGCGGCGAGCGAGCACGAGCTCTTGATGCTCGCCCGGGGGTTGATCGAGGGCCACGTGGCGGAGGTGGGCGCGATCTTCTACCGGACGCGTCCGCTGCCACCGGCGATCTCGACGACCTGCGCCGCGCTCATGCGCGAGACGCTCGCCCACGTGTGGCCGGCGCTGTGGCGGCGTGGGGGAATCGCGGGGACGGCGCCCGGCGGCCGGATCTGGGAGCGCCACCCGCCGGTCGGGCTCACGTTCTCGGTGGCGACCCTGCAGCTGTTGCGCTGGCTCGTCGCCACGCCGTTCGCCGCGCCGGGCCCGACCTACCCGCCGCTGGAGGCGGCGTCGCTGACCGCCGGCGACCAGGTGATGGTGTACTTCGCGCTCGACGCCGCGACGGGGACGTCGGCGCAAGCCGTGATCGCGGCGCAACCGCTGGTGCGCGCGGCGCCGCTCGCGTGGCTCGGGTTCGCCGAGCTGTTCGGGGGCAGGTCCCCACCGGAGCTCGGCGGCCTGTGCCATGGTGCGGCGGCGGTCGTCGTCGAGGCGCTCACCAGCGACCTCGCGCGGCGCTGGCGGGCGGTCGAGTTGACCAAGCGGGCGATCACGTCGCCGAACGCGCTGGTCACGCTCGGCGCGGCGCAGGACGCGGCGCTCGGCGGCTTCCTGGCGGCCTGCGATCAGCACCGACGCCGCGACCTCGCGGTGTTCGTGATCGACGCGGCGGCCCCCCTGCTGCAGCGCGGGATCGCACCGATGCCCGCGCGGCTGGATCCGACGTCGCCCCTGGCCAGCCGCAGCGCGGCCCGTGTGGCAGCGGGGTCGTTGCTCCGCGGGGTCATGACGTGGGCCCAGTGGGATCAGGCACATCGCGGCGTGCGCTTCATCGACGATGACTACACTGTGGCTCAGCGGCTCCTGGCGCGCTTCGAGGCGATCCAGGCCACGGGGGCCGCGCGGGCGGCGGCGTGGCTGGCCGACCTCGCCGCCCTGGTGCCCACGACAGTGCCGCCGTCGGCTGCTACAGTCGACCGGCCGTGAGCCGCGCGATTCAAGTCAGGATCTCCGAGTCGGTCGTGCGCACCATTCATGTCGAGGACGGGGTCGCGTCTCCCCTCGAGATGCTGCCGATCCTGCCGCCCGAGCGGATGGCCGAGCTCCTGGCGCGGGAGCTCGAGGCGCTCGGCTTTGTCCGCGACGGCCGTACCTGCAAGCGCACCGAGCCCGACGGCATCGAGGTCACGGTCGATCTCGAGACCTCGACCGTCGCGGTGAAGCTCGGCGCCGGTGCCCAGATCGCCGAGTCGATCGAGCGGACGATGCAGGTCGCGATCGAGAACAAGGACCTCGCCGAGGCGAGCGTGCGCAACACCATGGTCCGCGACCTCGATGCGCGGGTGGCGGATCAGACAGAGGAGCTGCGCCGTGCGGTCACCGCCCGGCTCGAGGCCAAGGTCGCCGACCTGAAGGTCGAGCTCGACGGCGCGATCGGCCGCGCGACGGTCGGGGCGTTGACCGAGAAGGCCAGCCAGCTCGGACAGATCGAGTCGACCCACGAGGACGAGGCCGGCAACGTGACGATCCGGGTCCGGCTGTGACCGAGGGCGGCGGATCTCCCGGCGGCTCCCCGGTCCGAGGAACCCCCCGCGCAGGGAGCCGGATCGTCGCCGAGAGCGAGCTGCCGGCGGAGCTGTCGGCGTTTGGCGCGGTCGACGCCGCGTACCCGCAGGAGCTCTCGGGCTGCGAAGGCGCGCTGCGCCGCCGGCTGCCGGTGCTGATCGAGTGCGAGAAGGAGCTGGCGCCGTACGTCTATCGCAGCATCCGCGATCGGCTCAAGGCCGACGGCACGCGCTGCCTGTACCTCGACGGCCGCGGCGCGAACGATCTGCCGCCGCCGCCGGCGGGCGCCAGCCTCGTCGGAGCGATGATCTACCAGATCCGCGAGATCGTGCGCGGCGCGGTCGGCGAGCGCATCGTCGTGTTGCCGCACCTCGACATCCTCACCGCGGGCGCCGGGTTCGGCACGCTCGGCTCCGAGGCGCGCGAGGTGATCCCGCTGCTCTACGAGAACCCCGAGGTGCTGTGGCTCGGGTTCAAGGATCCGGCGTTCCCGCTGCCGGCGCCGATCGAGAACCTGTTTCCGTATCGCGCGGCGCTGCTCGGCGTGCCGCGCGATCGGCTGCGCATGCTGATCACCCAGCGCGAGGCGAAGAAGCTCGGCCGCGGCTTCGATCCGTACGCGCTGTACAAGCACATCTCGGGGCTCAATGCCGTCCGCTTGCGCCGCCTCTTGCACGCGCTCACCGGCGAGGATTACCCGGCGGATCCGGGGCCGGCGTTCGCCCAGCTGCGCACCGCGACCCTGACCAACGACGTCGAGCTGCCGCACGTCGATCTCGAGCGCGACATCGGCGGGTACGGCACGGTCAAGGAGCGGCTCGGCGCCGAGATCCTCGCGATCCTGGCGGCCAAGGACAAGCTGTCGGATCCGGCGCAGATCGAGCAGATCGAGAGCCTGATCCCGCGCGGCATGATCTTCTGGGGGCCGCCGGGCACCGGCAAGACGCTGTTCGCCAAGGCGATGGCGACCTCGCTCGGCGCGGCGGTCACGATCGTCTCGGGCCCCGAGCTCAAGAGCAAGTGGGTCGGCGAGAGCGAGCACAACCTGCGCGCGGTGTTCATGAAGGCGCGCCAGAGCGCCCCGGCGGTGATCGTGTTCGACGAGCTCGACTCGTTCGCCAGCGCGCGCGGCCGGTACGAAGCCAGCTCCGGCGTCGAGCACTCGATGGTGAACCAGCTCCTCACCGAGATGGACGGGTTCCGCAAGGAGGAGCTGGTGTTCGTCGTCGGCACCACCAACTTCGTCGAGTCGCTCGACCAGGCGCTGCTGCGGCCCGGCCGGTTCGAGTTCATGCTGCACATCCCGTACCCCAACGCCGAGGATCGCCGCGCCATCTTGAAGGTCCACGACGCCCGGCTCGGCACCCAGCTGTCGGCCGAGGCGCTCGACTACGCGGTCAAGCGCACCGACGACTTCGTGCCGGGGCCCGGCGGCGGCACGCGGTACTCCGGCGATCACTTGCAGGCGCTGTGCCGGCAGCTCGCCCGGACGCGGCTGCGCGAGGCCCAGGCGGGGCCGTCGGCGCCGAGCGACGTCGAGCGCGCGATCGAGCAGTACCTCGATCGGCCCCGGCTGACCGCGGCCGAGGAGCTCGTGGTCGCGACCCACGAGGCCGGCCACGCGGTGACCGCGCTGTCGTGCCGCCACGCGCCGCCGATCGATCGGATCAGCATCCGCGGCGACATCGGCGGGGCGCTCGGCTACGTCAAGCACGCCGATCACGCGCATCGCTACGTCGTGACCGTCGCGCAGCTGCGCGATACGATCTGCACGCTGTTCGGCGGCCGCGAGGCCGAGTCGCTCCTGCTCGACGACATGTCGATCGGCGCGTCGAGCGATCTCCACAACGCGACCGAGATCGCCCGCGCCCTCGTGGAGCGCTACGGCGACTCCGGGGTCGAGGTCGGCATCGGCCGGTGGGCGCACGACCGGGAGGCGCCGGTGTCCGAGGCCGCGCGCGCGCGGATCGACCAGGAGGTCCGCACGATCCTCGAGGCCGAGCGTGGGCGCGCCAGGCAGATCCTGCAGGAGCAGCGCGCGCTCCTGATCGCGCTGCGCGACCTCTTGCTCGAGCGCAAGGTGCTCGATCGCGCCTCGTTCGCGCATCTCACCCCTGTCCTTGGGCCGACCCCCACCGCGAGTGCTCCTCATGGCTGATCTCATCCTTCGCCTGCGCGTCGATCCGGCGACCGGCAAGCGCGAGCTCGTGATCGATTACACGAGCGACGCCGACGCCCTGCCGATCGAGCACGAAGACGCGCACCGCCAGCTCGCGAACAAGGTGGTCGACGGCGGGCTCGGCAGCGGCAAGCTCGACGTCACGCGCGAGACCGCCGCACCGGCCGCCGAGGCCCCCCCTGCCGACCCCACGCCGGTCGCTCAGCCGACCGCCACCCGACGGTGAACCGTGGCCCTGGGGTTCCGCGATAGCCAGGCGCTGCAGGTGGTGTTGACGTCGGGCGTGTGCCCCGCCGAGGTCCTCGCGCACGGCGCGCGCGTCGCGCATGGTGCCGACGGCAGCCTCGTGCTCGCCCCCGATCAGCCGCTGCCCAGGGCGGTGCTCCACCAGCTGCGCGCGGTCGGCGTCGCCGTCGAGGTCGAGCTGCCGGGCGACGCGCAGGCGGTGCGCTGCTGGGCCGAGGCGGTCGCGGTGGCGCGCACCGGCGCTCCGGCGATCCCGGCGCTGGTGTTGCTGGTGACCGAGGATGCCTCGGGGCTGGTGGATCTGGCGGCGGAGCTCGTGCGGCTCGGCTGCGATCGCCAGGAGCTGCTCGTGGCCGGCGGCGTGGGGGCGATCCGCGCCGTCGATTCGCCGACCTATACCGTGATGCGCGCGCTCGACCGCGAGGGCGGCCTGCGCGTCTTTGCCCCCGATCCTCCGGGGCAGGAGCAGGTGTGGACCGAGCTCGGGTATCGCTATCCGCTCGCCGGGCAGCTGCGCGTCGCACCGGGGACGCTGCTCCTGATCGCAGGCGACGGCTGGCGGACGCTGCCGGACACCGGGTGGCTCGGCCTCGATGCCGCGCTCGAGCTCGCCGTCCCGGCCGCGCGCACGGCGATGGTGCCGGCGAGCTCGCTGCCGGCGCGGCGCCGCGTCGAGCTCCGGCTGGCGGGCGGCCGTCGCGAGCCGCCGAGCCTGTGGGTGCTGCGGCACGATGGGGTGGCGGCGATCGATAAGCTGCTCGCGTACCTGCCCGAGGACGTCGTCGCGCGTCTGACGTTCGCGGTGACCACCGGTGACGCTCCGCTCGTGATCGTGCGCGCGCGCAGCGGTCGCCAGGCGCCGCCGGAGCTGGCGCTCACCGCCGAGGCGTACGCGCCGCTCGCCGACCTGCCCGACGTCTACGCCCCGGCGGGCGCGATCATCGAGCCGCCGCTGCGCCGCGAGCGGCTGCGCCAGATCCTGACCGGCCCCGAGGATGCCAAGGCCACCGGCGGCGAGGTCCTGTGGCTCGCGCCCTTGGCCGATCGGCGGTTTCGCGTCGAGCGGATCGCCGACCGTGCGTTCAGCCCGCTCGCGGAGTGGGCCGACTACGTGCTCCACGCCAGCGCGCCGGCGTTCGTGCCGTGGATGCGCGCCACCGAGCTCGACTTCGCGCCGTTCGTGTCGACCGGGCTCGAGTGGGCGAGCGGTCCGCCCGGCCCCGGCGATGCCGGGGGGGAGGCCGGCGATGAGCGGCGCCCCAAGCCGCGCCTGACCCGCGGGCGCGGGCCGGTGGCCAGCGAAGGCTCGCCGGACCCGTCGCGCGGTTCGAGCCCGGCGGGGATTGCGGCGGGGGAGGCGGCGAACCTCGCGAGCCAGGTCGAGGCCGCGGTGGCCGACGTCAAGATCGACGCGGAGCTCGCCGCGCTGGAGGAGGCGTTCGTCACGCTCGACGCGCCCGGGGACGCACCCGAGCGCATCGCGCTGCTCGATCGGCTGGCGATGGTCTACGCGCGGCTCGGCCGGCGCCGCGACGCCGGGTTGTGCTTCGCGCGCGCGGTGTGGGACGCGCCCCCGGCCGAGGCCCCGGCGCGGCTCGACGCGTGGATCGCCGCGGATGGCGGGCTCGCCGGCGAGCAGGCGCTCGCCAAGATCCTGGCGCAAGGCACGCCGGTGCTCGACGACGTCCGCGTCGTCGCCGCGCTCGCGGCCCGGGCCCCCGACGAGGCGCGCGCGGCCGGGGCGGGGGGCCTCCCCCGTGGGATCAACCCGCACCGCGTGCAGCGCTGGCTCGACGATCACGATGACGAGCTCGATGCCCGCACGCTGTGGCTGGCGCGCGTCGGGCTCGCGCGGCTCGCGGGCGGCGATCCGCTCGGGCTGGCCCACACCCGCGATCGGATCCTGGCGCGGCTCGCCGGCGGCCTGCCGGTCGAGCGCGAGCTGCCGGCGTTCCTGCGGTTCGCGGGGCGCACCGGCGCGCTCGGCAACGCGAGCGGCGAGCACCTGACGCGGGCGCTCGAGGATCTGGCGCAGCGGATCGCCAGGACGCGGCGCAAGCGATCGACCACCGAGGCGCCACCCCAGCTCACCGGCGCCTACGTCAACTTCCTGCTCGCGCACGGCTTCGCCCGGATCGGCAAGCCCGAGCGCGCGCGCACACTCGCCCAGGACGCCCGCGGCGTGCTCGCGCCGGTCGCGTCGGATCCGGTGCACGCGTACCTGATCGCCGCGTTCGGCGCCCGGATCGAGCAGGCGATCGCCGGCGTTGCCTCCGAGACGCCGCTGCCCGGGCCGCTCGGCGCGCGGCTCGCGGAGCTCGATCGCCTGGCGCGCTACAAGGTCGATCGCCTGCGCGAGGCCTCGCGGATCCTCGAGCCGCTCGCGACCCCCGATCCGTTCGGCGTGTTCATCGATCGGCAGGGCGCGTCGCGTGGCCCCGAGATCGCGGCGCTGCGCGGGATCGCAGAAGCCCGGGCGCGCGCCCGGGAGGTAGGCCGGCTCGTCGAGGTGGCCGCCGGCAGCGAGCCCGATCGCGAGCGCCTGGTCGGCGGGATCCTCGAAGTCTTGCTCGGGCTGCCCGAGGCGGAGGCGGTGCCGATCCTGGCGCGGACGTCGCTCTTGATCGCGCGGGTGGCCGAGCCGCGGCGTGCCGTGCTGTACGCGTCGGCGCTGGTCGTCGCCGGACATTTTGGCCGCACCGACCTCGTGCCCGAGCTACTCGCGCGGCTCGGGGGCGCGATCCGCGCGGTCGCCGCGACGGAGCTCTCGCGCGTGCTGCAGCACAGCCTGCGCGCGCTGCGCCGGATCGGGCTGCGCGCCGAGATCGCGGAGTTGCTCGCCGAGGCCGAGCACGACCGGTCGGCGAGCGAGTCCGGGGCGCTGCACGGCCGGCTCGCGATCGCGGCGGGCCTGGCGTTCCTCGGCGACGCGACCCGCGCGCTGCCGATCTTCGATCAGGCGCGCGTCGCGCTCCGCGACGACTTCCAGGCGCTCGGCGAGGTTCGCAAGGACGGGACGAGGCCGCCGCTGACCCGGCCGCTCGAGCTGACCCGCGCGCTCGCGCTCGCCTACGCACAGGCGCCGCTCGGCAATGCGCTCGGCGGGATCGTCGAGCTCGCCGAGCACCTGCGCGAGATCACCGACAGCCTCAACACCAACAGTCACTTCTGTCTGTCGGTGCTGCACTTCGTCGAGTCGCTCGTGCTCGGGATCACCTCCGACGATCTCGCGCTCGGCGAGGCGGGCCGGCGCTTCGTCGAGGACGACGAGCACTTGATCCGCCGCCGGCTGCATCGCGACCTGGGAGGTGCTTCGTGACGGCCGAGACGTTCCCCCAACCCGGATCACCCGCGGCACGCGACCCGGGTGCTCCCGACGATCCGGATGATCCGATCCATCGCGCGACCCGGCTCACGTTCGACGAGCTCGCGCGGCAGGCCTCGGGGCTGCGCGACCGGATCAACCGGTTCCGCGTCGCGCTCGGCCGGTTCTTCGTCGCCAAGCAGCCGCTGATCGATCTGATGTGCGTCGCGGCGGTCGCGCAGGAGCCGCTGCTCCTGGTCGGCCCGCCCGGCACCGCGAAGAGCGATCTCGTGATCAAGTTCAAGGACGCGCTGCGGATCCCCGACGGCGAGTACTTCGAGTACCTCTTGACCCGGTTCACCGAGCCGTCCGAGGTGTTCGGGCCGATCGACATCGCCGAGCTGCGCGCCGGGCGCTACCTGCGCCGCGATCGCGGCAAGCTGCCGACCGCACGCCTCGTGTTCCTCGACGAGATCTTCAAGGCGAACTCGGCGATCTTGAACTCGCTCCTGACGGTGATCAACGAGCGCAAGTTCTACCAGGACGGCCAGCCGGTCCCGGTCAAGCTCCGCATCCTGCTCGCGGCGACCAACGAGCTGCCCGAGAACGTCGAGCTCGCGGCGCTCAAGGACCGGTTCTGCCTCAAGGCGGCGTGCCGCTCGGTGCAGGACGAGCACTTCGTCGAGCTGATCGACGCCGGGCTCGACGCGTACACCCAGCGCGAGCTCAACCAGAAGCCGTGGATCGAGGACCACGCGTCGCTCGAGGACTTCGTGAAGGCGCACCGCTGGCTGACCCACGTCCTGGCGCGCCGCACGATCGGCCCCGACGGCAAGGAGCTCCGCGATCGCGACCTGTACTGCTCGGACGAGCTCCTGCGCGAGCTGCGCCGGGTGCTGAAGACGCTGGTCCGAGAGGACGGCGTGTTCGTCTCGGATCGCAAGGTGGTCAAGCTGTATCGCCTGCTCCGCACGCACGCGTGGATCGTCCACGGCGGCGCGGTCGAGCGCAGCGATCTGCGCCTCTTGTCGTACCTCGGCGAGACCCGCGACGAGATCGATCTGCTCGAGGAGAAGGTGCCGCGACTGCTCGGGCTGTCATGACCGGCGGCAATCGATCGGCGAAGCCGAATCGCGGGGGGTGGGGACCCCGACGGCTCGGCCGGCGGGGCGGGGGGGCACCCCCGTGGGATCGATCGCGGATGCCCGGAGCGCTGCGCGCGCGGCCCGCGCGAGGAGCCCCGGCGAGATGACCGGCGAGCTGCGCACCGCCGCGGAGGTCGCGAGCTGGCTCGCGGTCGGCCTGGTCCTGCGCCGGATCGTCCCCGCGGAGCCGGCCACGGAGGCCGGCGGATCGGACGACCACGCCACGGTCGCCCGCGCGATCGTCGTGTGTGCCAACGAGCTGCCGGGGCTGCCGCCGCCCGGGGTGATCGCCGATATCGCGACCCTCCTGACCGGGGCTCGCCTGGCGATCGACGCGGCGGGCACGGGCCTCGCGGCGGCCGGCGCGGCCGGCGCGCTGCGGGCCGCGATCCGGGCCTACGACGACGACGTGCTCGCGCGGCTCGCCCAGACGCCGCGGTTCGACGACGTGCTCGCGTCCTACGCCCACGCCGCGCCCGACGATCGCGCGGCGGCGGTCGCGCTGGTGGTCGCGGCGGTGTGCGAGCGCGCCGGCTTCGCGGGCGTGTCGGTCAGCCCCGCGGCGCTACGCCGGGCCCTCGCGCGGCCCCGCGACGAGCGCGACGCGGCGGGCCTCGCCGGGCTCGCGGGCGGCCCGACCGCGGAGCAGCTCACCCGCGCGTACGACCGGCTCGCCCGCGGGGCGCGCCAGTGCCGCGCGCTGGTCGATGACCGCGAGGTGTTCGCGGTCGACCACCTCGCCGTGCTGCGCGATCTCGGCAGCCGGATGACCGCCGCGCACATCGACGCCGCCGCCCGCGCGATCACCCGGCGCCTGCCGCGCCGGCTGCCGGGGCGCCGCGAGCTGAGCGGCCTGCGCGAGACCCGGCTCGCCGACGATACCCTGTATCCCGCCGGTGGCTTTGCGTCGATCACGCCGGGCGGCGCGAACACCGGCAACATCGAGAACCTCGTGACCTCCGAGCTGGTCTACATGGAGGACGACGAGCCGATCGACCTGTTCTCGCTGCGCTACGTCGAGGGCGAGCTCCTTCACTACACGCGCGACGACAGCGTGTTTCGCCGGCATCGCCACCTGGTCGGCATCGTGCTCGCCGCCGACCTCGACGACGCGCGGGTCAAGGATCGCGATCTGCCGTGGCAGCGCCTGGTCCTCGCGCTCGGCCTCGTGGTCGCCGCGATCCGCTGGCTCACCGAGCAGCTCGGCGACCAGGCGCTCACCGTGCACCTCGCGTTCCCGCCGTACGTGCTCGCCGAGGAGCGCCAGATCGTCGCGCTGTTGCTCGAGGCGGAGATCGCCCACGGCACCGTCGAGATCGTCGAGCAGCCGGGCCGCGACACGGTCGAGCTGGCGGCGCGCTCGGCCGGCACCGCGATCGCCGACGTCGTCGTGGTCTCGCTCGGCGACACGCCGGAGCTCCCGAAGGGCCTGCGGGCGCTGCACGTCAACCTCGCGAGCGCCGCGCCGGTGATCACCGAGCTCGCGCCGCGCCGGGGAGAAGTCCTCGAGGCCGGCCCCGATCCGTGGATCGAGTGGTGCGAGGGCGCCCACGACCTCTTGCGCTGGCTCGTGTGACCGGACGCCGCGGCGGGAGGCCAAGGCCGGGGGGCACGGCCCAACGCGGTCAACTACAGCAGTGGGTCTTCTGACGAGCAGCCCGGATCACTGCTGGCAAGCATCGAAGCGGATGCCCTGATGATACATTCGACGCCGCCGAACGCCGCCGAGCTCCGGCGCACGCCATGACCATCGCGACAGTGCCTCGTGCCCTCGTCATCGCCGTTTGCGCCTGCGCCTGCGCCGGCTCCGAGCCAGCGCGCGCGCTCGGCGCTTCGGCGCTCGCAACTTCGACACTGCCGAGTGCCAGTCCGTCTCCATGATGTATCGCGAGGTCGATCCGCGCTTGCTGGCCGATATCGGCGCGCACGTGGGCCTCGCGACTGCGCTTCTCGATCAGTTTGTCGCGATCCCGAAGCGCATGTCCGTCGCGAAGCGCGAGGAGCTTCGCGAGCTCGAGCACGAGGCGCGCACCGCGTGGGAGTCGTTGTGGGACCAGCTCGGCCAGGCCCGCGAGCTCGTCCGCACGCTCGGCCGCGATACCTCGGTCTACGACGCGGCGCGCCGATCCGTCGGTGACATCTGGCTCGACGCTGCGCGCGTCGACATCCACCCCGCATACGGTGATTGCACCACGTTCACCTGGCACACCGCGCCGATCGCACCTGCGAAGGCAGCGATCGAGGCGCTGCGCGCGGTCGTGCCCGAGGTCGTGGTCAGCGAGCCACCGCCGCAGGATCTGGAGCTGCAACCCATGCGCAAGCGCATCGAGCAGTACGGCCCCGTCGTGGCCATCGTCGCGGCGGTGACGTGGGCGATCGTGCACTTCGTGCTTTGAGGCCGCTCACCCGAGCTGGGCACGCGCCAACGCGTGCTGCTCCTGGTACGCCGCGAGGACCGCGCGAAGACGCGGACGGCGAAACCGTCCCGGCTCCTCGCGCGAGAAGCGGAGGCCGGCTTCCGTGAAGAACGCCCATGCGGGTGGTCGCTCGTCGCCATCGGGGATCCACTTCAAGACTTCCTCGAGACATGCGATCGCGCGTTCGAGCCAGTACAGGTTCTGCGGCGCGGGCGAGTCCGGAAATCCCCCATGCGTCATTGTGCAGCTCGGACTGCAGCGCACCGCTGGCCGCGTCCCAGACATCCGCCACGGCGCCGGCTGTGTCGATCGCGGCGATGCGGTTGCCATCGGGCGAGATCACCGCGGCGTAGTAGCGCACCGGCGTGCCCTCGTGCTTGAGCTCGGTCTTGCCGCTGGCGTGGAGCGCCTCGGCAAAGACCAGGCGGACCTCGGCCTCGCCCTCGACGGCGGCGGTCTCGGCGAGCTGCTGCTCGGCTCGGCGGCGCGCTCGAGCGCCTCGGCGGCCTGGCTGCGCAGGAGGAGGATGCGCGCCAGGGTGGCCAGGCCGCGGCCGCGCGTGCGCGCGGTCATGATGGTCAGCGCGGTGCGGGCTTCCTGCTCGGCGCGCACGAGAGCCGGAAGTACACCCAGGTGTTGAACAGATCGAGCGCCGCGAGATCGATATCGCCGATCGTCCGGACGGTCTGCGACCCGACCTGGATCGAGGAGGCGCCGATGCAGGTGCCGAGATCGAAGACGCGCACGATGGTGGCGCTGCCGCCGGCACCGGACCTCGTACAGTATTCCCCGATCGTGATCCGCGTGTTGTTCGGGCGCTATCGCCGGCTTCACCGGTGTGACGGGCACCGCTGGAACATTACAGGCTAGGAACGATCTCGATGTAGTCAAGCGAGATCCATCCCCAATCCTTGATGACCGCGACTGTGTTGGTGCCTGCAGCAAGCCCCACTCCGCTGAGGGTCTTGATCGCCCAGCCGTTCCCTGTGGCAGTGAAGGCGACGCTCTGGGAGATGCCATTGATGGTTACATTATTGAATTCCGACTGATCGGCATGATAGCGGATATGAATGTCATGACTACCAGCGGCTACGTTGGCGACGCTCACCGCGGCGCGATCACCCGCATTGGCGAAAGGTCCCACGGCGCCGCTACCCTCATAGCCTGAGACGTAATATGTATCGACTGTCACGCCTGTCAGGCTGCCATTCTCCGCCTGGACCTTGTTCGCGGTCGAGCTGCTACTCGACGGAACAATCTCGATGTAGTCAACATCGATCCATCCCCAGTTCGTGCTGATCGAGACGGTATTGGTACCCGCCGGCAGCATCACTCCGCTGATGGTCGAGATCCCCCAGTCAGCTCCCGTGGCAGCGAAAGTCTGGCCCCAGGTGGTGCCATGAATGACCACGTTATTTACTGACAGGTCTTTGGCGTGATAACGAATACGGACATCGTACGCGCCGGCGGCCACGTTGGTGAAGCTGACCGTGGCGTGATCGCCCGCATTGGCGAAGGGCCCCACGGCGCCGCTGCCCTCATAGCCCGAGTTATACGTCTCGACGATCAAGCCTGTGAGGCTGCCAGTCTCCGCCTGGATCTTGCGAGGACCTGAAGAGTTGTCACTGGACGGGGCAATCTCAGCGTAGTCAACATCGATCGCCCCCCAGTCCTTGATGATCGAGACCACGTTGGTGCCCGCAGCCAGCGCCACCCCGCTGATGGTTGTGATCCCCCAGTCGGTTCCTGTGGCAGGGAAGTTCTTGTTCCAGGTGGTGCCATTGATGACCACGTTGTTCATTTGAACGTTGTAGGCGTGATAACGGATGCGAAGGTCATACGTGCCAGCAGCTACATTGGTGAAGCTCAGCGTGGCGCCATCACCCGCGTTGGCGAAAGATCCCACAAAGCCACTGCCCTCGTATCCCTGGTAATCGGTCCTCACGCTGACGCCCGATCCGGACAGAGCCGCATTCTCCGCTTGAACGCGAGTCGGAGCGGCCGGAGCGGCCAGTGATGTGGGAGACACCTTGTAGTCGTAGATCACAAGGTCGCCGGTGCCATATATCGGCTCGACCCCCAGCTCGACGCTGGCGAGATACTCGTTGCCTTGCGCCCAGGGTGTGCCGTCGTGGTCCGTGCGGGTTTTCAGATAGTTGATGAACGCGGCCAGGTCGATCTCACCCGCGGGTACCGGCGTCACGTCCGGCACGAAGGCGATCATCTTCCAGCCGGCCCTGCCGTAGTGGCCGTTCAAGTAGCCGAAGTTGTAGGCCAGCACACCGTACTGATCCTTGGTGCAATACACGTGGTACAGTTTTTCATTGATGACAGCATCATGGTCAAACCACTGCGGAGGTCGGCCGTTGGGATACGCTCCATAGTTTCCCCAATTTCCCAGTGGAATCATGATTTCGTGGGTGACCGAGGAGTTGGCGGTGCCGCCGGAGTCCTGACCAGGCTGTGACTGTAGCCAGATATCGAAGGTCAATTGGCCCTGGCCGGTGGGCGATGTCACGTCGCTTCGCGCAAATTTTGCCGTGAGCGCGGTGATCGGCAGTTGCTGTGGCATGAAGGTTCCCGGCGTGGAGCCGGTCGGGGCCACCTGCGCGAAAGAGCCGTCGAGTAGCGCCACTGGGTGCCCGTTGAACCAAGAGTCTGAAGAATGGAAGCCGGGCTTCATGCCGCTCAAAACCGATGGAAACGCCTTGACCGCCGAGTCGGAGTCGGAGATATACGGCCAACGCCATTTGATCCTGAGCGCGACCTCACCGTCTGGGCCAACCATTGGCGAGACCCCGAGATACTCCTCATATTGATCCGGCGCCGTGCCTCGGGTCCGGTTACCCGCACCCCAGGCATTGTCTCCCTGAGTCCAGTAGGCATCGTTGTTATTGCCAAACTGCAGAGTGTCCAACCACCGATCGGGGTTGTTCGGATTGTAAAATTCGATCGTCGGGGGAGCCGTAACGGCAGCGCTTGCACTGGATACTGCAACCGGTGGGCCGGAGCCGGGCACCACGTCCCTGGCGCACGCGGCCAGGGCAGCACTTGCGATGGCCACTGCAACCGGTGAAGTTACGCACTTTGCCAATGATGTAAAAATCATCCAAGCCTCCCCTTATAGGTTATCAACGCACAGTACGCGACGATCTCGTACAGATCGCCGCTGCCGCTCCTTCCTACATGGCCAATCGCATCCCGTGTGGATGGGGCATGTCGAAACCACCGCCGACCGGCAACACTGGAAGAGCTCATATCGAGAATGTACCGGAAGGATCCATGACCTCCCAGCGGCTTTTTTTATTCCGCGAATCCCGACACAAGGTGTGCGACTCTGCCACGGGATCGCGAACGCGGTGGTGTAAGGCGACGCAGATGAGCGCCTGCGCGCACCATGGACTCGCGGATCTGGATAAACACGCCGTCAGGAGCGCATAGTGCAGCTGTACGCGTTGATCAGCTCGGGGCACGATGGACTGGCCTTCAACGTCGACGCGCGCGGACCCGCGTTGCCAACGCTCGATGTGGACGGAAAGCGCCGGCCGGTTCGAGTTGGAGGCGAGGTGTGCCGCCGTGGCAGCGCGCGCGCGAGCTGCACGACGGGATCGAGCGCGATCGTCGCTTCAACGCGTGGGTGTTGGAGCGGCACCTAGCCGGGAAATACTCGGTGGCACGGCGGCGCCGGGATGGGTGCAGTGGGTTGCGCTCGACATCGACGCGCATCCAGCGGCAAGCTCGTCCGAGCTCGTGGCGTGGCGACTGGCGCGCGCGCGTGCGGATTGCGTGCTCGCAGGCGTGTGGCGCGCGCTGGGTTGCTCGGCCGAGCACCATCCGCTGGTCATGCGATCGCCTGGCGGTGGCTATCACGTATGGCTGCCGTTGACGCGCGGGCCGAGCTCGGCGAACCCCGAGCACACGTGGCCGGCGGCGGTGGCTCGCGCGTGGGTCGAGCGCCACCTGATCGCGGCGGGGCTCGAGCTCGCGCCCGGTGTTCTCGAGGTGTATTCGTCGGGGCGCTGTTTGCGCGCGCCGTGTGGGCGCGGGACGACGTTGCTCCGAGCGACGCGGCCGAGCGATCCGGGCTGGGCTCGGGCTCGCGCCGTGGCCGGGGACGATGGCGGATGCGCGCATCGACTGGCGCGGGGAACGCAACGCGCTGTCATCGCCGGTGCGACAGGTGGTGCCGATGGTTCGCGCGTTCCTCGAGCAGTGGGGCGCGCAGCGGCGCACGCTCGCGGACTGGCTCGGCCGTCCAGAGGCCACGTGGGATCCTGCGTGGGGCTTCCTCGGGTGACGTGGCGATGTCGTGGAGATCGAGGGCCTCGGGGAGATCTCCACCGGTGAAGCGCATGAGTGAAACAAACAGGTGTTTTCGGAATAGACCAGGCAGCGGGGGGAAGGACTGGCAGGTGATAGTGGGGACGGACCGATGGAAACTAGCATTTTCCAACGAGCCTCATCAGCTGCTCGTCGGCAATCCGGCTGCGGAGCATCTCCATCAACATCTTGCGGTCGATGTTGTCGAAAAGGACACGATGTCTGCCTCCACGATGTAGTTCGCGTGCCCTCGCATGACCACTCCGTTGAGCGTGCGGATCGCGTCGTGCGCGCTGCGTCTCGGCCGGAAGCCATACGAGCAGTCCAAGAAGTCCTGCTCGTAGACGGCTTCTAGCACGTCGCGCAACGCACCCTGTACGATCTTGTCCTCGACCGTCGATACTCCGACAGGGACTTCGGCCGGCCCCGGAAGCGCGAGATCAGATCAGTCGAACCGGTCGCGCTTCGCAGGTGACGGCTCGACAGCGAATCGGAGCGTCCGGGCGCCGCGGCGAAGCTTCCGCCGGTTGATACGCTCACAGGCCTTGCGGAGTGCCTCGTTGATGAGCGGATCGCGAGGATTCTCGTAGAAGACGACAAGTTCGTGTTCGTGATCGATTTCCTTACGGCCGTGTATGCTGAGGACTCGCTGGACGAAAGTCTGCGGAGTCATTGGCATCGAGGGTAGGTATTCACGCAATGCAAAGGAGATGAGTTGCGCTGCGGTGAGTTTGGCTGTAGTAAGAATGGTATCCTGGGTGACGTCGAGTTGACGGATCGTGCGTTGTGGCTCAAGCCGTTTCCTGCGTGCGGTGATATCTTCGACACGCCCTTCGATCGTGGTGCGCTGTGCAACGCTTTTATCGAGCATTGCCTGTGCTTTGTTCGCAGCCTTCGTACAAGCCTCGGCCTGAGCGAGTGCTCGTTGGTGGTCAAGCGCGATGCGCGTGAAGGCCTTGCCACTGATCTTCCCTGCGGCAATGGCTTCGTCAAAGCGCCGCCGCCGCGTCGCAAGTGCCGCCGCGGCACGCTGTGCCTCTCGGGCGCGCTCGCTGGCCTCCTTCGCCAGCGCAGCCGAGTTATTGGCGAGTTCGGTCAGTGCGTCTGCGTCTCGCTTCGTGCGGCTCTCCAGCCGTTCCAACTCCGAGATCACCGCGAGGTTGGCGACGATTCGCCCGCAGTTGCCACGGTGCTCATTCAAGCCGAGGACCACGGCGTCCTTGAACGCGTTCTCTTGCACCGGCCAGCGTTTGAAGTACAGATCCGCAAGCTCGTGGCCCTCCATGCCGAGTGCGATCCCCGTCGTGAGTAATACCGTGTCCGCGTCGCGATGGGCCCGGCGCACCAGGAGTGCCCCAACCTCCAGCGAACGCCCGCTGGCCTTGTGGACCAGCGTGGCCTGCGCGACCCGCAGTTCGTCGTGCTCGCGGTATGGACGATAGTACGAACCTCGCGTGTACGTGAGCTCAAGCTCCGGAACTCGTGACGGTTTGAGCGGTGTGATGAGCACTCGCTTGGCCTTCGCGAATGATGCGAGCAAATCGAACGTGCAGCCTTCGGCGTCGATCACCACCGCGCGCCGTACGTCGGTCTCGAATATGGTCTCTGCCCGATCGACCAAATCCACCAGCCTCGGCGCCAGCGGTGCGGAGCCGCTCTGCACCGACAGCACCATCGGCGTCCCTGCGCCCGTGTGCGCGTACGTCGTGGTGATACACGGCATCACGCGATTGATATGCGAGACCTTCCCACTCTGTGTGAACAGAGAGGTCCAGACTTCCTTGGCGTGGTTGTCAATGTACAGCGCGGCCATCGCACCCGGCTCTTGCCAGTGTTCCTGCGCGACTTCATGCCAGAGGCGGCCAACTGCCTCGAACATTGGCTGGGCCGCACCCGAGATCGCCAGCGCCGACACAAACTTCGCAAGTGTGCTTGGCATGTACGCGAATCCGGTGAGCGACTCCAGGCCCGCCACATCCGGCGCTCGCAGCGCATCCCACCCCTTGCTCTCGACGACCATCCAGCAGAACACCAACATCCTGAGCTTGGCGTCGATCGTCTCCGGCCGCTCGTCAACAAACCTCGGCCACGACGGTACACGCCCCTCGGCCTTTTCCTCCGCCGTGCGCAAATAGGATGCGACCTCCTCGCCGCGCTTGCGGCGGCGAGCTCGGTTGTACCGACCAGTAAACTTCCCATGGGCGTCGCGCAGCTCCACATCCTTGATCGGTGTCTGCCCCTTTGATGCTTCAACTGCTTCCGCCCCGAGTTTGACGACCACGTCGGTCAGTGCTGCGATTCCGCCGGTCTCGATCTCTGCGGCGGCGAGTAGTTCGCCTCCGGCGAGCGGCAGCTCGATCACCTCCGTGGCGTCGCGCGCGGCCTTCTTCCGCGCGTACTTGCGCCGCTCATCAACGCGCGAGAACTCCCGCTTGATCGTCGAAGCCGACGGCAGCGGCGAGATCCGTTGCTTGCGCAGAACTTCCAATACCTCACTCACCGTCACCCGCGGGTTCACTTCTCGTGCCGCTTGCACCGCCTGCGCGCATGCGCGAGACACCTTGGGTTCTCGGGGTGTCCGCGCATCGATCAACGCCTCGAACCCCTGTTCGCTATACGCCGGGATACGCCGCAGCGCCCAACTCCGCCGGTTCAAGGGCAGCACCTTTGCAATCGCCGCGTTCAACGACATCCCGGAAGCGACCTTGTCAAGGATCGCCCGCACTAACACCTCGTCGCGCTGTGCCTGCTCGACGCGCTGTTGCCACGAATCGGCAGAGATGCGTGATTTGACTCGAACGAGTTCCGCAGCCACCGGCTCGTACACATGTTCTACTGATCACATCAAGCTTCGACTGTCAACCAGGATTCTGTTCGGATCGTATCGGTCGAGCTTTGACTGCGCATCAGCATCTTTGCTCATTTGTATTGATTGAGCTTCGATTGCGCATCAGCATCTTTGCTCATTTGTATCGGTCGAGATTAGGTACCGGCTGTCGAGCCCACGCCGGACGACGTCTCGCTGCACCCGACGACGATGTACGGCGTCACCAAGGTCTCGAGCTTCGACTATCAAACAGCATCTTTGCTCATCTGTATCGATTGAGCTTCGACTACCAAACAGCATATTTGCTCATTTGGAGGCAGCCGAGCTGCGACGATCAATCAGCATTTTGCTCGGATCGTGTCATCATCGCCGTTCTTGCGTTGAAGACAGCGGCGATTCCCATCGGCCGAAGTCCCTGTCCGATCGGTCGAGTTATGCCGTTCTCCTTCGGAATGTTCACGCGGCGGATCGGCTGATGGCGGTACTCCCCCGCCTTCATCCGGGCTCGTAACGCTTGTACGTTCGCTGCGAGCTGCCCGCCGTACTGCTCGACCGTGACGCCATCGACCCCCACCGCCGTATCGCGGCGAAGGCGTCGGTACGCACGCTCGAGGGCCGACTCATTGTGAGATGAACCAGCGCAAGGATTCGCTGATCCGGATGTCGTTTCGCTCTCTCTGCTACCTTCACGAGTCCCGGTGACTTGGTCCACGACGTCGTTGCGCGCCCATGATTCCCTCCTGAAGTTCGTTCCAACGCGGGGCTGATCCTCTTTGCTCGGCAGGGTCCGGCGTCACCCGTTCCCCTGCGTCATTGCTCCTATGGGGCCCCTCCGACTCCCGCGACGCATGCCGGCCCAGACTTTGGTCTCCCTCGTCTTCGGCCTCCGGTGTCCCCACCGAGCGCACGGGTATCCCAGGTTCCTGGGTCATCTTCTTCGAACGCCCCATGCACCCAGACCCCGCCGAGCTCGTCGCCATCCTGTGCCATCGGAACGATGTCGACGATGTAGTCTTCCAGCGACCAAACGCCTTGGACGCTCGGACCAGACAATAGTTTTCGAGGCTTACTTCGCATGGCTCACTCGTTTGCGCGCCTACGCATCGCCGGACCCGTTGCCGTCCCGCTTCTGTCCTCTCCCCTGCATGCCCGTCGCAAGGCTCGCTACCGACCTGCCTGGTTGGCCCTACTTTTCCGTGGCGCCGTGAAACGCCTGGATACGCCTCGAAACGGTTAACGTATCGGAACCAGTAGATCTCGAAGTAGTTTCAAGCTCGTCGGAGGTCATCCGAGATCCGGCCGGACACCGGACATACCAACCGAAGCTCAAATCTCAGACGGAAACAGCGAGCCTGGCGTCACGTGGCCGCGCCGCCCATGAGGCCAAGCGTCGGCTGTCGGCGAATCCGGTGATCGACTCAGGACGCGCCGCTGAGGTCGCGCTGCGTCGGTACGAAGATCGCGGCGCGGCGCGGTTTCGGGCGGTGTACGACGTCGACCTCGGGGCGCGCGATCGCGCTGGCGATCCGATCGGCCATCGCCGGGCTGGGGTGATCGACCTCGACGCGCACGACGTCGGGTGGCAGCGCGGTCAAGACGTCGATCGGCAGGAGCAGCCATTCTCCGGCGACCTGCGCGATCGTGGCGTCGCCCTCGCGCGCGAGCGTGACGCCGAAGTCCCATGGAAAGCGCCTGGCGCACGCCGGGAGGCGGATGTCGGGGACGAGCGTGAGCGTCGCCGGCGGCGACAGCTGGGCCCAGCGGGCGAGTCCGCGGCGAAACCGGGTCCCGACGCCGAGCGTCACCGCGGTCAAGCGGCGGAACCACGGTGCCGCCTTGAGCAGCTCGAACGCCGATTCGGCGATCGCGATCGACGTGATGCGGTGCCGGTGCGGGAGCGCGGCGATCACCTCGTCGACGTTGGCGAACACACACGCGACGTGCGCGACCGAGGGCACCGCATGCACGAGCGCGGCGAGCGAGCGAGCGTCGAAGATCTCGATGCGCGCGAGCGAGCGCATCGCCTGGCTCGTGATGAACCGCGCGTACACGTCGCTGTCCACGTTGCCGGGGAGCAGATCCGCGATGGTCGCGAGCGCGGGGTCGGCGATCAGCGCGTCCCAGCTGTCGTGGTGCGCCTTGCGCTCGCTGGCGAGCTCCAGCCGGCGGACGACTCCGCGCTCGAAGCTCGCGGCGCCGGTGACCTGGGTCAGGCGGCCGAGCCAGGCCGCGCCGCAGCTCGCGATCAGCCGGCTCAGCTGCTCGGCCTGCGCGGGCTCGTCGCCGCCCGGGGCGAGCTGGAGCGCCATCACCTCGCCGCGCGGATCACCGGCGAGCTGCAGCGCGTCGGCGAGCACGGCGAGCGAGCCGTCATCGTCGGGATCGGCGTACACGGCTTGCCACAGCGCGGTGGTCTCGCGCGTCGGCGGGGGAAACCGGGCCACGACCGGGACGGCGGTGGCATCTTGCGGCGACGCGGTCTCCCGGAGCAGCGCGCACGCGGCCGACAGGCGATGGTTGCGGTCGGTGTCCTCCCAGTCACGAACCGCCGCGAGCACGCGCCGGAACCGCGGATCGGGACCGTAGCGCACCAGCGCCTCCACCCGCTTGGCGAGCGCGGCGGCACGCTGGGCCCAGTCATCGCCGGGGAGCTGCTGGGTGAGCGTATCGATCGCCCAGCAGCGACCGATCACCTCCTTGACCGCGTGGAGCCATGCCCGCTGGAAGGTGCGTGGCGAACTCGTGACCGGCGGGGTCCAGCCGGCGAGCGCCGCGCGCGCGCGCGCCTCGAACACGGCGGCGTCCTCGGGCGCTCCGGTGTGGCGCCAGGTCGTGAGCGCCGCCTCGAGGAGCGTCGTCGGGGAGGCCGTGACCATCGCCGCCGAGTATGCAACATGCCCGCGAGCGAGGATGCGGCCCGGAAGCCGCGTCATGAGGGCCGGATCGTCGAGGACCATCGGACGTCATGCGTACGGTCGTCATCGCCGTAGACGCGTCAGGTCCCATATGCGCCCGTGTACGAAGTGTGCGCAGCGCTGAACGCTTGAACGACACGCAAACCTGCGTAGGCTAGGCCGTAGATGTCACGGATGGTGACCGAGCAGCCGCGGGCGGTGTGGTGCTGCTCGATGTGCGGCGCTATCTACCACAAGGACTTTCCGCGCTGTCCCGCGGATGGTGCCGAGGTCGTGATGGCGGAGCGCGATCCGCTGCTCGGCGCCGCCGTCGGCCATTACACGATCGACAGGCTGCTCGGCGAGGGCGGCATGGGCCGCGTGTACCTCGCACATCACGCGAACCTGCCGAACAAGCACTACGCGTTCAAGGTGCTGCTCGGCGATCACTCGGCGAGCACGATGATGCGCGCGCGGTTCACCCGCGAGGCCGAGCGCGCCAGCCAGCTCGATCACCCCAACGTCGTCAAGGTCGTCGACTTCGGCCAGACCACGCACGGCCTGCTCTACATCGTGATGGACTACGTCGATGGCCCGTCGCTCGTCTCGCTGATCGACGACGTGCCGATGCCGCCCGCCCAGGTGATCGCGCTCGCGCGGGAGATCTGCAAGGGGCTGGTCTACGCGCACGCCGCGGGGATCGTGCATCGCGATCTCAAGCCCGAGAACATCCTCGTCTCGTCGGGGCCCGACGGGCCGGTGCCGCGGATCGTCGACTTCGGGCTCGCGATGTCGCTCCATCAGAACGACGCGCGGCTGACCGAGACCGGCATGACGATGGGGACGCCGGCGTTCGCCGCGCCCGAGCAGCTGTCGGGCAAGCCGATCGACCATCGCGCCGACCTGTTCGCGCTCGGGATGACGATGTTCGAGATGCTGACCGGCGGCAAGCTGCCGTTCGAAGGCGCCGTGATGGAGGTGGTCTCCGCGAAGACGACCAAGGACGCGCCGCGGATCAGCGAGTGCGTCCCGGAGCTCGCGGTTCTCCCCGCGCTCGACCACATCGTGGCGCGCTTGACCCGCCGCAAGCCGGCGGAGCGCTACGCGAGCGCGCGCGAGGTGATCGAGGCGCTCGATGCCGTGCACCTCGGCCCCGAGGCGCGGCTGACGACCGAGGTCACCGAGGTCGCCGAGGTCGCCGAGCCGGACGACGCGCCTCCTCCCGCCAAGCGGCGAGCCTGGACGGCGGCAGGGCTGGTCGCGGCGTGCGGGCTGATCGCCGCTGGGTGGTATCTGGTCTCGGCGCGGCAGGGCGCGGCCACCGCCGCGGTGGTGACGTCACCGCGTGCAGGGTCGCCGGTGGCGCTCGTTGCCGCTGCGCCGCCCGCGGCCGCTGTTCCCACCACGCCGGTGCCTGTTGCAGCGGCGTCCGCTGAGGCTGCGCCTGCGCCGGCCGTCGCGGCACGCGATCCCGAGCGCGGCCTGCCACCCGAACCCGCACCGCTCACGACGCCGGCCAAGCATCATCATCACCAGCGCGCCGAGCGCGCGGCACCACCCGCCGATGTGGTCACGTCGGTCGTGCGCGAAGGATCTGCCGCGCCGCCGCCGTCCGTGCCGGCACCACCCCCGGTGGCTTCACCGGCGCCCGCGCCGGCGTCACCGCGCGAGCTCCGTGCGAAGATCGATGTCGACGTGAGCGGTTCGCTGTCTCCGGCCGACGTGCAGCGTGCGGTCGAGCGCAGGCTGTCGGCGATCACGCGGTGCGCTCCGGAGGCGCCGGGGACCATGGTCGCGCACTTCACGATCGGAGAGGCGCGACACGCGCAGGGCGTGCGCGCGACCGGCCCGGCGGCTCGGACCAATGCCTGCGTCGTGGCGGCGCTGTCCGATGTGCGTACGGAAGCCGCGCCCGACGTCGGCGACGTCCAGGTCACGGTGCGGATCGCGTTCGTGGTGAAGACGTGAGATGGCTGATCGTCGCGCTCGCGGTGAGCTCGGCCGCCGCGATCGCGAGCGCCGAGACCCATCGCACGATCGCCGGCTCGCTGCAGCTCGACTACCTCGTGGTCCCGACCGATCTGCACATCCACAACTCGACGTTCGACGGCATGACCGCCGAGCTGTCGCTCAAGATGAGCATCGACTTCACGAGCAACGCCTCGGCGACCGTGAAGGTCTGCTTCGCGTGTCACGGCTTCGAGGCCGCCGCCGCGTTCGTCGATCTGCGCGCGGCCGACGAGCTCAGCGTGCGGATCGGCCGGCTGACTCCCGAGTTCGGCAGCTTCCCGCAGCGCGGCGACCCCGCGAACCACCACACCAACGACAAGCCTCTGCCCTACGACATGGGGCGGATGCTGCACCACGACGACTGGAACGAGGGCATCCTGCCGGCGCCCTGGGTCGACAACGGCGTCGAGTTGGTCGGGACCCGGTTCGTGGGCGGCGGGCGCGTCGACTACGCGGCCTACATCCTGTCGGGCCCCAAGGGCGCGGCCGACGCGGCCGATTTCGACTTCATCGCATCGCGCAGCGGCAATCAGTACTACGTCGACAATAACTCCGAGCCGGTGGTCGGGGCGCGGCTGTCGGGCGCGGTCGATCTCGACAGCGAGGGCCACGCCATCACGTTCGGCACCTCGTTCATGACCGGGCGCTACGACCCCGATCGTCACCTCGCGTTCATGATCGCCGGCGCCGACCTCGTCGCGAACCTCGATGGCATCGTGATCCGCACCGAGTACCTGGCGCGCCGCACCGACATGGCGGTCACGGTGCCCGGCGTCGACCCGGCCATGCGCTGGAAGTACGGCCCAGGCAGCGACGGCCGCTACGACGATCACTTCTTCAAGCACGGGTTCTACGCCGAGGCCGAGGTCCCGATCGGCCGGGTCGACGCGTTCGCGCGGTTCGACGGCCTGCTCCGGTTCGGCAACGTCCTGGCGGGGAGCGCGCTGTCGTCGAACTCGCGGCTGTTGCGCTACACCGCGGGCGCGGCGATCCGGATCAGCGACAATATCCGGCTCAAGACCTCCGTCGAGTACTACCAGTTCAACGATCTGTCCGACGATCTCGCGCTCCACGTCGGGGTCGCGACGCCGTTCTGATCCGGCAGCAGCACACGCACGTGGAGGCCCAGGGAGACACCATGAAGACCGACCAGTGCCTCCGGTGATGGCCGAACGGCTCGAGGCCACCCAGCCGGGCGTGCTGCCCGAGTTCCTGGCGCTCGGGCTCGCCTTCACGGCGGGCATCGCCGACGACTGCTCGACCTGACGCACGCGGCGCCATGCGCATCGGGCTGAGAGTGCTCGCCGCCGGATCATCGCTCCTGGGAGATGATGATATCTCCGCTGTCGATCTGGCCGACCGGGACCTCGATCCGCTTGCGTCCACGGATGCGCGTGAAGTCTTCGAAGTACGAAGGCAGTCCCTCGGCGTGGCCAGTGGGCGTGGTCTGCAGCTGGTAATGGAGGTGCGGCATCAGGCTGCTGCCAGAGGCACCGATCGCGGCGAGGACCTGGCCGGCGCTGACGCGGGCGCCGACCTTCTGCTTCGCGCTGTGCTGCTGGATGTGACCGAACACGCTGACCTCGCCGTGGCCGTGATCGAGCACGACGTAGTTGCCAAACACGGCGAGCAGGTCGGTCTTCAGCGCGGCCGTGTCGAACTTGCGATCGTCGGGGCGATCATCGACGACGGCGACGATCGTGCCGGGCGCCGGTGCATAGATCGGCGCGCCGAAGCCGAGCCAGCTGGCGTTGTTCGCCTCGTCGCCGTGGACCATCGCGCCGGCCTCGTCGATCGGGATCAGGTCGTAGCTGTAGCGGCCGGAATTGCTATCGAAGCCGAGCGCGCGGATCGGCTCGAACATGTAGTCCCAGCGGCGGTGATGCGCGAGGAAGTCGTGGCCGTCCCACACGATGAAGCGGCCGCGGATCGGCAGCTTCAGCCGGGCGTGATTCGCGTAGACGATCGGGCTGACCTCGACCATCGCGGTCATCCGCTGCTCGCCGGCGGTACGCGCATACGTCAGCTCGAAGCGGAGTCTGCCGAGCTCGAGGTCACGCGGGAACTCGTAGAGCGGGTTGAGCACGAGCACGCGCTTGCCAGCGGCGAGCTCGCGGTTCGGGATCGTCGTGATGCTCGGGCTGACGCCGTTGCCGTTGAGGAACTTGCGAATACCGAGCGTACCGGCGCGATCGAAGGCCGAGACCTGGAGGTCGATCAGCTTCCAGTCGGCGGTCGACGTGTTCGTGACGAGCAGATCGCAGTTGACGAGCTGCTCGCCGTCACGTAGCTCGACATAGGTCGGTGCCGGCAGCACGCGCACGGTGATCGCACCGTCGGGGATCGGAGCAACCGGTGCCGGCAGCGCGGGTGCCACCGGCGTGGGTGCAGCCGGCGCGGCCGGTGCGGGAGCCGCGGGCACAGGCGTGACCGCGACCGGCGCGGGTCCGCCACTGCAGCCGAGCAGCGCAACCCCGCACGCGAGCGCACTCGGAAGTATCAAGGACCTCGGCAGCCACCGGTCGCGCAGCGGTAGTGCGCGTGCTCGGGCTGCAACGGGGTGCTGCCGATCGGACGCGTCGCCTCCGGCGATCCGTCGTTGTGAGCGCACGAGTGATGTTACCGGGTTGTCCACTGCCTCGAGATTCAATCTCCTCATGTTGCCGATGCTACACTCCGGATCTCGTCGGGGTTGATGGAGCCTCAGGCGTATCGTCTGGGGTACGCGATGGGTGAGACGTGGATCGATGCGTCCACGCCGGACAGCCGGTCCGGTACCACTGCGCGACGGCGGAGGGCGCGGCATGACAATTGCGTGGTGATCGTCGGCATGACGGCGCCGCAACGAGTTGCATCCACGAAGATCCCGCATCTGTCGCAGACCAGCTGGCCGGAGCTCCCGCTCGACGCGTGGCGGGAGACGCGCGAGACGCTCCATCGCTGGATGCAGGTGATTGGCAAGATCAAGCTCGCGCTGACACCGCTCCGCAATCATTGGTGGAATGTCGCGCTCCACCCGAGCGCGCGTGGCTTCACCACCGGGATGATTCCGTATGGCGATCGCTGGTTCGAGATCGAGCTCGACGTCCTGGACGACGCCCTCCTGATCAAGACGAGTGACGGCGGCGCACGGGGCTTCCGGCTCGAGCCGCACAGCGTCGCCGAGTTCTACGCGCGCACGATGTCGGCGCTCCGGGCGGTCGGCGTCGAGGTGCAGATCTGGCCGGTCCCGGTCGAGATCGACGACCCGATCCGGCTCGATCGCGACGACCAGCACCGCGCGTACGACAAGCGCTACGTCGTGCGGTGCTGGCACATCATCGCGATGTCGGCGGAGATCCTCCAGGCGTTCCAGGCTCGGTTCGTCGGCAAGGCGAGCCCGGTGCACTTCTTCTGGGGCACCTTCGATCTGGCGGCGAGCCGGTTCTCGGGCCGCCGCGCGCCCGAGCCGTTACCGGCCAACCCGATCGAGCGCGAGGCGTACTCGCATGAGGTCCACAGCGTCGGCTGGTGGCCGGGTGACCGACGGCTCGAGACCGCAACATTCTACAGCTACATCGCGCCCGAGCCCGCCGGATACGGCAAGGCGCCGATCTCGACGCCGGGCGCCTACTATCACGAGCAGCTGCACGGCTACTACCTTCACTACGACGAGCTGCGTCGCGCGCCAGACCCCGAGGGGCTGCTCCTCGACTTCTGCCAGCAGACGTACGAGGCCGCGGCCGATCTGGCACGCTGGAACCGCGCGGAGCTCGAGCGCGCCTGAAGCGATCACCGTCGAAGGTGAACTGCCCGCGCGGGACTCGGCCCGAAACCATCGGCCAGCGCGAACCACTGGCCTGCCGAGGTCATTTCCGCATCCGCGGATCGAAGATAAAGCGCTCCGGTGGGTGGCGGACAATGCGAACCAGGTCGGGATGACCAAGGTTCAACAAGACGTCGCGCTCCGCCGGGATGATCGCCGATGGAACGCTGAGCGCTACGCTCCGGGATGCCGCGACCCACGTACTGCCGATGTCTTGCAAGGCGGTCGGCCCTGGCGTCCTGTTCCAGCCCGCTGGCAGGGTCGCCACATCGACCACTTCGGGCAGCAGGTCGTCCGGTAACTCGGCGCGGATCGCGACCAGGTCATCCGGCAGGTCGTCGGGATCGACGTGGACGAACATCTCGAGCGCGGCGAGCGACAGCGCTGTGGTGCAGTAGACCATCGGAACCCCGCGGTGATTCCAACGACCCGGAAAGCGGCGCGCACCTTCACCGTCGAACGCGGTGCCAGCGCGCACCTCCTTACAGAGGCGCCAGAGGATCATGCGAAGATGCCGTGCTCGATGCGCCCCAGCTCATCGAACACCGCGTTGGCGCCGATGTCGGTATCGAGCAACCGGATCGGGATCTCGCCGCCGAGCGCGCGACTCGGCTTGAACATCCATCGCCGCGCCTTGTCGTCCGAGCCAAGCACCTGCCGCGCCTCGGCGAACACACGCGTGAGCCGCACGAGGCGCTCTGACTCGGTGGCCGACAACGGCTTCTTATCTTGCACCCGGCGTGCGACGGTGCGCTTGGCGAGGCCGAGCGACTCCACCATCGCGAGCGAGGTCATCTCGAGCCGCTTGGACACGCGCTCGAGCGACTGATACGGGAGCCCCTTCCGGATGTAGGGCAAGAAGTCGAGCATCGTCATCGCGGGGGTGTGCTTTTGCGCGAGCCCCAGGATCGCCATCGTCTCTTGGAGCACGGTGTTGGGCATCGAACGGTACCTCGAACACAGTCTACGGCCAGATGGCACAATCGTCCAGGCCAAATGCGCTGGCAGAGAGACCGATAGCTCGCCCCTCGGTGTCCCCCGGTGAGTCCGGAAAGACTTGTGACATTACAGCGCGTTCGAGCTCCAAGCTCGGTCACTCGAGGAACGCGTCGATGCTGTTCAGCGCGAGCCAGCTCGTGACGAGCTCGCGCGCCGATCGTGCACGATGCGGCGGCACCGTGATGCGGTGCTGCCAGCTGCCGTCGGCCGCGACGTCGAAGCGGCCCCACGAGCGGATCGCTCCGAGGGCCTCGAGCTCGCGCAGGACGCCGCGCGCCACGCCGTCGTAGCGTCCACGCGTGTGCTCGTCGCTGCCGGTGACGACCAGGGTGGTGCCGCTCGGTGGGTCGTCGGCGATATCTGCGATCCGGTCGATCGCGTCCGCGTCGGCCGCGGCATCGCCGCTCGCGCGCACCGCCGCTCGCGCCTCGGCGAACAGCACGGCCGCCGCGGGCTTGGTCAGGCGCGCGACATCGCGGGGCGGTGGTGCCGGCGCCGCGATGTACAGCGGCGCGGGATCGCCCTGGCGGATCGCATCGAAGCCGATCCGCGCGCCGAGCGAGAGCCGCGACAGCCAGCGCAGCCACGCGGGCAGCGCCGCGCCGGCCGGCACCTCGCGGAGCTCGCGATCGCGGACGAGGGGTACCGCGAGCAGCAACGCCCAGCCGAAGCTGCCAAACCAGCCGAGCCCGTTGCGGCCGAGGGCGCGGGCCCGCACGAACCGGCGCACGTGCGGCCACGCCGCCTGGAACACCTCGTCTCGTCCGTGATCGCGCAGCTCGGCGGCCAGCATCGCGGCGTCACGCGGACCGCAGCGCATCCGTCGCGCGACCTCGTCATCGCCGGTCACCACCGTGACATCGACGCGGGTACCCTCGAGCACGCCATGGAGCCGCGGCGGCAGCGTCGGGAGCAGCGTGAGGCCCAGCGCGGTCGCGAGCCGCGCCGGATCGTCGTTGGACACCAGCACGTCGACGTCATCGGCGTGGGCGGGAGCGTAGATGCTCGAGCCGAACGCCTCCGCCACGGCCCGCGGATCGGCGACCGAACGCACGCGCTCGAGCACGCGCGCCGCGACATCGGGTGGGTGATCTCCGGCTGGCGGGGTCATGGACGATCCGCTGTCAGGCATCACGACAGCTTCTTCGGCTCGCGCGGTTCGCCGCGGAAGCCGTCGACGAGCGCGAACACCTGCGCGACCAGCGACGCGAGCGCCTGGCCGTCGTGGGCGCCCGAGCCGTTGCCGATCGAGATCGCCCTGAGCTCGTTGGGCTTGGGCAGCTTCTCGGCGACCAGCGGCAGTGCCTCGATCAAGCGGGCCGACAGGTTGCCCTGCGAGGTCTCGTTCGCGATGCGCTGGCGGGCCTCGAGGAAGCGTAGCTCGGCCTCGGTCTGGCGGTTGACCGCGGCGCGGCGCAGGTCGTCGACCGCCAGCTTGGTCTCGGCCTCGAGCCGCGCGGCCGCGGCGGCCTCGCGCGCGCGCACCTGGGCGACCTCGGCCTCGTGGGCGATCCGCACCTTCTCGAGCTCGGCGGCCTGGAGCGCGGTCGCGTGGCGCAGCTGGGCCGCCGCGCGTTCGGTCTCCTGCTCGCGCTGGGCGCGCCGCGCCGACTCGATCGACTCGCGATCGTAGGTCGCGGCTTCAGCCTCGGCGCGCAGCTTGGCGATACCGGCGTCGGTCTCGATCTGGGCGGTCTCGCGCTCGCGCTCGGTGACGCGCTCGCGCGCGGCGATCACGGTCTCGGCCTCGAGCTCGGCGAGCCGGGCGATCCGGGCGCGCTCGGCGCGGAACGGCTTCTGGAGGTTCTCCCACACCCGCTTGGACGAGACCACGGCCTCCTTGATCTGCACGGTGACGATGCGGAGGCCCAGGCCGGTGTCGCTGCCGCCGCCGCCCTCGGCGACGCTGCGCAGGCGCGCGGTGAGCTCCTCGATGATCGGCTGCTTGTCGGACAGGACCTCGTCGATGCCCATCGTCGCGACCTTGTCCTTGATCGCGGCCTCGGCCTGCTCGCGCAGCTGGACGTTGACCACGCGCATCGGATCCTCGACGTCGGTGAAGTCGAGCTTCCGGTAGGCGGTCGAGAAGTCCGCGATGATCCACTGCACGTAGCCCTGGACCAGCAGGCCCTGCAGCTCCTTGCAGATGCAGTACGCGTTGATCATGATGGTCTGCATCGTGCCGGGCACGACGAGGAACGAGTCCTTGGCCGGGTTGTAGCTGAACGAGACGCCGAGGCCGATATGCAGCGGCCTGGCGTGGCCGCGCCGCGTATGCACCACGTGCGCGTTGGGAGGCACGACGACCGTCTTCCAGCGCCACCACCCGGTGATCCGGACATCGACGGCCGGGGCGTTGGTCTCGCTGGCTGCCAGCACGGTGGAGGGGCTGGCGCGGAACCGGCCGGTCTCCTCGTCGCTGAGCCGCGCCATGCCCTCGGCCGCCGCGGCCTGCGGTCGCATCGCCTGCGGGGCCCGCTGCAGCGCCATCCGGTTGGCCGGCGCGAGGGCGCGCTTGGCCTTGAGGTCGACCTCGACCCGCTGCTGGTTCGCCATCACCTGTTGCATGTAATCGTTCTCTGACATCGTGACCTCCCGGCCGTGAACACAAGCACGGCCGCTCACAACGCGCCAGAGGCGGTTTTCGTGACAACCAGGTGCTACGTAGCCCGATTATCGTGTCCCTATCGGGAGTTCCGGGAGTTGTCGGGAGTTTGCGACAAGCCGCCACGATGAAGTGCAAATCCAGGCGCGGCGTCGGACGTCTTAGCTGGACACCCGTTGGGAGGCTCGATGCGCGCGACAAAGCTGTCCGTCTGGATCATGGTGGGGTTGGCTGGCCTGGTCAGTTGCAAGATGAAGGGTGATGGCGCCACGGCGCAGCCGGGGCTGGACATGGAGCTGCGGGAATCAGTCTCCGCGCAGGCCGTGATGGCGCAGGGCAAGGCCGAGCCGACGGAGAAGGCTGATGCCAAGCCGGCCGAGGTCAAGGAGACCTGGAAGCGATCGCAGATCGTCCCGAACTCGTCGCGGGTCATGGTCGGCGATCGCGAGGAGCTCGCGCTGCGCTCGATGCAGACGCGCGTGACGATCGACGGCTTTCGCGCGCGCGTCGTCATCGACTACCTCTACGCCAACGAGCGCGATCGCCAGCTCGAGGGCACCTTTCAGCTCCGGCTGCCGGAGGACGCCTCGCCGTACTACTTCGCGTTCGGCGAGACCAGCTACGAGGCGAGCACGAGCAAGCCCACCAAGCCGATGATCATCGCGGTGGAAGGCGGCGAGCTCGGCAGCGATCCACGCCAGATCGCCGAGCAGCGCAAGGCCGCGTGGAGCGCGCCCAAGGAGGCCCGGATGGTCCCGCGCGAGAAGGCGGCGTTCGCGTACGGCCAGACCGTGCGGCGCCGGGTCGATCCGGCGATCGTCGAGTGGGCCGGCGCCGGGGTGTTCAGCGCGCGCGTGTTCCCGCTCGCGCCGCACAAGCTGCACCGCATCGTCGTCGGCTACGACGTCGATCTCACGCGGATCGGCAAGGATCTCGAGTACCGGCTCGACCTCCCCGAGCAGGCGCCGGTCGCGGTGGTCGACCTCAGCGTCGCCGATGCGCGGGCGACGATCTCGCCGGAGGTCGCGGGCCGGGCGGCCGGCGGCCGCAAGCTGTTCCACGTCGAGAACCCCAAGGATCACACCATCGCGGTCCGGCTCGCCAATCCCGGGGCGCCGCTCCTGGTCGGCAGCGACGAGCAGGCCGGCACGTTCTTCGCCACGCGCGTCGTTCCCGAGCTGCCGTCCACCGGCGCCGCGGCGAGCGACACGGCCGTGTTCCTGGTCGACACCTCGCTCAGCTCGAACCCGGATCGCTTCAACATCTGGCTCGGGCTGCTCGCCGCGATCCTCGACAAGAACCGCGACTCGCTGAAGCACTTCGACGTGGTGTTCTTCAGCGTCGACGCCCACTGGTGGAAGCCGGGCTTTACCGACAACACGCCCGAAAACGTCGCCGAGCTGCTGGCGTTCGCGAACACCCTCGCGCTCGAAGGCGCGACCGATCTGGGCGCGGCGCTCGGCGAGGCGGCGCACCCGGCGTGGCAGAAGACCGCCTCCCACCATGACCTGTTCCTCCTGTCCGATGGTGCGGCGACCTGGGGCGAGGCGGATCTCCACGCGCTCGGCAAGACGCTCGACGGCGCCGGCAACCTGTTCGCGTACCAGACCGGCCTCGCCGGCACCGATACCGCCACGCTGGTTCACCTCGCGCGCGAGACCGGCGGCGCGGTGTTCTCGGTGACCGGCGAGTCGGAGATCGCCGCGGCCGCCACGGCCCACCGCGCGCGCTCGTGGCGGCTCGCCGGCGTCGAGGTCACCGGTGCGTCGGACGTGCTCGTCGCCGGCAACCCCACGGCGCTCTACCCCGGCCAGGCGATGCTCGTCGTCGGTCGCGGGGCGATCGCCGCGGGCGCCGAGCTCGCGCTGACCGTCGAGCAGGACGGCAAGCGCCGGGTCGTCAAGACGCCGCTCGCGGCCCCGCTGGCCTCACCGCTCGCGCCGCGCGCCTACGGCCAGATCGCGACCGCCCACCTCGAGGAGCTGGAGGCGGCCACCGAGGGCGAGGCGAGGGCGTACGCGACCCACTTCCGGATCACCGGGCGCACCTGCTCGCTGCTCATGCTCGAGACGGAAGCGGACTACGAGCGGTTCGGGATCCGCCCCGACGCCGACGCCTTCGTCATCAAGGCGACCCCCGCCGCGGCGCTGTTCGCCAAGGCGCTGACCGAGACCTACGCGACGTTCGGCGATCCGAAGGCCGCGTTCCTCGCGCTGCTCGACAGGCTCGAGAACAACCCCGACATCAAGATCCAGATCCCCGCGTCGTACAAGACGGCGATCGCGCAGATGCCCGCCGCCTCGTTCGCGGTCCCGTCTGCGCCGCTCGCGACCCAGCTGCGCGCAAAGAGCCAGCTCGGCCACGATCTCGCCCCCAGGCTCGCCCGGCACGACCTCGACTACGACGCGCTCACCGCCGAGGCCAGCGCGCGCCGCGCCCAGGGGACGCCCGCCGACGCGCTCAAGGCGCTGTCGTCGCTCGTCGAGGAGCACCCCGGCGACGCCGTGCTCGCCCGCGACGTCGGGTTCTCGGCGATGGACCTCGGCCTGGCCGCGCAGGCGTTTCACCTGTTCCGCCGGGTCGCCGCGGCGCGCCCTCACGAGCCGCAGACCTACCGCGCGATGGCGCAGGCGCTCGCCCAGCTGGGCAACCTCGATCTCGCGCTGGCCTATTACGAGATCCCGCTGATGGGCCAGTGGGATCCGCGGTTCGGCGATCTGCGCAAGATCGTCGAGCTCGACTACCTGCACTTCCTCCGCGGGCTGACCAGCGGCAATGCCGCGACGAGCGTACGCGACTACGCGCGGGCGCGGCTCGACGAGCTGTCCGCGCACATCGGCATGGGCCGCGCCGATATCGTGGTCACGATCACCTGGAATACCGACAACACCGACGTCGATCTCCACGTCACCGAGCCGAGCGGCGAAGAGTGCTTCTACAGCCACCGCGACACCCGGAGCGGCGGCAGCCTCACGCAGGACGTCACCCAGGGCTACGGCCCCGAGATGTACGTGCTGCGCGACGCACCGAAAGGCAATTACGATATTCGCGCTCACTACTATGCATCTGACCGCAACCGCGCGAGTGCACGCACCAAGGTCTATGCGACCGTGTTCGAGAACTGGGGGACGAAGTCCGAAAAGGTCACCGAAAAGGTCGTGACGCTCGAGACCGGTAAGGAGTCTCACGAGATCGCCATGGTCAAGCGCTAGGTCACATTGCCCGCGCGGCCGGAGGTCCACGACCGCTCCTCCTGATAAGTTACGGCGCCGCCGATGACGCAGGAGGATCGCCCGATGCCACTCGCCAAGCTCGTCCTGGTCGCGACCGTCGCCGCCGCCATCGCCGTCCTCGGGTGCGGCGGCCGCTCGCTGCACGTGCAGATGATCGACGCCACCGCGCGCCATCCGTCCAACGTGGCGGTGTACTTCACCGTCGACAAGTCGAACGGCGATCCGGTCCCGGGGCTCACCGCGCAGCAGTTCCAGATCTACGAGGACGGTCAGCCGGTCTCGGCGCTCGAGAGCAAGCAGACGATCCTGAACCCCGAGGTCGCGGCGACCCACTTCACGCTGCTGCTCGTCGACATGAGCGGCAGCGTGACCGAGTCGGGGGACGTCCCGGTGATCGTGCAGGCAGCGCAGTCGTTCGCCGACCGCGTGCAGAAGTACCAGAAGGTCGCCGCCTACGCGTTCGATGGCAGCCCCGAGGTCCACGAGATCGCCGGGTTCTCGAGCGCGGGTTCGGCGGCGGCCGGGATCGCCCGCCTCGCGACGTTCAAGCCGCACGATCCGTCGACCAACTTGAACGGCGCGATCCTCGAGGCGCTGAAGATCCTGCACCGCCAGATGGCCGCGTCGTCGACGCCGCTGACCTTCGGCACGCTCGTCGTGTTCACCGATGGCACCGATCGCGCCCAGCGGGTCCCGCGCGAGCAGCTGCACAAGGAGCTCGACGCGAACGATCTCGACATCCTGGTGATCGGCGTCGGCGCCGAGGTCGATGCCGGCGAGCTGCGGTCGATCGGCCGGTCGGGGGCGATCCTCAACAAGGACCGCGCGCAGATCGCCGCGTCGTTCGAAGCCGCGGCGGCGCGCGTCGAGGCGGTGTCGAAGCGCTACTACCTGCTCGGCTACTGCAGCCCCGCGCGTGCGGGCGAGCACGTGGTCAGGATCGAGACCAAGGTCGACGGCCACGGAGGCAGCCTCGAGTACAAGTTCGACGCGAAGGGCTTCGGGCCCGAGTGCGATCCGAACCAGCCGCCATCGTTCAGCCTGAAGCGGCCGGTGCCGCGCAAGCCAGCCGATTCGGGCTCCGGCCGACGGTGACGCGGGGGAAGATTCTCGGGCGCGGCCTTCGCAGATGCGCGACCGAGCGCGCTGCGTGATCGCCGCGACTTGCGATTGCGACCAATCTTCGTGGAGCACCTGCCCCCGCCATAGCAACGCAGGTCGGGCTCCGGCGCTCCTAGCGATCTTCAACGGACACCGCGCGAAGCAAGGTCTCGAAGTTCACGGGCTTGACCAGGTGCTCGGTGAACCCGCTCTCGCGGGTGCGAACCCGGTCGCGGGGCTGGCCGTATCCGGTGAGCGCGATGAACCGGCAGCGTTCGAGCTCGCGGCGCGTGCGGAGCTGCGCGCACAGCTCGTAGCCGTCCATCACGGGCAGGCCGAGATCGAGCACGGCGACATCGGGGACGAAGTGACCGACCGCATCGAGCGCTTGCGGTCCGTCGTGGGCGACGACGACCTCGAAGCCCTGACCTTCGAGCGCGGAGGCCACGAGCATCGCGGCGTCGACGTTGTCATCGACCACGAGGATGCGGCGCGCGCGGCTTGGCAGCTTGGGGGTGGTGGACGGCTCGGGGGCCTGGGTGTCGTCGGTGGCGACGGGCAGCCGCACCTCGAAGGTGCTGCCCTTGCCGAGGCCTTCGCTCATCGCCGTCACGCGTCCGCCATGAAGGCGCACGAGGTTCTGCACCAGGGCGAGGCCGATGCCGAGGCCCCCCTGGGACGGCCCCGACGAGCGGCGGCCTTGAACGAACAGCTCGAACACGTGAGGCAGGAGCGACGAGTCCATGCCGGCCCCGTTGTCCTGGACCTGGATCGAGATCTCCGTGCCCAGGTCGGCCGCGCTGACGGTGATCGAGCCGCCGGGCGGGGTGTACTTGGCCGCGTTGTTGAGCAGGTTCGAGGTCACCTGGGCGAGCCGGACCATGTCCCCGTGCACACGCACGGGCATCTCGGGGAGGCGCACCGAGAGGTGGTGCCGGCGTTGCTCCATCAGCGGCGCGACCATCTCGACGGCGCGCGCGATGACGTCGCGGACGTCGAGGACCTCGCGGCGTAGCTCGACCTTGCCGCGGGTGATGCGGGCGATGTCGAGGAGGTCGTCGACGAGTTGCACGAGGTGTGCGACCTGGCGCTGGATGACCTCCAGCTCGCGGGTGCCGGCGCCGCGCATGCGCAGGAGATCGACGGCCGTCAGGATCGGCGCCATCGGGTTACGGAGCTCGTGGCCGAGCATCGCGAGGAATTCATCCTTGGCGCGACTCGCGTTCTCCGCCATCTCGAGCGCGTGCGAGGTCCGCATCGCGCTGACCTTCAATTCGGTGACGTCGACCACCGCCGCGGAGAGGAACCGTCTGCCCTCCGAGTTGGTGAACATGGTGGCCTTGTCGTGGACCCAGCGCAGCGAGTTGTCGGGCGTGATGATCCGGTATTCCTGGTCGAAGGGCGTTCCGTCACGGGCGCTGACCTCCAGCGTGCGCTTCAGCGCGTCGCGATCCTGGGGGTGAACCCGGCGCAGGTACTCGTCGAACGAGTCCCCGCCGCCGGCACCGAGGCCGAACATCCGCCGGGCGCCATCGTCGTGCTCGACCCGGTTCGCGTCGAGGTCCCAGAAGTAGGTCCCGATGTGAGCGGCATCGAGCGCCGCGCGCAGCCGCTCGCGCGCGATCGCGGCCTGCTCGAGCAGCGTGCGTTGCTCGGTGACGTCGACGAGCGCCCCGGTCAGGGCGACCACCGTGTCATCGCTGCCCAGGATGACCCGCCCGACGTCCCGGACCCAACGGATCTTGCCGTCCGGAGGAACCACGCGATACTCGCAGGTGTACCGGCCCTTCGAGGCGATCGCGTGGTCGAAGGCGATGCGGACGCGTTCGCGGTCGCCGGGGTGAATGGTGTCGAGCGCTTCGTCGAGCGGCTGGTCGCTCGCGATCGGTGGGCGGGCGAGCAGGCGGTTGGTCGGGCCATCTCGGAGGCACCGCCGCGCGGGCACCTCGATGTGCCACGTGCCGACGTCCGCGGCCTCGACGGCGCTGTGCAGGCGCTCCTCGATCTGCTGGGCGTGCTGCTTGGCGAGCGCGGCCTCGGTGACATCGAGCCAGAACGAGATCACGCCCTGGATCGTTCCGTCACCGCCGCGGAACGGCGACCAGCCCCCTTCGAAGTGGCGCGTCGTGATCGTGTCGAGCCCGTCGAACGCCGCGGACACCTGAACGTCGGCGAGCTCCGGCGTACCGCTGCGATACACGCGATCGAGGATCGCGGCTTGTTCGACCAGCGTGGGCCAGCTTGCACGGAACGGCTTGCCCAGGGTGCCCAGGGTTCTGGTGAGCGCCGCCTGTCGCGCGTTCTGGAACTCGAGGACGTGCTCGGGGCCGCGGTGCACGCCGACAAACGCGGGCATCTGATCGAACAGCGCATAGAGCCGCCGGCGCTCGTTGTCCGCGACTATCCGGGCGCGTGACAGCTCGAGCTGAACGCGCACCCGTGCCAGCAGCTCGCGGGCGGAGAACGGTTTGATGAGGTAGTCATCCGCGCCCGCTTCGAGCCCTTCGACCCGCGAGTCCTCGCCGGCGCGCGCGGAGACGAGGATCACGGGGATGGCGCTCGTCGAGGGCTGCTTGCGCAACGCGGCGATCAGCCCGTGACCGTCGAGCTCGGGCATCATCACATCGGACACGATCACGTCGGGTCGTTGCGCCGTGGTGAGCTGCAGGGCTTCCAACCCGTTCGCCGCGAGGACCACGTGCCAGTGAGGTGCCAGGAGGTTGGCGAGGTAGGCCCGCATGTCGGCGTTGTCGTCGGCGACGAGCACCACGCTGGGGTCGCGCGCCGGGCCCTCCGCGAGCTTTGTGCGGGCGCCCCAGCGCTCCGCTTCGACGACGAACGCCCGGCGCATGGCCGAGGGCCCCGCCGCCTCGTCGGGCTGGACCTGGTCGACAGGCAGGTGGTGACGCCCGAGGGGGATCCGGACGCGGAACTCCGTTCCGGATCCGAGCGTGCTCGTGGCATGGATCGTACCGTCGTGGAGCTTGACCAGCTCCTGGACCATGGCCAGGCCGATACCGGTGCCTTCGTGCGTGCGGGATCGCGTGCTGGCGATCCGGTGGAAGCGCTCGAACAACCGTGGCATCTCGGCCTCGGGGATGCCGACGCCGGTGTCGCGCACGGTGAGCTCGGCGGCGGTGCCGCGCGGGCGGAGCGAGACCGTGATCGCGCCGTGGAACGTGAACTTGAAGGCGTTGGAGATCAGGTTGAGCACGATCGTCTCCCACAGCCTCACGTCGACGTACGCGGGCTCGCCCAGCGGCTCGCACTCGACCGTGTAGCGCAGGCCGGCCGCTTCGATCGCGGCGCGAAACGAGCTGGCGAGATCCGCGGTCACGGCGTCGAGCGCGCTCGGGGCGTAGCGCGCTTGCATGCGCCCGGCCTCGATGCGCGAGAAGTCGAGCAGCGCGTTGACGAGCTTCAGCAAGCGCAGCTCGTTGCGGTGGACCGCCTGCAGCGGCTCGCCCTCGAGCACACCGCCGGCGGCGAGCGCATCCTCGGTGGGGCCCAGCATGAGCGTGAGCGGGGTCCGGAACTCGTGGCTGATGTTGGAGAAGAACGTGGTCTTCGCACGGTCGAGCTCCGCGAGCACCTCCGCGCGGCGGCGCTCTTCCTCGAACGTGCGCGCGTTCGTGATCGCGTTGCCGATCTGGATGCTCAGGAGATCCAGGAACCGTCGATAGTCATCGTCGAGCAGCCGGAACGGGTTCCGCCCGACGACCAGCACCGCCGTCAGGAGCTGATCGGCGCCCCGCACGGGGAGCGCGAGCGCCTCGGTGGGCGGCTCGGACCAGGCCCCGGTCGGCAGCGCGTGGTCGCCGAGCGCGCGGAGCGCGAGCTGGTTGCCCGAGATCACGTCGGCCACCGGCCAGATGCAGTCGGTGGCCGAGGTGATCTCCTTGCCGACCAGCGGGTGATCCTCGGCGATGCCCACCGTGCCCGCGAGGCGTGCGACGGCACCGTCGACCCGGTACAGCATCGCGAACGGCAGATCCCGGGCGTTCATCGCGCACGCCGCGAGCGCTAGCCGGCAGGCGTGCTCGACGGTGCGCGCGCTCGTGGTGCACGCCGCGACTTCCCGCAACAGCGCTTGCTGGCGCTCGCCGAAGATCCGCTGGGTGTCACTGCTGTTCGCGCACAGGATACCTCCGGGGCCACCGGCATCACCCGGCACGGGGCTATACGAAAACGTGTAGTACGTCTCCTCGCGATAGCCGTTGCGCTCCATGATCAGGAGTAACGCTTCATCGAACGTGCCTTCGTTCTCGTGGATTGCCTTGGTGGCGCGGGGCGCCACGTCGTCCCAGATCTCGCGCCACACGTCGGCTGCGGGACGGCCGAGCGCCGCGGGGTGCTTGCCGCCGAGGATCGAGATGTACGCGTCGTTGTACAGGTTGATCAGCTGCTCGCCCCACCAGATGAACATCGGCTGCCGCGACGTGAGCACGATGCGGACACAGGTTCGCAGGCTCTGCGGCCATGACTCGACCGGCCCGAGGGGGGTGCGCGCCCAGTTGGCGGCTCGCATGCGCTCCCCGAGTTCGCCTCCGCCCGCCAGCACGCTCATGGCGAGGCTCGTCTCAGCCATCGGTGTCACGCGATCTATGTATAGCGTGGCGCTGTATGAACAAAGCGATCAAGGTCCGGCTTGTTACCGATCTGCAAGAACGTGCGCCTGCGCCACACCGGGCCAACCAGCACAGCGCCGCGAGTTTGCTGCGCCGCTCGGTGCATGTGTGAGCCGTCGGCGATCGCCCGGCTGATGCCGGCGCCGTGGTCCACGCCGGGGTGGCTGTCAATGAGCTCGACGCCAGACGAGACGAGGTGATGATCAGGCGTGGTCAGGCGAGCGCAAGAAATGCGGTCTCGACCCAGGTCTTATCAACTGAAGCCAGTTCTGGTTCGGCCAATTCTCGGACACACCGGCCATGTAGGTGGCAACCGCTCCTGCAAGGACGCCGTCGCCGTCCGTTGGATCGGCATGTCCTGATCTGCGCACACGCTGCGCTCGGAGCGCTCGTTCACGAAAACCATTCGTGGTTTGGCATGGGATCCCCACGGATTCCACCGGCTTGCGCTGGCCCGCTCGTTGCTCTGACCCATGAGCGTCTCGATTGGAGGTGTACAATGAAGTCGCTAGTTGGTTTCGCAACACTATCACCCGTCCTGCTGCTTGCACTCACGAGTTGCGCGTTCCCGGTGGATACGCCGGACAAGGCCGTGGGGGAATCCGCCGGCGCGGTCGCGCTGGTCGACAACGCCGCCCTCGCGGAGCGCGCATATACGGCCGTATATGCATCTGACTACCTGGCCCCAGGAGTCACGCTACCCTCGGGGCTTGGCTTCCACCAGATCACGATGAGCTGGTTCCGAAATGCCCCCGAGGCAGGAGGCAACTGCCAGATCGATCCGAACGCCTGCGGGCTGAACGAGTTCGGCGATCGCACCATCTGTACCAAGATGGCCGTTGCCGGTAGCGACATGCAGCTGACGCTGTTTGCCGAGAAGCCAGGGTATGAGGCCTATGCAATCGGGGCTCGCCCGTATGGCAGCACCGGCGACTATGCCGCGATGCCGCTGCGCCTGGTGAGCATCGCGGCGCAGGGCAAGGAGCCGGCGCAGGTCCGCCTGCTGGTCCTGAACACCGACGAGACGATCGCGCGGATCATCGAGTTGCGGTGAGCCGCTTGCCCTTGATCAGCACGCCGACCGAATCAGGCCGGCCGTTCACGAAGTCGAGCCGGGTGAGGCCATCCGGCGTCTGACCGACGACGGCGGGGATCGACAGCCACGTGAGGTACCAGCCGCGTGGCAGGACGACGGAGTTGCGCGGACGGCCGAGGCTGCGATCGAGGACGAACTCGTCACCATCGAGGTGGTAGCTTTGCGGTGCGGTGTACGTCTCGGACAGCCTGAGCCGCACCGACTGCCCCTTCTTGATCGGCGCGAAATGCGTGACGACCACTTCCTGATCCGGCGCCACCTGGTCGTCCCCCGTCGGGATCCCCGCGGCCTTGAGCTGTGCGCCGGTGAGGATCTCGGCCTTCAAGGCTTCCCCGGTGTCGAGGATCTTGCCCGAAGGCCTGGAGACCTTGCTCCCGGTCCGGACGACGTTCAAGTACTTGTCCGTGCCTTCACGCGACTCCGTGTAGTCGTGCGAGAGGCTGAACGCGTTCGACTCGGGTGATTGCAGGAAGTAGATGATGTCGCGGTCCTGATGGGCGCGCTCGGCGAGCCGCTCGTGCTCGGTCGGCCCCTGCGGTGGCGGCGGCTCCCAGCTGCGCGCGTCGGTCAGCGGGCGTGGCGTTGCCGCATCGCCCGTCAGGGCGCCCGGCTTGGCCTTGAGGATCAACGCGGCGGGGCCGGGCGCCTGGTGCATGAAGCTGATGCGGATCCGGCCGTCGGGTTCGGACGTCACCTGCGACGGCACGTTACAGTCGGTGAGCTGATAACCGGCCGGCAGCACGACGGCGTCGCGCCGGATGCTGAGCGGGCGATCGAAGACGATCGCGTCGCCCTGACGGAAGTAGCTCTTGGCATCCTTGTAGGTCTTGACGATGCGGATGCGCGCCTGTCCACCATCGGGGGGCACGGGCCGCGCGAGGTGGACCTCGATGTAGTCGCTCTTGAGATCGGCGTCGCCCAGGCCGTGCGCCTTTGCCTTGGCGCCCGTGACCTGCTCGAATGGAAGCGGCGCACCGGTCATCATGTCGAACACGGCCTCGTTGCTGGCGACGCTGCCCTTGCGGATCGGGTTCCAGAACGCCGTGGCGCCGGCCGTGGTCGCGGTGACCTCGTATTCGATCTTGAACGACGCGGTTTCCGGCGCGAGTAGCTCGTAGCGCGTGTACTCGTCCTGCGAGGTCTGCTTCAGCCCCTCGGCGCTGACCGGCGTCGCGAGCGCCATCGCCACCACGGCGATCGGAAAGCTAATCACCTGTGATCTGGATCCTGACATCTGAAGCTTCATGGGGTCCCCTCGGCGGCCGATGCAGCTTCATAGACCGGTTGGAGGACACGGTCCAGGCGTGCGCCGCGCCGCGCTCGATGCCTCGTGCTACGGCCGCCTGGAGTCGGTCCCGGGGCCCCATCCCCGCGGACTGTGCCACAAGGTAGCGCCACGCACCGTGCACGTACCGGCCTTGGTACAGCTCGCCGGGAGCGCCAGGGGCGAGGTCAGATCTCGGAGGCAGGTTGTCGTCGCGAAATGCGATCGTGGCCGGCTTAACGCAACAAATACGCTGGATCCCTGGCGCGCGTTTTGAGACACATGGAGAAATGCATTCGCCGCGTGTTGCTCTGAGCGCTCTGGTGTGGATTTTGTTGGTCGGGCTCGTCGCATGCGGCGGCAACGGGGGGGGCGGGCCACCGCCGGTGGTGCTGCAATCGATCGCGATCACCCCGCCGATGCCGAGCGTCGCGGCCGGCACCTCGATGCAGCTAACGGCCACCGGCATGTACAGCAACGCGACCACGATGGACCTGTCGGCGATGGTCACGTGGTCGTCGTCGGCGATCGCGACCGCGACGGTGAACCCCGCGGGCTTGCTCCAGGGCCTCAAGGCCGGCGGGACGACGATCACCGCGACGTTCGGCGGGGTCAACGGCACGGCGAACGCCACGGTCACCGCGGCGGTGTTGACCGCGATCCAGGTGACCCCGACCAACCCGAGCCTGGCGCTCGGCACCAAGCGCCAGCTCACGGCGATGGGCATGTTCAGCGACGCGACGACGCAGGACCTGACGGGCCAGGTGACCTGGACGTCGGACGCCGATCACGTCACGGTCACGATGGGTGGCCTCGTCACCGCGGCCACGCTCGGCAGCGCGATCATCAAGGCCCAGATGGGGGCCATCTCGGGAACGACGATGGTGACGGCGACGGCCGCGGTGCTCTCGTCGATCGCGATCACCCCGCCGGCGCCCAGCGTGGCGCGCGGGCGGACGCTGCAGCTCACGGCGACCGGCACGTTCAGCGATGCCACCACGCAGGATCTCACCGCGGCGGTGCAGTGGGCGTCGGCGACGCCGGCGACCGCGACGATCGGCGCTACCGGCCTGGTCCAGGCGGCCAACGTCGGCACGTCGATGATCACCGCGACGTTCGGCTCGGTGACCGGCTCGACCCTGCTGACCGTGACGGCCGCGGCGCTCGACTCGATCGCGGTGACCCCGACCAACCCGAACGTGGCGAAGGGCCGCACGCGGCAGTTCACGGCGACCGGCACGTTCAGCGACGCCACGACGCAGGATCTGACGACCCAGGTTGCGTGGTCGTCGAGCGATGCCACGATCGCTCAGGTCTCGAACGCCGCTGGCAGCCAGGGACTGGCGTCGACGCTCGGCGTCGGCTCGGCCACGGTGAGCGCCACGCTCGGCCCGGTCAGCGGGTCGAGCTTGCTCACGGTGACCGCGGCGGTGCTCGACACGATCGGGGTGACGCCGGCCAACCCGAGCGTGGCCAAGGGCCACACGCAGCAGTTCACGGCGACCGGCACGTTCAGCGACGCGACCACGCAGGATCTGACGACCCAGGTGACCTGGGCGTCTGATACCGCCGCGACCGCGACGGTCTCGAACGCGCCCGGCTCCCAGGGCCTGGCCACGACGCTGCAGGTCGGCGCGGCGACGATCAGCGCGACGCTCGGCGCGGTCAGCGGCTCGAGTCTGTTGACCGTCACGGCGGCGGTGCTCGACTCGATCGCGGTGACGCCGGCGGCGCCGAGCCTGCCCGCCGGCCGTACGCTGCAGTTTGCGGCGATCGGCACGCTCAGCGACCTGACCACCCAGGATCTCACGACCCAGGTGACCTGGGCGTCATCGTCGGCGGTGATCGCGACGATCTCGAACGCGGCCGGCTCGCAGGGCCTGGCCACGGCGGCGCGGGCCGGAGCCACGACGATCAGCGCGACGCTGGGCACGGTGGCGGGTTCGACCACCCTGACGGTGACCGCGGCGGTCCTCGAGTCGATCCAGGTCACGCCGATCGCACCCACGATCTCGGCGGGCAGGACGCAGCAGTTCATCGCGACCGGCACGTTCAGCGATACATCAACGCAGAACCTCACGACCCAGGTGACCTGGGCATCGTCGGACACGGCGGTGGCCGCGATCTCCAACGCGGTGGGTACGGAAGGGATCGTGACCACGCTGGTCGCGGGGACCACGACGATCAGCGCGACCCTCGGCACCGTGTCCGGATCGACGATCCTGACCGTGAGCGACGCGGTGCTGGTCAGCATCTCGGTGGCGCCGGTCGACCCATCCGTCGCGCTCGGTCGCACCCAGCCGTTCGTCGCGACCGGCACGTTCAGCGATACATCAACACAGGACCTGACGACGCAGGTCACCTGGGTCTCGGCCGACGAGACCGTCGCCACGGTCTCGAACGCCGTCGGCTCGCAGGGGGTCGCGACCACGATCGCGGTGGGCTCGACCGCGATCACCGCGACGCTCGATGGCATCTCCGGCGTCTCGACGTTGACCGTGACGTCCGCCGTGCTCGACACCATCACGGTGACGCCGGCGAACACGTCGCTGGCCAAGGGGCGAACCCAGCAGTACACCGCGGTCGGCACGTTCAGCGATCTGACGACGCAAGATCTCACCCGGCAGGTGACGTGGTCCTCGACGACCATCGCGATCGCGCAGATCTCGAACGCCGCGGGTTCGGAGGGGCTCGCGACCGCGCTCGGCGTGGGCTCGACGACGATCACCGCCACGCTGTCCGGCGTGACCGGCTCGGTCGCGCTCACCGTGACCGCGGCGGCGCTCGACTCCCTCGTGGTGACGCCGGCCGATCCGTCGGTCGCCAAGGGGCGCAGCCAGCAGTTCACGGCCACGGGGACGTTCAGCGACCTGACGACGCAGGACCTGACGACCCAGGTGACCTGGGCGTCGGCCGATATCACGATCGCGCAGATCTCCAACGCGGCCGGCTCCGCGGGCCTGGCGACCACGCTGGCGGTCGGCGCCACGACGATCAGCGCCACGCTCACGGGCGTGACGAGCTCGACGAGCCTCACGGTCACCACCGCGGTGCTCACGTCGATCGCCGTGGCCCCGGCGACCGCGAGCGTCGTCCCGGGCGGCAAGCAGCAGTTCACCGCGACCGGCACCTTCAGCGATGGGACGACCCAGAGCCTGACGTCGACCGCGACATGGACGTCGGGCGACACGGCGATCGCCTCGGTCTCGAACGCCGCGGCCACGCGCGGCCAGGCCACCGGCGTGGCAGTTGGCAGCACGACGATCACGGCGACCTCGGGAACCGTGTCCGGCAACGCGACGATCGTCGTGACCGGCCCGAGCGTGATCGCGACTCTGCCGCGCGATGGCACGATCGGCATTCGCACGTCCACGCCGATCGTGATCACCTTCGACCAGGCGATTGCCCCGGCCACGTTGACCACGCAGACCGTGGCCGGCGCGTGCACCGGAAGCTTGCAGCTCTCGTCCGACAGCTTCGCGACCTGCCTCGGCTTTGCCGCCGCGGCGCCGACGATGAACAGCCCGACAAATACCATCGCGACGGCGACCCCGGCCGCGGTGCTCCAGGTGTTGACGACCTACCGGATCCGCGTCCTCGGCACCGTCACCAACGTCGCCGGCGCCACGGGCACCGCGTTCACCCAGCCTAGCGGCTTCACGACCGCGGCGGGCGGCACGTGCGCCACGAGCCTGGTGATAAGCCAGGTCTACGGCGCCGGCGGCAACGGCGGCGCCGGCGGCTCGTCGTTCACCAACGACTTCATCGAGCTCCACAACGGAGGGGTCACCCCGGTCGACCTGACGGGCTTCGCCGTGCAGTACGCGGCTTTTACAGGGACGTCGTGGCAGGTGACGGCGCTGCCGCCCGTCACGGTGCCGCCGGGTGGTTACTTCCTGGTCCAGGAATCGGCCGGTGGGGGAACCGCCGCGGCGCTGCCAACTCCGGACGCCACGGGCACGATCTCGATGGCAGCCGGCGCCGGGAAGGTCGCCCTCACGCCGAGCACGACGGCGCTCAGCGGCGCATGTCCGCTCGGGCTGACCAATGACTTCGTCGGTTATGGCACCGGGACGAACTGCTCCGAGGGATCGGGCCCGACCGGCGCCCCGGGCAACATCACGGCCGCTCTCAGGAACGGCGGCGGTTGTACCGACGCCAACGACAACAAGAATGATTTCACGATCTTGACACCGACGCCGCGCAACGCCGCGACGGCACCCAGCGTGTGCGCGTGCTTCGCGGGGCCGACCGGGGGCGCAGCGGACAATGTCTCGTTCCCCGACGACCTCGACGTTGACAGGTAGCTGGTGATCCCGGGAGGCGTGCATTCGTTGAATGCACTTCAGCATTATTAACGCAATAAATAGGCTGGATCCGTGGCGTAGGTTTTGAGACACACGGAGCAATGCGTTCTCCGCGAGTTGTTCTTATATCCCTGGTGTGGCTAGTGGTGGTCGGGCTCGTCGCCTGCGGCGACAACGGGCACGGGAAGCCACCTCCGGTGCTGCGCTCGATCGCGATCACACCGACGATGCCGACCGTCGCGGCCGGCACGTCGCTGCAGCTCACCGCCATGGGCACGTACAGTGATGCCACCACGGCGGATCTGTCGGCGATGGTCACGTGGTCGTCGTCGGCGTCCGCGATCGCCTCGGTGAACGCGACGGGCCTGCTCCAGGGCCTCACGGTGGGCGGCACGACGATCATCGCGGCGCTGGGCGCGATCAACGGCACGACGAACGCCACGGTCACCGCGGCGATCTTGACCGCGATCGAAGTGACGCCGAGCAATCCGAGCCTGGCGCTCGGCACCACGCGGCAGCTCACGGCGATGGGCGTGTTCAGCGACATGACGAAGCAGGATCTGACGACCCAGGTGACGTGGATGTCGGATACCACGCACGTCACCGTCTCGCCGAGCGGCCTCGTCACCGCGGTCACGCTCGGCGGCGCGACCATCACGGCCACGAAGGGCACCATCTACGGAACGACGATGGTGACGGCGACGGGCGCGACGCTCACGTCGATCGCGATCACCCCGCCGGCGCCCAGCCTGGCGCGCGGGCGGACGCTGCAGCTCACCGCGACCGGCACGTTCAGCGATGCGACCACGCAGGATCTCACCGCGCAGGTGACGTGGGCCTCGGGCACGACGGCGACCGCGACGATCAGCCCCACCGGCCTGGTCCAGGCGGTCGAGGTCGGCACGTCGACGATCACCGCGGTGCTCGGCTCGGTGACCGGCTCGACCCTCTTGACCGTGACGGCGGCGGTGCTCGATTCGATCGCGGTGACCCCGACCAACCCGAGCGTGGCGAAGGGCCGCGTGCAGCAGTTCGTCGCGATCGGCACGTTCAGCGACGCGACCACGCAGAACCTCACGACCCAGGTGACCTGGGCGTCGAGCGACCCGACGATCGCGACGATCTCGAACGCGGCGGGCTCGCAGGGCCTGGCGACGACGCTGCAGGTGGGCGCGGCGACGATCAGCGCGACGCTCGGCACGATCAGCGGCTCGACGACCCTGACGGTCAGCGCGGCGGTGCTCGACTCGATCGCGGTGACGCCGGCGGCGCCCAGCGTGGCGGCCGGCCGGACTCAGCAGTTCACGGCGACCGGCACGTTCAGCGACGCGACGACGCAGGACCTCACCACGCAGGTGACCTGGGCGTCGAGCGACCCGGCGATCGCGACGATCTCGAACGCGGCGGGCTCGCAGGGCCTGGCGGCGACGCTGCGGGCGGGCGCGGCGACGATCAGCGCGACGCTCGGCACGATCAGCGGCGCGACCGTCTTGACCGTCACCGCCGCGGTGCTCGACTCGATCGCGGTGACGCCGACGGCGCCCAGCGTGGCGGCCGGCCGGACGCTGCAGTTCACGGCGATCGGCACGTTCAGCGACGCGACGACCCAGGACCTCACCACCCAGGTGACGTGGGCCTCGTCGGCGACGTCGATCGCGACGATCTCGAACGCGGCGGGCTCGCAGGGGCTCGCGACGGCGTTGATCCCGGGAGCGACGACGATCAGCGCGACGCTCGCCGGCGTGACCGGTTCGACGACCCTGACGGTGACCGCGGCGGTGCTGGTCTCGATCGACGTCACGCCGACCAACCCCTCGGTGGCGGCGGGGCGGACCCAGCAGTTCACGGCGACCGGCACGTTCAGCGACGCGACGACCCAGAACCTGACGACGCAGGTGACCTGGGCGTCGAGCGATCCGACGATCGCGGTGATCTCGAACGCCGCGGGTTCGCAGGGCCTCGCGACGACGCTGCAGCCCGGCACGGCGACGATCAGCGCGACGCTCGGCACGATCAGCGGCTCGAGCCTCTTGAGCGTCACCGCGGCGGTGCTCGACTCGATCGCGGTCACGCCGGCGACGCCCAGCGTGGCGGCCGGCCGGACGCTGCAGTTCACGGCGATCGGCACGTTCAGCGACCTGACGACCCAGGATCTGACGACGCAGGTGACCTGGGCGTCGAGCGACCCGGCGATCGCGACGATCTCGAACGCGGCCGGCTCGCAGGGGCTCGCGAGCGCGGTGGCGGCGGGCACGTCGACCATCAGCGCGACCCTGGGCGCGATCAGCGGATCGACGACCCTGACCGTGACCGCGGCGGTGCTGGAGTCGATCGGGGTCACGCCGACGGCGCCCAGCGTGGCGGCCGGCCGGACGCTGCAGTTCACGGCGATCGGCACGTTCAGCGATCTGACGACGCAGGATCTGACGACGCAGGTGACCTGGGCGTCGAGCGACCTGGCGATCGCGGCGATCTCGAACGCGGCCGGCTCGCAGGGCCTGGCGACGACGCTGCGGGCGGGCACGACGACGATCAGCGCGACGCTCGGCACGATCAGCGGCTCGACCCTCTTGACCGTCACCGCGGCGGTGCTCGACTCGATCGCGGTGACCCCGACCAACCCGAGCGTGGCGAAGGGCCGCACGCAGCAGTTCACGGCGATCGGCACGTTCAGCGATCTGACGACGCAGGATCTGACGACCCAGGTGACCTGGGCGTCGAGCGACCCGGCGATCGCGGCGATCTCGAACGCGGCCGGCTCGCAGGGCCTGGCGACCACGCTGCAGGTGGGCGCGACGACGATCAGCGCGACGCTCGGCACGATCAGCGGCTCGAGCCTCTTGACCGTCACCGCCGCGGTGCTCGACTCGATCGCGGTGACGCCGACGGCGCCCAGCGTGGCGGCCGGCCGGGCGCAGCAGTTCACGGCGATCGGCACGTTCAGCGACCTGACGACCCAGGACCTGACGACCCAGGTGACCTGGACGTCGAGCGACCCGTCGGTCGCGACGATCTCGAACGCGGCCGGCTCGCAGGGCCTCGCGAGCACGGTGACGGCCGGCGCGACGACGATCAGCGCGACCCTGGGCAGCGTGGTGGGCTCGACGACCCTGACGGTGACCGCGGCGGTCCTGGACTCGATCCAGGTCACGCCGATAAACCCCTTGGTCGCGGCGGGGCGGACGCAGCCGTTCATCGCGATCGGCACGTTCAGCGACGCGACGACGCAGGATCTGACGACGCAGGTGACGTGGGTGTCGTCGGATCCGGCCGTGGCCGCGATCTCGAACGCCGCCGGCTCGCAAGGCCTGGCGACCGCGCTGGTCCCGGGAACCACGACGATCAGCGCGACGCTCGGGGCCGTGACCGGCGCGACGACGCTGACCGTGACGGCGGCGGTGCTCGACGTCATCGCGGTGGCGCCGAGCGCGCCCTCGCTGTCGCTCGGTCGGACCCAGCAGTTCACGGCGACCGGCACGTTCAGCGACGGGACGACGCAGGACCTGACGGCGCAGGTCACCTGGCTATCAGCCGATGAGGCCATCGCCAAGATCTCCAACGCGCCCGGGTCGCAAGGCGACGCGACCGCGCTCGGGGTAGGCTCGACGACGATCAGCGCGGTGCTCGGGGGCATCGCGGGCGTAACGACCATCACCGCGACGGCCGCCGTCCTCGATACCATCACGGTCACCCCGGCGGATGCGTCGGTGGCCCGAGGGCGAGCCCAGCAGTTCACCGCGATCGGCACGTTCAGCGATCTGACGACCCAGGATCTCACCCGGCAGGTGACCTGGACCTCGACGAACACCGCGGTCGCCCAGATCTCGAACGCCGCCGGGTCCCAGGGCCGCGCGACCACGCTCACCGAAGGCACGACGACGATCACCGCCACGCTCACCGGCGTGACCAGCTCGACGAGCCTCACGGTGACGGCCGTGGTGCTCGACACGATCACGGTGGCCCCGGCGACCGCGAACGTCATCCCGGGCGGCAAGCAGCAGTTCACCGCGACCGGCACGTTCACCGACGGGACGACCCAGAACCTGACGACGACGGTGACGTGGGGCTCGAGCAACACGACGATCGCGCAGGTGTCGAACGCCGCCGGGACGCAAGGCCAGGCCACCGGCGTTGCGGTCGGCACCACGACCATCACGGCGACCTCGGGACCGGTGGTGGGCTCCGCGACGATCGTCGTCGTCGGTCCAGGGGTCACGGCGACCTCGCCCCCCGATCGCACCAGCGACGTCCGCACGTCGACGCCGATCGTCATCACGTTCAACGAAGCGATCAACCCGGCGTCGCTCACCACGCAGACCACCGCCGGCGCGTGCAGCGGCACGATCCAGCTCTCGCCGGATAACTTCGCGACCTGCGTCAGCTTCAGCGCCGCGGCCCCGGTCATGAGCGTGGGGAACACCGTCGCGACGTCGACCCTGGCGCCCCGGCTCAATCCGGTGGTGACCTACCGGATCCGCGTCCTGGGCAGCGTCACCAACGCGGGCGGGTCGCCGATCGGCACCGACTTCACCCAGCCGAGCGGCTTCACGACCGCCGGCACGTGCGCGCCGCGCATGGTGATAAGCCAGGTCTACGGCGGCGGCGGCAACACCGGTTCGATCTTCCGCAACGACTTCATCGAGCTCCACAACGTGGGCGCGAGGGCGGTCAGCCTCGCCGGGTCCGCGGTGCAGTTCATCAGCGCGGGCGGGACGGGGACCTGGGCCGTACAGGCACTGCCACCGGTGAGCGTGCCCGCCGGTGGGTACTTCTTGATCCAGGAAGCCCTCGGCACGTTCTTGTCGAACTTCTTGCCGAATCCGGACTTCACACCGGCGATCGCGTTCGCGATCGGCGCGGCCTCGGGCAAGGTCGCGCTCACGCCGACCACCACGGCGCTCACGGGTGCCTCCTGTGCGACGATCCTCGCGGCGAGCGGCGATCTCGTCGGCTTCGGCGCGGGCCTCAGCTGCTTCGAGGGCACCGCCGGCACCGCGGCGCCGGCCAACGCGACCTCCGTGCAGCGCAACGACGGTGGCTGCAACGACACCAATGCCAACAACCTCGACTTCACCGTCGCGACCCCCGTGCCTCGCAACAGCGGGGCTGCATCGAACCAGTGTTCGTGCTCGGGGAGCGTGACCACCGGCGAACCGGCCGACAGCTCGGCCGAATAGCTGGATCTCTGCTGTTGCCCATGAAACGGTGAAGCGAGCTCAAAAACGCGAAGGCGCTCCGGGAAGCGCATTCGCATGAAGACAGCGTGACGTCGGTGGCAGCCGCGCCAAAGGGGGCTGGATCCCGGGGCCGGGTTCTGCCACACAGGAGCAATGCAGTCGACGAGAGCCGGCTTTTTTGCCCTGGTATGTTTTGTGCTTGCCGGGTTCGTCGCGTGCGGCGACAACAGCGGGGGAAACACTCCCAAGGCGATCACGATCACCCCCAGTGATCCGACGGTCGCCATCGGCGCGACGACGGACGTATCGGCGACCATCCTGCTTTCCGACGGGACCTACACGACGCCGACCGACGCGACCTTCACGGTGGATAACGCCTCCATCGCGGCGGTCAGGTCGGGTCCTGATGGCCACGCGACGATCCAGGGGATCGCCGCCGGCACGACGATGCTCACCGCCGAGGCCGAGGGCCTGACCACCGCGGTCACGGTGACGGTCACGCCGGCGGTGCTGCGTTCGATCGCGATCACGCCGTCGATGCCGAGCATCGCGGCCGGCACCTCGGTGCAACTCACCGCGACCGGCATGTACAGCGACGCCACGACGGCGGATCTCTCGGCGACGGTCATCTGGTCATCGTCTGCGCCCGCGATCGCGTCGGTGAACGCGACGGGCCTGCTCAAAGGCCTCACGGTCGGCGGTACCACGATCACCGCGGCGTACGCCGGGGTCAGCGGCACGACGACCGCGACGGTCACCGCGGCGACCCTGACCGCGATCAGCGTGACCCCGACCAACCCGAGCGTGGCGCTCGGCACCAAGCAGCAGTTCACGGCGACCGGCACGTTCAGCGACGCGACGACGCAGAACCTGACGACGCAGGTGACGTGGACGTCATCGGCGACGACGATCGCGACGATCTCGAACGCGGCGGGCTCGCAGGGCCTGGCCACGACGCTCAAGGTCGGGACCACGACGATCAGCGCGACCCTGGCCGGCGTGACCGGCTCGACGAGCTTGACGGTGACCGCGGCGGCGCTGGTCTCGATCCAGGTGACGCCCACGAACCCGTCGGTGGCGGCGGGGCGGGCCCAGCAGTTCACGGCGACCGGGACGTTCAGCGACGCGACGACGCAGAACCTGACGACCCAGGTGACGTGGGCGTCGTCGGCGACCGCGACCGCGACGATCTCGAACGCGGCGGGCTCGCAGGGCCTGGCCACGGCGCTCAAGGTCGGGACCACGACGATCAGCGCGACCCTGGCCGGCGTGACCGGCTCGACGACCTTGACGGTGACCGCGGCGGCGCTGGTCTCGATCCAGGTGACGCCGGCGAACCCGTCGGTGGCGGCGGGGCGGACCCAGCAGTTCACGGCGACCGGGACGTTCAGCGACGCGACGACGCAGAACCTGACGACCCAGGTGACGTGGGCGTCGTCGGCGGCCGCGACCGCGACGATCTCGAACGCGGCGGGCTCGCAGGGCCTGGCCTCGGCGCTCAAGGTCGGGACCACGACGATCAGCGCGACCCTGGCCGGCGTGACCGGCTCGACGGTGCTGACGGTGACCGCGGCAACGCTGGTGTCGATCCAGGTGACGCCGACGAACCCGTCGGTGGCGGCGGGGCGGACCCAGCAGTTCACAGCGACCGGGACGTTCAGCGACGCGACGACGCAGAACCTGACGACGCAGGTGACGTGGGCGTCGTCGGTGGTGACGATCGCGACGATCTCGAACGCGGCGGGCTCGCAGGGCCTGGCCACGACGCTCAAGGCCGG
>Ga0308175_100000123_pt1 | contig 59203 bp, 90 predicted proteins | sample PhyCR1_3_FD_203893 | JGI IMG/M metagenome (GOLD analysis project Ga0308175, IMG submission 203893) | Soil microbial communities from UC Gill Tract Community Farm, Albany, California, United States - DLSLS.C.R1 | ecosystem: Environmental > Terrestrial > Soil > Agricultural land | place: USA...
GACGTCAACGGGTTCGCGTGGGGAGTGCCGATGCTGGTCAGCTACGGCCGGCTACGGGACGCGCAGACACTGCCGATCGCGCGGGCGCCGTGGGTGCTGGACTCCCGCGGGTTCAACGAGATCCGCGAGCACGGCCGGTGGACAATCGACGCGGCCCGGTATGTCGCGGACTGCCGCCGCTACGCCGCCGAGATCGGGCACCTCCGGTGGGTCGCGCCGCAGGACTGGCCGGCGTGCGCGCCGATGCTAGAGCGCACCGGGCTGAGCGAGGACGAGCACCAGGCGCGCACGGTCGCGAGCGTTGTCCAGCTCCGCGCGATGGCGCCGGACCTGGACGTCATCACGGTGGTGACCGGGAAGGACGTTGCCGGCTACCTGCGGATGATCGGGATGTACGAGGCGGCCGGGATCGACCTGCGGGCGGAGCGGCTCCCGGTCGGTGTCGGTGCGCTGGTCGGGCGGACCCCGACTGAGGCCGCCGACATCGTGCGGGTGCTGCACGCGGCCGGCCTGCGCAACCTGCACGGGTTCGGTGTTAAAGGCCGGGTGCTCGACCTGGTGGGCGAGCTGCTCGCGTCGGTCGACTCGGCGGGCTGGTCGAGTGAGGCTCGGCGCCGGGGCGGGATGTGCCCGCACGGGCTGGTTGCCTGGGAGCGCAACTGCCCGCAGGCCGCGCAGGACTGGGGGACCGCGCAGCGGGACCGGGCGGCGCGGGCCGTGGTGCAGGAGGCGCTCCCCCTGTTTGGATGACAGTCAAGGTCAGAGTTGACACGCCGTCCGGCTTCGTGTACTAGCTTGACCTTGTAAGGAAACCTTGCCCGACATGATGGGGCGACAATCGCGGGAGTCCCGATGTCCGCCACCCCTGTTATCTGATAACCTTGCCCTAGCAGTTGGGGCGCGAGAGAGGATCGGTAGTCATGACCGCCGCAGGAAAGATCACCGCAAGCGAAATCGGCAAGCGCCCGTTGGGCTCCGTCCGGGTGCTCATCACCGACAACCGCACCGGCCGCGCCGCGACCGACCCGACCGGCGACGGCCCGTGGTTCCCCGCCTACAACAAGACGGGCATGGTCGCCGCGACCGTCACGAACGTCGGCTACGCCCGCGGCAACCGCCGCTCCCGCATCGACCTGGTGACCGACCGCGGCGAGGTCAACGACCTGAGCCCCTCGCAGACGTTCTGGCTCGCCCCCGCCGCGCCCGCCCCGATCGCGCCCGCCGCCCAGGCCGCCCCGGCCCCGGTCCCGGCCGCGCCGAGCCGGATCACCGTCAAGCAGCTCCAGCACACCGAGGGCGTGCGGGTGCTGCTGGTCGACCGGCACAACCAGTACGCCGGCGGCGGCGCGGGCGAGTGGACCGCCGCACGCATCGCACCGCCGCGCGGTGAGCTGTACGTCAAGGGGGAGCGCGCCGAGGTGCACGCCGCCACGGTCACCGAGGTCCGGCGCCTGCCCGGCGCGGGCGTGCCCCGGTACGACGTCGTCACGAACCTGGGCACCGTCGAGCGCGTCACCGCCGCGCAGGCGTTCCGGCTCGCCCCCGCGTCGATGCGCGACACCGCCGACATGCGCGCCGAGTCGCGGGCCAACATCGAGCAGCGCGAGGCGCGTACCGCCGCTGCCCTGGCCGACATGCGAGAGCGGGCCGCCGAGAGCGACGCCAAGGCCGTCCGCGACCGCGCTGAGGCCCGGCGGTTCCTGGCCGAGATCGCACCCGAGCCGGCGTCGGACGCGCCGAGCGACCGGGTGCGGATCGAGCGGCACCGGGCCAGCGTCACGCAAGGCGAGGTATCCGTCTACCTCGACGGGGAGCTGTTGGCCCGCTACGGCGACCAGATGGAGCTGTGCAACGTCGGCCACGAGCCGGGCTCGCACGAGGACGGCGCGGTGTGCTTCGGCGGGTTCCACGGACTGCCAGACGCGCACTGGTACGAGGTAGCGAACCGCATCGCGGCGCGCCGCGCGCTGGTCGAGCCGGTCTACACGGCCGCCGCCCGCTCCGGCGTCGACTTCCACGCCCTGGCCGACGCCACCCGCACCACCTGCAACCAGTCGACCCGCACCGGGCAGATCCGCGAGCGCGCCGCCGTGGTCTCCGAGCACGGGGCGAAGCCGTGCGCGGAGTGCTTCCCGCCCACCCCCGCCGCCGTAGCCGCCCCTGCGGTCGAGCTGCGGCACCCGGTGGAGGGTCGCGGGTGCGCGAACGCGGAAGCCGCCGCCCAGCTCGTGGCCGGCCGGCCGTCGCGGACACTGACCGCGCGCCGCGTGCCCGAGGTTGGCTGCGCCGTGTACGACGCCCGCACCGGCGAGAAGGTCTACCCGGCCGGCGAGCGCTGGTTGCCGAACCTGCGCGCCGCCCGCGTCAAGTGCGCCGAGCTGCTCGCGGTCGACATCGCGGAGCGGCGGGAAGAAGGCCGCAGGCAGATCGCGGCTGAGCTGGCCGCGTACGAGGCCGCGACCGCCGGCAAGCCGGGCGGCACCGGCCGCGCGGTGATCTCCGGGCCGCACGCGCCGATCGGGTCCGTGCGGGTCTGCGACGTCGGCGGCGAGCATCTCGACGGGCCGTGGTTCCTGGTCTCCGCCGGCCCCGGTGACAGGTGGACCGCCGACCGTGGCGCGGCGTGCGCGACGCACTGCGGCCACGCCGAGCCGGCTGCCGGCACGGCGCTCGCGAGTGCGCCGACCGGGTACGCCGCCGCCGTTGAGGCAGCCGCGGAGCGCGCGCCGTGGGCCACGCTCCGCAGCACCACCGACGGGCGGCGCGCGTACGTCGTGCACGACGGCGCCGCCGACAAACCGCGCAGCGCCGCCCGCCCGATCCGGGGCGACGGCGGAACCGTCCGCGTCGAGTACGTCACGGAGGACGGCAAGCAGGTCGGCGCCTTCGGCTGGGAGGACCCGGCGACGCTGGTGCCACCGCTGGCCGTCGACCCCGCCCCGTTCGTGTCCGACTGGTCGACCTACGCAACCGCCGGAAAGTGAGCCACACCATGTCGAGCAGCCCCTTCGCGTCGTACCGCAGCCAGCCCGCCCGCCCCCAGCACAAGGGGCGGGCGGCCCGCCCGGTCGCGTACAGCGCGTACAAGCCCCCGCGCTGCGCCGGCTCCAGCTCCTGCCGGACGGTGCTGATCGTCCTGGCCGTCGTGTTCGGCGTTCCCGCCGCCCTGGCCCTGCTGCTCGGCCTGATCGTGACCGGCGTCGCCACTATCCCCGCCATCGGGGGTGTGGTGGTCGCGCTCGTCATCTGCCAGCCGAAGCGCGGCGCCCGGCAGCAGCAGCAGCGCCGCCGCTGACCCGCCCTGTACCAAAACGTACCCACCTGTTCCAAGACGTTCCCCAACGCCTCGCACCGTTCCCGCTCGCGAAGGAGTACGACCGATGTCGACCACTGCCACCACCGCGCACGTTGCGGCCGTCGCCGCTGGCCCGGCCAGCCCGCCGCGCCCGCGCCGCCGCGCCAGTGCGCGAGTCACCGACCGGCGGCCGGCGGACAACCGCCCCGCGTCGACCTGGGCGCCACGCGGCCCCCGCAACGGCCTGAAGTACCTGGACTTCCTGTGTGGCGCCGGCGGATCGTCCGCGGGCCTGTCCAACGCCGGCTGGGACCTGCGGTTCGCGGTCAACCACTGGCCGGTCGCGATCGACACCCATCAGGCGAACTTCCCCGACGTGTGGCATGAGTGCGTGGACGTCACCACGATCAACATGCGGAAGCTGCCCCGCGCGAACGCCCTGTGGATCTCGCCGATCTGCACCGAGGCGAGCCCCGCCGGCGGCAACGGCACCGAATGGCGCGAGTCCGAGGCGTCCCAGCGGGGTCAGGGCTCCCTGTTCGGCGACCACGCGCCCGTCGAGCAAGCCGGCATGGAGAAGACCCGGGCGACGTTCTGGGAGGCGGTCCGCTACGCCGAGATGTGGCGCCCGGAGCTGATTTTCCTGGAGAACGTGCCCGACGTCGCCCGCAAGTGGGCGCTGTTCAAGAAGTTCCTGTTCGTCATGGAGGAGTGGTACGACTGGTACCTGACCAACGTCAACTCCGCCCACATCGGCAGCTCGGAACTTGGCATCCCCTACGCGCCGCAGTGGCGCGACCGGATGTATATCACCTTCGTCCGCAAGGACATCAAGAAGGTCCCGGACGTCACCCCGCGGCCGATGTCGATGTGCTTCCACTGCCGCGAGGTGGTCGAGGGCGTGCAGACCTGGTGCAAGGCGCAGCAGAACAACTGGCTCAAAGTCGGCCGCTACCGCCGCGACCCCAACTCGTCGTACGGCTCGTACTGGTACACGTGCCCCCGTGGCTGCCGCGACAGCAAGGGCGAACCCGCCCGCGTCGAGCCGTTCATCCTGCCGGCCGTCGCCGCGCTCGACTGGACCGACCTGGGCCAGCCCATCGCAGACGGGCAGCTCGTGCGGAACAGCCTGCGGCGGATCGCGGCCGGACAGGAGATGTTCTGGGGCGAGCCGACCCTGGCGACCGTGCGCGGCAACACGTTCGAGCGCGGCGAATACGCCCGGGTGTGGTCGGCGATGCGCTCGCCGTCGCCGACGCTGACCACGGACGCCACGGTCGGGCTGACCCTGCCGCCGTTCACGTGGATTCCGGGTGGGCGCTGGCCGTCGGACCCGATGAGCGTGGGCGAGCCGATGCGGACCCAGCTCGCCAACGGCAACGGCTCCGAGTCCATCGCGTTCCCCGCCAGCGGGCAGCCGTTCATGGCGATGTACCGCACGAACATGGACGCGACCAGCCTCGGCGAGCCCATGCCGACCCTCGCAGCCGGCGGCCACCACCACGCCCTGGTCACCCCGCCCGGGTTCCAGGTCACGCACTGCGGCGGCGAGGCGAAGCCGGCGAACCTGTGCCGGCCGCTCGATGAGCCGCTGGGCACCGTGGTCTCCAGCGGCGCGCATCACGCCCTGGTGCTGCCGTACTACTCGAACGACCCGGTCTACACGACCGACCAGCCGATCGGGACCCTGTCCACCCGCGACCGGTACGCGATCGTCCCGCCCGGCGAGCAGCTCGGCGAACGCGACGTCCAGGCGAAGGACGGCGGCACGGTGCGGCTGAAGGACTGCCGGCACCGGATGGTCCAGTGGAAGGAAGCCGCCCGCGCGCAGGTACTGCCCGTGGACGACGGCTACATCATCACCGGCACCAGCGAGGAGCGCACCGCCCAGGCCGGCAACGCCGTCAGCTCCAACGCCGCCCAGTGGCTCGGCCTCGCCGGCGCCGCGATCCTCCAGGCCGACTGAGAAGGGACTGAACAACCATGAGCAGCACTGCTGTCCTGGACGCGCCCCGGGGGACGATCCCCGGGCGCGCCCAGGCGCGTACCCTGGCCCCATCTGATGGGACAAGGATCGGAGACGACATGACCACGCAGCGCCCGTTCTTCCGCGCACGCGACATCGCGCGGATGTGGGGGGAGGAACGCGCCATCGCCGCCGGCAACGACCCGGCCACGGCCGAACCCGTGGACGTCGACACCGTGTACTCGTACGTCAAGCACTCCCAGCCGCCGCGCCGGCCGGGCGCCCGGCCGCGCCGGTACGCGACCAACCCGATGCCGCTGCCGACGTACCTGAACGACGACGGCGGCGAACTGGACCCGGTCAACGGCCGCCGCGGGCAGCAGCCGCTCTGGCTGCCGGAGGAGGGGGAGACCCTCGCCGACCTGGAGCGCCGGCTGCGCGCCTGGTGGCACTCGCGGCCCGGCCCGGGTGTCGGCGGCGGCCGGCCCCGGAAAAACCCCGCCCGGACGTCGCCGTGCCCGTGCGGGTGCGGCGAGCAGGTCGCGCCCGGCACGATGTGCGACCGGTCCGCGGCCGAGCAGGCGGGGGCCGGCCGGTGAGCACCTACGCCGATGATCTGCGCAAGCGGTGCATCCCGGCCCCGAACATCCACGGCCCCGGCGGCTACGTAGCGAACGCGGTCACCGCCCTGGACGAGCTGCGATGGCTGTCCCGTATGCCGGCCCCCGCCGAGTTGGGGGACGCCGTGCTCGCGCTGGGGTGGCTGGAAGCACTCGGGGTGGACGAGGCGGACGCGCCGCCGTGGGTGCTGCTGTGGATGCTGCACAAGGCCGGCGCGCTGGTGCCGCTGCCGGGCCTGGACTGGCAGCTCCTGGACTGGCGGCAGGAGACGGAGACCCGGCACCGCGGTTCGATCGCGATGACGTTCCTCCCGCCGCTGCCCGTCGAGGACACCCCCGACCCGGAGGACGGGCCGGTGTGCGCCGAGCACCGCAACACCGACCAGGCGCACTACTTCTTCGACAACCCGGCCACCATCAACCGGCCCGGCGCGTGCCGGCGCGACGTGCTCGACCCGATCCACCAGATGGGAGCACCCCGGTGAACGCCCCCCGCGACCTGCCGGTCATGCCGCCGCTGAAGTCGGCGCACTCGTGCCGCCGGTGCGGGCGTTGGCTCGAAGGCGAGTGGAACACCGCCGGCGACGACGAACGCGCCGACATTCAGCGGCAGATGAGCTGGGGCCGGTGCGACGACTGCACCCGCCGCGAGGCCGCCGAGCTGGCCGCCGCCGCCGCCGACGCGGTCGGTGCCGGCACCGTCCCCGCGCAGCCCGGTCTGCGGTTCGTGTCGTGCCCGGCGTGCCGGCGGGAGATGTCCGGCACCCGGTGCGCGGTCGCCACGCGGGTCATTGACGGGCTCGTCTACGTGCGGGTGCCGTACCGCAAGCCGTTCGCGGACGCCGGCGACACCTGCAACGACTGCAACGCCCCGGTCGGTGCCATGCACCACCGGCGCTGCGACCAGGACCGGTGCCCGGTGTCGAACTGCGGTTCGCAGGCCGCGTTCTGCGAACATCAGGAGATGGGCTGGCCGATCGAGGGGACGCGCCGCAGCACCCGCCGGCGTGCGGTGCGGCGATGACCGCCCAACGGCACGGCGAGCGCCGCGTCACCGGCACCGAGTACGACGACGGCAAGTCGCGGCCCTTCGTGGCCGGCACGACGGACCCGCGTCAGCTCCTGGCCCAGACGCTCGCGCAGCGGGACGGGTGGGTCGAGATCCGGCCGGCGCACTGGGCGACCGCGGGCGCGCTCGTGCGCGAGCTGAAGGCGGGCGGGCACCTGCGCACCGCCCGGGAGCGCCGCGCAGTGGACGTGACCCGGTGACCGGCCGGCGGCGCGACGACGGGCTGTCCGACCGGGAGCGGTACGCGAAGGTGCTGCGCGAGCAGCAACGCGACCGCACCCGCTCGCGGACGCCCGTCCCGCAGCGGATCACCGCCGCGCTTGACCTCGCCGAGCTGGACGGCCCCGAGGTGGACGTGGCGTGCGGCACGTTCGAGCGCAACCCCGCCGGCGACGTGGACGCCTGGGAGGACGTGAACGATCCGCGGCTGCCGACCCACGAGCAGGTCGAGCTGCTCGCGAAGCTCACCGGGCAGCCAGTGGGCTTCTTCTACGAACCGTGGACCACACCCGGCACGATCATCGTGTGCAGTCGCAGCGGCCCGAAAGGCAAACGGTGCCAGGTCATCGACACCCGGCCCGACGCGAAGGTGATCCCGCTCAAGCCGGGACCGACCCAAGGGGAGCTGTTCTGATGACAGCCGGGCCGGCTGCCCTCCGACCCGCATCCACACCCGCATCCTGACCGTTCCCGTGGTGACCGCCCGTTTACGTGCGGCCACTCGCGGGGGCTGCCACGGCGGCGGCCCAGACAGGGAGATCCGATGACGTTCCCATCCAACCACCGCGCTGATCCGCGCTGGGCCAGGCGGCTCGTGCGCTGGGGCGCCGCACTGATCATCGCGGCGGCTCTGGTCGTCGTGCTGCTGACCGCGCTCGGTGGGCGCGCGTCGGCGACCCCCGGTGGCGGAGGACCGGCGGTCGTTCCAGGCGCAGCATGCCCCACGGCTGGTGTACACGGCATGAAGGACGGCAAGCCGTACGTGTGCGTGCAGAAGCGCGGGGAGGACTGCCCGCACTGGCACCGGGTGAGCGTGCCCGGTGAGCCGACCGGCTCGTGGTCGCCGCGCCCGGTCGGCCCATGCGTGCAGTGCAGCCCGTCCCCGAGCGCGTCCACGTCGCCGAGCCCGAGCAAGTCCCCGAGCCTGAGCCCGTCGCCCAGCTCGCCAGCCACCACTACCGCACCGGCCACGCCTCCGGCAAGCTCGCCGGAGGTTCCCGGAGGCGGCGGGTCGTCCTCGGCTGGGTCCCTGCCGGTCACCGGTGTTGGCGTGTCCCTGCTCGTGGCCCTGGCCGTGCTGCTGGTCGCGGCCGGGGTCGGGCTGCGCCGTGCCGGACGACGTCGGGCGGCCCCGAACGCCGCCTGACAACGAACGACGACGGCCCCGCCACACCGGCGGGGCCGTCCCGTTTTCTACGTAGGGTCACGAAAAACGACCAGTCGTGATCTTCAAACCGGGCTGAGACCACGTTCTAGTTACGCGCGGTTACGCCACCGCGCGGCCATCATCGCTACCTGGGCGGCCTGCGCCGGCATCCCCGTACGCTCCAGCACAGCGGCCAACTCCTCCAGCTCGCGCGCCTTGTGCCGGGCGCGCCACCGCGCCAGCGGGTCCAGGCCCACCCGGATCGGTGTGGACATCTGCTCCCAGCACCACCCGACCCACGACAGCGGCGGGCGCGCGGCGACCCGCTCCAGCCATGTCATCGGCGGACCCACCCGTTCACGGCCACAGCGACCGCCACGGCGAGCGCTGGCCCCAGCATCATCCCCAGCGCGCCGAGCAGCTCCCAGCGGGTCAGCCGGCGTCGGGGACGGACCGGACCCCGATCGAGGTGTGACCGGGTACCACGTCGGCCTTGAGACACACGACCTCCCCAGCGACGGGCCACGCGGCCTCCCAGTGGTGCATCCCCTTCACCACGCCGGCGTATACGCAGTCGACCGGCACCTCGCGGCCGTCCCGCAGCACGACGCGCACGTTCTGCGGGGGCACCGGGCGCCGGTCGCGCCGCCATCCGAGCTTCACGACTGGTCAACGATCGAGGCTCCGTCATCACGTCGGCTGGTCACGGCGCACCGACCCACCCGAACCCCAACGCTCGGGCTATGAGCGCAACCCCGGCCAGCAGCGCCAGGACGGCAACGACCCCGGCGACGGGCACGGCGCGCATCCCGGCGAACCCCATCGAGATCCCGACGGCGGCGAAGGCGCCGGCCACGAGGACCGCGGCGACACCGGCAAGGAACAGCCACAGGACGGTCACGTAACCTCACGACTGGTCAACGAACGGGGACGACGCCGTCATGCTCCCGTCGGGAAGTTCGCTGAGAGCGAAATCGGCGAACACGTGCGGCGCGACCTCCTGGAGCGCGCGCAGAATCAGGACCGCGACCGCGCGGATCTCGACGTCGGCGTGCTCCGACGCGCGCATCTGCACGAAGTGCCGCCACGCCCGGTAGTTCCCGGTCACCACGATCTTCGTCTCGGCCGCGTTCGGGAGCACCGCACGCGCTGCCTGCCGGGCCTGCTTCTTCCGGGCCGTCTTCGACAGCTCCCGGCCGGAGAGCAGGTCGTCGGCGCGGTCGACCAGGCTCGCGTAGGCCCCGTCCGTCGCGGCCTGGTGCTTGCCCAGCAGTTCCAGGGCGACCGGGTCGCCGGCGAACAGTGGCGGCACCACCGTCGGGGTTTCACCGCCGGGCACGTACCGCTGGGAAAGCTGCGAGTACGAGAAGTGTCGGTGCCGGACCAGTTCGTGCGTGAACGACCGGGACACCCCGGTCAGGTAGAACGTGACGGACCCGTGCTCCAGCACCGAGTAGTGCCCGACCTCCAGGATGTGCCGGATGTACCCCTCGTTCGAGGCTGTGGCCGGGTTCGGTTTGAGCCACGACTGGTAGCAGGCCCGGCCGGCGAACTCGACCAGTGCCTCCCCATCGGTGACGTGCTCGTCCGGGTCCAGCTCCCAGTCACCGACGGTCGCGTGGTACATCTCCAGCAGGTCGACGCGGGTCCACGCAATCGGGACCACGGTCAGCTCAGCGGTGCGCATCAGCGCGGTCCTCCTTCACCGTGGCGGCGATCAGCGGGAGCACGGCGGCGAGCCCGATCGCGGTCCTGCTCGGCCGTTCGGAGTCGGCCACGAGGCAACGGCACTGCGTGGAGCGCCCGCACCGCGGGCAGCCGATGGCGGCCACCGCCTGGTCAAACGCGGTGACCCACTCGGACGGCACCACATCCCCACGGGCCGTGCCGGCGACGCTGGGCGTCACCTGACCGGTGCGGAGCCGCTGCGTCTTGCGGGCGGCGACGTCGAGCAGCGCGGTCAGCAGCTCCTCTTCGGTCAGCGCCGGTTCTGCACTGATGCACGTGACGAGCGCCCGGTGGATCGCGCCGGTGACGACGGTGACCCGCAGGTCCGACTGCCGCCGGTGCTCGGGGTACCGGCCCATCACGCCACCGCCCGGTCGGGCGTGAGGATGTGCTGCACCGCGGACGCAACCTCGGCGGCCACCATGTCGACCTGCTGGTCCGCGTCGACCACGGCGTACCGGGTGCCGGACCGGCCGTCCTGGGCGAGGGTCAGGAACCCGAGCCGCACCCGGTCGTGGAAGTCGAGCCCCTCGGCCTCGATCCGGTCGCGTCGGCCGCGGGACGCCTGCACCCGGCCGAGCCCGATCCGCGGGTCGATGTCGAGGACGACCACGACGTCCGGGGCGAGCGAGTCGGTGGCCCAGCCGGAAATGATGGCGAGCTGCTCGGCGCCGAGCCCCCGCCCCAGCCCCTGGTAGATGCAGGTGGAGTCCGCGTACCGGTCGGAGATGACGACGTCACCGCGGTCCAGCGCCGGCCGGACGACCTCAGCGACGTGCGCGGACCGGTCGGCGAGGTACAGCAGCGCCTCCGTCTTGGACGGCATCCGGTGGGCGAGCAGCAGCGACCGCAGGTACTGGCCGATGCTGGTGCCGCCGGGCTCGCGCGTCGTGACGACGGTCCGGCCGGTGGCGGCGACGGCGTGGGCGAGCCGGGCGACCTGTGTGGTCTTCCCGGCGCCCTCCCCGCCCTCGAAGACGATGAACAGACCCCGTGTCACAAGCCCTCCTGGTGGCGGTTGGCGTGGAAGTGGTTGACGGTGCGCTGCGCCAGGTCGGCCGGGTCGGCGCCGTTCTCGATCGCGCACGAGTAGACGGCTTCCACAAACAGGGGCCGGAACAGGAAGTCGCAGCAGGTCGTGCAGTTGGGGAGTTGCCCGTCGACACCGATGTTCGCGCTCGCGTGGAACCACTCCAGCGGCTTGCGTTTGGTCACGTCAGCTCCCGCCATGTGGGGCCGGCCGGGCGCGGCCCCCGCGTGCGCCCGACCGGCCCGGTCCTACTTGGTGTTGACGTTGACGCCGCCGCCGGCGGTGCCGTCGATGATGACGGTGCAGTTCGCGTTGGCCTTGCACGCCTCCGCAGCGGCGGCCTGCGCCTGGATCTGCTTGTACCGCAGGTACGCGTCGTTACTCGCAGCCTGCCCGAGGATGCGGGACTGGTCCAGCTCGGCCTGCGCGGCGATGAGCTTCGCCTTGGCGTCCTGCTCGGCCTTGTAGACGTTCGCGCGGGCCTGAGCGATACCGGCGTCGGCGTAGTCGATGTCGGTGATGGAGATCCGCACCGGCGGGCAGGTGCCCTTCCGCTTCTCCTCCCGCACCTTCGGCCGGCCGTCGGTCTCGACGCCGTCAGCGACCCACTCGGTCCACTCGACGTCGGCGCCGCGGTTGTAGCCGATGCCACAGAAGAAGTCCCCGCCGAGCTTCGCGCGTAGCTCCGCCGCGAATAGGGGCGCCATGCGCCGCTCCAACTCGCCGCGCTCGCCGTGCGTGTTCGCGTCCAGGTCGTCGGCGGAGTAGAAGCGGGTGCCCTCCGCGAGCGACTTCTCCTGGGACGGGACGATCGTGTTCAGCAGCAGGGTGCGGAACTCGGCGGCCTTGAACCCGTCGTCGCCGTCCCCGCTGATGCCGTAGCGGCGGCCCAGCGACTCCCAGAACTTCACGACCGGGCTGTCCTTGCCGGCCTTGCAGTCGGTGTTGATGTAGAAGTCGGCGGTGGCGTACGTAACGACGTGCGGGCCGGGTTGCCCGTCCGGGCCGGGCCGGGTGCCGGACTCGATCGGGTGGTCGGTGTCGCCGCCCTCCCGGCGGATGTTCCACGTCCGCAGCGACGTCGGGAGCGAGAACACCTCGTCGTCCACGGGGTACGAACCGGCCTTGCCCGGGTCGATGCACTCCTTGAACGCGCGGTTGTCGCCGCTGCCGGCCGTGTAGTACAGGACCACCTCGTCATACCCGGCGCGCGTCGAGCAGGCGCCGGCGGACAGCGCGACCCCGATCGCGAGTAGGAACGCGGCAACCACACGCAGTCGTGGCCTCATACTTTGTCGATCTCCCTCCGGTGGTCGGTCAACCAGTCGTTGACCTGCTGTTTCGTCTCGGGGGAGAGGATGTCGCCGGCGAGCGTGCCGTCCAGGTCGGTCAGCGCTGCGAGCCGGTTCAGGATCTTCGCGGCGCGGGCGTACAGCTCGGCGGAACGCCGGTGCAATCCCAGGTCACGGAGTCGGTTGTTGTAGTTGCGTCGCAGCCCGACGGCCTGGCCGAGCAGGTACGCGCACACGAGCGAGCCCACCGCCATCAGCCCGATGACGATGGCGAATGCCACCTTCACACTGTTCCCCCGATACAGCGGGCGATCACTGCTGATGATCGCCCCGTGCCCCCCAGTGTCCGGCATGTCGTGGTCCGTTATGGACGTTTTGGACAGTCGACGCGCCGTACCCTCGGCCGATGAACACCCTCACCGGCGACCACACGTGGCGCTGCATGGTCTGCAAGCGCACCGACAGACCGTTCGACGCGATCTCCGTTGCGTACCGTCCGCCCCCGGCGGAGTACGCCGGCGTGATGCCGCACATCAACGTGAGCTACTGCAACGACCGGCCCGAGTGCGTCGCCGTGGCGACCGCGGCCGGCCCGTGGCCGCTCGGCGCGGGCAAGACCCCGACCGCGCCCCCAACTGACGATGCCGTGACCGCCGCGCTCGACGTGGTGTGGTGCGCCGCGGTCGACGCCAGCACATCCCCCGACTTCAACGGCGATGCCGTGGCCCGCGAGCAGTACCGGATTCTCGCCTTCGCCCAGGCCCGCAAGCGGCTGGGCCTGTGAGCGGCGGGGGACACCGCCGGCGGCGGCGGCCGGCCGAGCAGCTCACCGACGTCTACGCGGCCATGCCCACGGTCGCGTGCAAGGGCCTGTGCCAGGCCGGGTGCGCGTCGATCGGGATGACATCACTGGAGCAGCAGCAGATCCGGGTACGGCACGGCGTGACACTGCCGCTGGTCGCGGCGTTCGCTGCACGGGACCCCGAAGGCCGGTGCCCGGCGCTGAACGAGGCCGGCCGGTGCTCGGTGTACGACAGCCGGCCGTTCGTGTGCCGCGCCTACGGGGTGACGGAGATCCTGCGCTGCCCGTACGGGTGCGAGCCTGACGGCGGGATGTGGCCGGAGCGGGACGCTCAGCTCGCGATGGCGGCAGTGGTGGAGATCAGCGGCAACCCACTGCGTGCTGCTGCGCTGCGGCGCGCCGCTGGCGCTCCACCCGGTGGGCCTTGACGGCGCAGGGGATGCAGCGGAGCTGGGCGCCGCAGTCGGGGCACCACACAGCGCTGCGCTTACGCAGCAGGAACCCGGCGACGAAACCCACCACGAGGGCCACTGCTGCGGCAACGACTACCAGGGTCATGACTGGACTCCCTCCGTCGGGTATACAACGGCCCCCGAGGCTGTGGAGATGTCCTCGGGGGCCGTTGCATCATCAAGGCGGACCTGCTGCTGTTGCGGTGCGTGAGGCGTTGGGGAACGGAAATGCCGCCCTACCGGCCGCATCACCTCGGTGTTGCTGCGGTGATGCTCTGACCGTAGGGCGGCATTTCGGACCTTGGTATAACAACCAGTTAGGTCTGCTATTTCACCTGCTCAAAGCCCCTCAGGTCAGGCGACCGGCTCCGGCGACAGCGGGTCCACACCGACCCGCAACGCCAAGTCCCGCAGCATCGCCGACCCGCCACGCACCGGCGCGTCCCGGACCATCTGCGCCACGATCTCGACCGCGGACGGCCGGTTCCGCAGGTCCCCCGGCGCGGCGTCGTCCGCGAGGAGCAGCGCCGTCACGGCCCGCTCGGGTTCGCCGGCGGTGAACAGCGCCCGCCCGGTGTCCAGGTACAGGCGGGCGCGGCGCTGCTTGGTGTGCAGGCCCCGCGGGTTGACCCTGCGGGCCAGCTCGGGCGCCCGCTCCGGCTCGCCGTTCTCCAACGCCACCCCGACCCGCCACGTGTCGACGTTCGCGGCCGTGAACTCCATCCGCCACGGGTCGCCGTCGACCTGGGCGGCCTGTGCGGCGGCCTCGGTCAGGTGCGCCTCCGCGTCGTCGGCGAGGTGCAGGCTGGCCGCGATCAGCGCCGCGTGCAGATGCAGCATCCCCATCCACGCCACAGCGTCGTTGAGCAGCCCCGACCGGCTCCGGGCGGCGCCGTCGAGCGCGTCGGCCGCGGTGGTGGCGAGCAGCAGCGACCGGCGCCGGTTGCCGCCGGCGAGCGTGCACTGCGCGAGCGCGAACCGGGCGGCGGCCACACACACCGGATCGCCGAGCTGCGCAGCCACCCGGTCGGCCAGTTCGGCGAGCCGCACCGCCAGGTCGATCCACCCGGCGGGCTTGAGCATCAGCGACCCGGTGACGGCGGCCTGCACGAGCAGCCGGCCGGCCTCGGCGTCGCCGGCATCCCACAGCAGCCGCGACTCGGTGAGCAGCCCCGGCAGGTGCGCTCCCAGGCCGGGGAAGTCGCACTCCATCCGGGCGGCCATCGCCCGGTCGGCGGCGTGAGCGAGCTGGTGCAGCGGACGCGGAGCGATCGGCTCGTCCGGCTCGTCCAGGGCGGCGCGGATCGCTGGCACCACCATGTACGAGTCCAGGTCGATCCGCGCGGTCGGCGGGTACGGCTGGCCGGTCAGGTCGGTGACGGCCACCCCGAGGCTATTCGTGAGCGCGAGCAGCAGGGGCCGCCGGTCGACGGGCCGCCGCCCGTTCTCAATCATGCTGATGTACGCCTGGGAGACGTGCTCCCGGCCGAGCTGCTCGGCGACGCGGTCGGCGAGCTGCTGCTGGGTCATGCCGGCGGTGTCGCGCCAGCGGGCGACCCTCAGTCCGATGCTCTCTCGGGCCATCGCGGTTGGTCCTCTCGTGAAGTCGTGGGGAACGGTTCAACGTCAACGGTACGGGGTCACCCGACTTGGACAGCAGGGCCGGAACGGGTCGATGTTTTCCACCTGCCGACAAAACCGGCGGGGCGTCCACCCGCCGGCGGGGTGCTGGGGGTTGGACGCCCGGCGAGACACGTCGTTTTGCGCCGGTCAGAACGGCCAGTCGGCGCGCCGGCCGGCCTCGATGAGCGGGATCGCCTTGAACGTGGCGTCCGTCAGACCGCCCAGCTCCACCCGGCCGTGGCCGGACGGCATCGCGGTCGGGCGGTACCCGCCCAGGTTGAACCCGTACATCGGGGTGGTCGCCGGCACCGCGGTGCTGACCTCGGAGTCCATCGTCTGCAGGTCCGAGACGATGACCACCCGGTCGTGGCCCTTGAACGTGGCGCGCAGCGACGCGGCGATGGCGGTGCCGTGACCGTCCTCACCGGAGCGGCGCACGAACCGGTCGACCTCGCGGATGACGCTCGCGCCCTTACCCACCGGGTGGGCGAACGGGCGGCGACCGTCGGCGAAGCCCACCAGGTCGACGGCCTCGCCCTTGGCGGCGAGCGCGACACCGAACACGGCCGCGGCCTTGAGCGGGGTCACCTTCGACCGGGCGTTGAACGGCACGCCGGTCATCGACCCGGACGTGTCGACCAGCACCAGGGTGCGGCCGGGGAACGCCGGCAGCGCTGTCAGTGAGTGTTGGAGCGCCTGATCCAGGGCGTGACCCCACCGCAGCGACGGGGCGTGCTCGTACGCCGACAGCCACCGGAACGGGAACATCCGCGACTTCGCGACCTGCTCCGGGTCGGTGAACCGGCCGATGGCGTGCTGCGCGGCCTCGTCGGAGACGCCGGCCTGGTCGAAGTTCCGCAGGTTCCGGGCGAGCGCGAAGATGCCCATCGTCGGGATCAACGCCTCCCACAGCGCCTTCTTCTCGACACGCGCGCCGGCCAGCGGCAGCACGTCCTCCCACGTCATGCCGGCCGAACGCATCACCCGCGCGTCGAGCAGGACGTCCAGTTCACCGCCGGCGACCGCCTCACGCACGAGCTGCTGCTGCCGCACCATGTACAGCGACTCCGGCGCCACACGGGCGCGGCCGTGCCGACGGTCGAGCGCGAACCGGAACAGGTCACCCTGCCACGGCGCGGTCGCTGCCGGGTGCGTCAGGTCGATGACGTCGGCGAACCGGACGGCGTGCGCGGCGGTGTCGTACTTGAGCAGCCCGTACTCGTTGTAGAGCCGCGTCGCCGCGTCGGCCAGGCCACGCTTGACGGGCTTCGGGACCGCCCGGCCGTACTTGGACATCCAGTAGGCGAGCAGCTCGCCGGGCTCGTCGGCGCGCTGGCACACGACGTCGACCGCGACGCGCTCCACCCCCCGGTCGGTGTCGAAGCCCTCCACGTCATACGCGGCCACCGACGGGGCGCGGGCGGCGAGGCGCGCGTGGACGAACTCGGCCGCGCCGACCAGCGACGCCGAGCGCATGTTCGCGCCGGCGCGCAGCCACCGCAGGAACCGCAGCGTCCAGCCCGGGTCCTCCACGGCGAGCTGCCGCACGAGGCGGGCGTACCGGGCGTCGCGGTCCTCGCCGGACTCGTAGAACGTGTCCTCACCGACGAAGTTGACGACGGCGAGCATGAACAGCTCACCCTTGCCGTCGCGGGCGTACGCGGCCCCACCCTCGTGCGTGACGAGCGTGGGCGCCGGCGCGGCGACGATCGGACCCTGCCCACGAGCTGGACGGGTCACGGTGGTGTTGAACTTCGACATGACGAAGGGCCTCCTTCCGAGGCGACTCGGCTGGAGGCCCTTCAATTCCAGAGCGTGCGTGAGGGTGCCCGAGGTCAAGGCGGCAGCGGGACTTTTAGCGCTCTGCCAGTTGAGCTACCACCCAGCTCTCACCGGGCGGACAGGACTTGAACCTGCAACCACTCAATTACCAATTGAAGGAACCGTTACCTTCGCACCGGGCACCCTCACGCACGCTCTGAAGTTGTGGCCTCCCGAGATCAGGGCGCCGGCGGGGTTCTCGTAATCGCATGATGATTGAAGTACCCGACAGCTTCGCACCGGGAGGTGCATTTCAGGACCGTACCCCGACTGCTCCGGGTTTGTCCTACGATTTTCCGGCCGGGGCCGGTGGTACGTCGCTGCCCCCGGGCTTGAACCGGGCAACCCCGCCTTATGAGAGCGAGCGCGCTCCAACGCACGACAGCGGTGCATCCACAGCGGAACAGGCATGTGGTGGAGACCCCAGCCGGATTCGAACCGGCGTACACGGTTTTGCAGACCGCTCCCTCACCACTCGGGCATGGGGTCATCGGCTGGTGCTACGTACCCACGGCCGGATTCGAACCGGCGGCCTCCACCTTCGGAGGGTGGCGCTGCTATCCGCTGAGCTACGTGGGCGGGTGCCCCGGCACGCGCGCCGGGGCGGTTGCAGTCGTGGAGCCAGCAGTACAGGCCGGACCCGCAGATCGCGCACAGCGGGTGGTCCATCCTGCAAGCCGTCACGCGTCGGCGGCCTCGGCCGCGGCGCGCTGGTCGCTCTCCGCGAGGTTGACGGCGGAGGCGAGCGCCTCGAACGCGGCCGGGTCGCCGCGCTGCGCGTACAGCTCCTCGGCCTCAGCGACGCTGAGGACCAGGGTGCCGGCGAGTGCCTGCGCTTCGGTCGCCTCGTCAATGGACATCGTGCTCACCTCCGGGGGATAGCTCCGACACCTCGACGGTACTCGCTAACCGGGTACGAGGCAAGACGCGTCAGGGTTGCGAGGCGAGCAGGATCACGCGAGCGCGGGCGTATCGGCGGGCCATGCCCGACCGCTCGGGCTCGGGCAGGTTATCGAGTCGACCGCTGTTGTGCTGGTTATCGGCGAGCTTGACGACCCGACCGAGCGGGTGCCGAGCGGCCCGGCGCACGAAGTCCATGTACGTCTCGTCCCGGCGGCGGGTGACGGCGTCTACCGTGTCCACGACCTCGTCAGGGAAGTCGGCGGCGCGCAGGCTGTCGAGCGTAACGTCGGTGTCCTCGACAGCGTCATGAAGCAGCGCCGCCGCGATGGCGTAGACGCCGTGCTCGGCGACCATCGCGGCAACGGCGCGTGGGTGGTCGATGTACGGGTGGCCGGCTTTGTCGAGCTGGCCGGCGTGCGCCTTCTCGGCGAGCGCGTCGGCTCGCTCGATGAGCGCTTTGTCGTCTTCATTCATGTGCGCGCCCCCGGATTCGAACCGAGACACCTTTCGGGACGGAGTTACAGTCCGCGGAGCTGACCAATGCAACGACGCGCGTGGGGTGACCGACCGGATTCGAACCCGCAACGACCCGAGTCACAGTCGGGCGCTCTACCAGATTGAGCTACGGCCACCATGCGCCCGGCGTGCCGGGCGATCTGACACCTCGACGGTACCCGTAACCCGGGTGCGAGGCAAGACGTTTGCGTACCCGCGGAGGGACTCGAACCCCCAAACCTCCCCGGTGTGAACGGGGCGCTCTCCCATTGAGCTACACGGGCTTGAATGAACGGCCACGCGGCCGACACTGGCCGGGGCTCGCCGCTGATCTCCGACCAGCTCAGCTCCGCCGGGGGGAAGCGAGCGGGCCGGCCGCGGGCCGTACCCCCAGTCTGTGACGGCCATCACCGACAGCGCCAGCGGTGAGCGCATTCATTCATCGTTGCTCCCGTGACAGGACTCGAACCTGTCACCTGCCGGTTAACAGCCGGCCGCTCTGCCTGATGAGCTACACGGGATCGGTGACGCGGACGGGCTTCGAACCCGCAAGATGTCCGGTTTGAAAGACCGGCGGCTCTACCAATTCGCCCACCGCGCCGAGCTTCGTTTCGAGGTGCCGCCACCAGCCCAACTGCACAGCGGTGCGGCGGAAGTGGCAGTTCGCACATCGCACGTCACATTTACTGATTTCTTCGGCGACCTCCGGCCACGGCCGCTGGTCACGTACGAGCTTGGAAACGTCCGTGCGTTTAACCCCTCGGACGTGGTCGAACTGTAAGACGATCGGGTCCGTCTCGCCACAGTCAACGCAGGGGTGCTCAGCGAAGTGTTCCAGCAGCTTGCCGATTAGGTCGCTCCGGCGCTGGCGACGCCACACCGTCGCCTTCTCCTTGTAGGTCTTCATGTTCGCCAGGTAATGGCCGCGCTGGTACTCACGGTTGCAGTCCTGGCAGTACGGCTGGAGACGCGGCTCCCCTTGTCGCGTGGTCCCCTTTTTCGAGAAGCACTCGATAGACAGGAACCTCTGACACTTCACGCACGTCTTCACGGGTGAAGTGTACTTCAAACACGCCTCGCGTTGAAGTCCACGCCGCGGGGTCGCGCGGTGCGGTACTCCAGGTGCAGCGGCCGGTGTTCCGAGCAGGGTTTGAACCTGCGGCCTTCCGCGAGTCAGGCGGATGCTCTCCCAGGCTGAGCTATCGGAACGTGGTGGCGGGAACCAGATTCGAACTGGTGATCTCCGGCTTATGAGGCCGGCGAGGACGACCGAACTCCTCTATCCCGCGTCGACCGGCCCGCAGGCCAGCGTGATCATGGTACGCCGCCGGGGACTCGAACCCCGAACCTACCGATTAAAAGTCGGCAGCTCTACCTGGTTGAGCTAGCGGCGCATGAACGGGTGACGGTGTGATCTCGCCACGTGACGGTAGGCTCAGCGGGACATGATCCGGACACGGAGGAGGAAACCCACCAATGGCTGGCGCCCGTTCCCCACAGAAGCACCCCGACACGCTCTACGTCCCTGTCCAGCAGGTCGGCGACAGCCCGCCGTACACCCACGAATACCTGTGGATCGACCCGGACACAGCACAGCTTTGGCTTGCCGAGAACGCCGAGGATGACGAGTTCCGTAACCGGCCCACCAACAGGGCCGACGTCGGCCGAATGGCCGTCGTCATGAAGGGTAAGCGGTTCGTTCACTTCCTGCCCGTTGGTCCGCTGTGCTTTGACGACAAGGGCATTCTGCTCAACGGTAAAACCCGGCTGAATGCCGTCGTGGAGTCCGGCGAAACCGTGGGGTTCGTCGTGTACCGAAATGTGCCACGGTGGATGTTCGACTACATGGACACCAACCGCGTCAAGACCCACAAAGACGTGATGTACGCCAGTTACAAGATTGACAAGCCTTCCATCATCGCCGCGATAAAGCGGGTCTTCATGTACGAGGAAGTGCTGTTCGCCAACCGGCCGGCAACCGGCTGGCGTTTCTGGTCGAAGGAACGCTTCCAGTCCGCCGACCTGAACAGGGTGGCCGGGCTGCGGTCGGAGGTGACCGACTACTACGGCAACGCCATGGCCGTCCGACGGGGCTGCGCACTGCAAGTCACGTCGCTGATGCTGTTCCAGTTCTACCAGTGGCATGCCTGGCCGGAAGGCCGTGAACGGCTGGAAGAATTCCTCGACGGGCTTCGGGAAGGAATCAGCCTCGGGAAGGGGTCACCGGCGCTGATACTCCGGAACTGGGGCCGTGACGAGTATTGCCCGTCCGAGGGTCGGATCGAGATGCAGTTCATTCTGCTGATGCAGCACTTCGCCGCGTTCGTTCAGGGTGAGCGAATGACCAGAGTTACGTGGGCGTACGGGCATGAAATGCCGGCGCCGTACCACCCGGACGGTCCCGAGGCCGCGAAGAAAGCCCTCCGCGCCGCGCTGACACCACTCAACACAACAACGGAGTGACACGGTCCCCCGGGCCGGGTCCGAACCGCCAATGAAACCTGCTCTGCGCGACTGAGCTACCGGAGCACGTCATGCCCGCACTGCTGCTGGACGGGCGAACCGCTCCACTGGCGGTACATCCACTCCCGGTCGAGCTGGCCGCCCGGGAAGATGTCGCTGTCCCGGCCGCCTTCGGGCCATTCAGCCAGGACGGCGTCCAGGACGCCGTCCCGATCGAGAAACAGCAGCGAGCCGCACGGCGCGCAGCAGATCGGGCAGCAGCCCATTCCGTCGGGCTGGAAGTCGGACGCCGCCCACAGTTCGTTCAGTGCGTGGTGGGCCAGCATGGAGTACGCCTCCACGCGCGACGTCGGTCCGTAAGGCAGGGGCGCGGTGGCGTTGGCGTTCACCGGCCCATTGTGGCGGCTGGTGCGGCACCCGGGAGTTGAACCCGGCACCTTGGGTTTAGGAGACCCCAGAGCGCTTCCGGCGCACGTGCCGCGTGAGTTACGTCCCGACCTTCGGGTCCATGGTGGGTGACTGGCGCTCCGGGTGGGCTGGGTCGACCCAATGGAACTCGCCATCCGGGCCGACCGGCCGGTGCTGCGCGCAGTGCGCGCAGTACGTCGAGCCGTAGAAGTCGGGCTGCCGGGCGTAGGTCTCGGCCAGCGCGCGCCCCATCGTGGTGACCGCGCCGCAGGTCGTGTGCCAGTACGAGGACCGGACCGGCCGGACGAAGCCGGCGGCGCGTTCAGCGTCGGAGAGCACCAGGTAGACCTCGGCCTGCCCGACCGGACCACCGTCGGCGGGGTCGGCGCCGTGGGTCAGCCGCGGGTCGTTCGGATCGCTGGTCACACCCATGCCGATCACGGTACCGGCGGTGGTTGATCCCCCGGGCCGGATTCGAACCGACAGCACTCGCCTTAGAAGGGCGCCGCTCTGTCCCTTGAGCTACCGGGGGCCGTGCGGAGGATAAAGGAGTCGAACCCTCGGGAGTTACCCCGGCCCGGCTTTCGAGACCGGTTGCCCACCACTGAGCGCTATCCTCCCTGGTCTGGCTGGGGGGATTCGAACCCCCGTCCTCGTGCACCCGAAGCACGCGCGCTACCAAGCTGCGCCACAGCCAGATGTGGTGCGTCGGAATGGAGGGATTCGAACCCCCGACATCCGGCTCCCAAAGCCGGCGCGCTTCCCCTACGCCACATTCCGTAGTCGATCGGTTACGCCCCGTAGGCTACCGGTCATGCTCCTGTCCGACCGCGACCTGGGCGCCGCCATCGCCGGCGGCCAGCTCGCCATCGACCCGCTCGACTTGCGGCTCATCCAGCCCGCCAGCATCGACGTCCGGCTGGGCCGCACGTTCCGGGTGTTCCACACCCACACCCGCACCCACATCGACCCCGCGCAGCAGATGCCGGGCCTGACCGAGCTGGTCCGCGCCGGCCACGACGGGTTCGTGCTGCACCCCGGCGAGTTCGCTCTGGGCTGCACCGTCGAACGGGTCACGCTCGGCGCCAGCCTCGCCGCCCGCCTGGATGGGAAATCCTCGCTGGGGCGGCTCGGCCTGGTCGTGCACTCGACCGCGGGGTTCATCGACCCGGGATTCTCCGGCCACGTAACGCTCGAACTGTCGAATGCCGCGACGCTGCCGATCCGGCTGCACGTCGGCATGAAGGTGGGGCAGCTCTGCGTGATGCGCCTGTCGAGCCCCGCGGACCGCCCGTACGGCTCGACCGACCTGGGCTCCCGCTACCAGGACCAGCAGGGTCCCACCGAGAGCCGCGCGTGGAAGGACTTCCCGCCGACGTAAGTCGGGACGGCCGGGCTCGAACCGGCGACCTCTGGTCCCCCAGACCAGCGCGCTTCCTGCTGCGCCACGTCCCGTCATTCGTGCGGCCGAACCGCGCGGGCCGTTCGGTCACCGGCCAACGCGCCTACTACACGCACGGTCGCCGATGCGCCATGATTACCCAGCCGCTGATCAGCGGCCACTTCACCAGCTCACCGTCAGGGGCTACCACATGCGCAGAAGCACCCTCGTCACCATCGGCGTCGCGGTCGCGGCCACCCTCGCACTCGCGTGCGGGTCCGGCAGCGGCGGTTCCAGCACCACCGGCGGGGACTCCGCGCCCGGCGCAGCCACCCCATCGAAGGTCCCGGTCACCGTCCCGGCCGGCCAGCCGATGACGCTGACCGAGGAGCTGTTCAACTCCAAGACCGTCGTCGTGGTGACCCTCACCAACGTCAAGGCCGGTGTGAAGTCGGGCAACCAGTTCGTCAAGCCCTCGAAAGGCCAGTTCATCACCGCGGACGTCACCGCGGAAGTGCGCGACGGCAAGTACAGCGTCAACAGCTCGATGTTCAAGCTGGTCGGCGCCGACGGCACCGCATACGACACGACCACGATGCTCGACCGGCAGGACATCTCCGGCAACGACATCACGTCCGGCCAGAAGGTGTCCGGCACGATCGTGTTCGACGCCGCGGCTGGCGCCGAGAAGGGCGCGAAGATCGCGCTGAAGTCGTGGCTCGCCGAGGGTGACGCCGGGTACTGGAAGCTTCCCTGATGTGCGGCGCCGCCGGCCGTCACGCTGACGGGTGGCGGCCAGGGCGACGGCCGCGCCAGGCGGGCCGGCACCTTCACGGTGCCGGCCCGCTGTGCGTCCAGGACCAGGCGGCGCGGATTGGGTGGCGCATCCGTCTTGACCGCGACAGCCTATCGCCGCGGACCACCTAGCCTCGGTGCCCTCGGAGGGACTCGAACCCCCAACCTCATGATCCGTAATCACGCGCTCTATCCATTGAGCTACGAGGGCATGTGCTTGCGTAGGGCCGGAGGGAATCGAACCCCCGTCCTTCTCCTTATCAGAGAGCTGCTCCAACCTGCTGAGCTACGACCCCTTGGTACCGGGACGGCTGGTCGGCCGCGCTCATGAGACACGGCGTGCAGCCAACCTCCCGGCGTGGCGGTATTCGGCCCGGGGTTTCCCACCTTCCCCCTGCGCTACAGGGCTATGCGGAGACGGGGGGATTCGAACCCACGCCGGTGTTACCCGGTCTGCCTTAGCGGGACAGCGCCTTAGACCTCTCGGCCACATCTCCAGGTGCTACGCGATGACGACGGGACTCGAACCCGCGCATACGGCCGTGACAGGGCCGCGCTCTGCCGCTGAGCTACGCCACCTCGTGCCCTCGCGTCCTTCCTGCGGTCGGACCAGGACCCTACCGGCGCATGGGCCAGCAGCTCGAACAGGTTACGCCGGCGGCGACCAGGTGAGCCGCTGCCAGTGGTGCAGTGGCCCGCCCTCGAACGGGCGGGACGTCCCCGAACTGTCGGGGCTCGGGTCGGGTGTCCAGCCGTCCGCGACGTGCAGCGGGGTCGGCTCCGGATACAGGTACGTCACTGCCGGCACGTTCAGCCGGAGCACCACGTCACGGTGCCGGGCGGCGTACGCCGAGGCGTACAGCTCGGGGTTGCGGTCACGGTAGCCGTGTCTGACGTAGTTGTTGCAGCACCTCAGCGTGCCGTCGGGCTGGATGCGCCAGCCCGCCCAGGCGGCCGGGACGCCGGCGACCAGGGCAACCATGTACGAGGTGCCGGGCTCATGCTCGGACTCGGCGTCGTTCCACCACTGCGTGCGCAGCGGTTCGGACTCCAGTACGCGGACCAGCCGGTCGTATCCGAAATCCGGTGGGCTGAGCTTGACGATGCGCAGGGCTCTCGTGTCCTCCTTCAACGCTGGGGGAGCGCTACGTAGCCTCGACGGGTTTCGAACCCGCGCTTCCTGCTTGAGGGGCAGGTGAGCTGCCATTACTCCACGAGGCCATTCACGACAGACAATCCGTTGATGGACGACTTCATCGTGTTATGGCTGCCAGATGTGTCCGGCATGACTCTCGCCGAACTGTTCGTGTCCGACGACCCGGTGGTACTCGCCGCCCTGGAGCGGCTGGTCGAGCAGCTCACCGAGACCGAACCGGTCGACGGGTATGGCTGCTGACGTGGACCCGGCCGGGATCGAACCGGCGGCCTCCGCTGTGCGAGAGCGGCGCGCTACCACCTGCGCTACGAGCCCATGCGACCCGGATCGGGTCGGTCGATCACAGGAAGCGCCGGCGACGCAACCGCCGTAGCATCCGTCAATGTCCTGGCTTCCCGAGCGTCCCCGGTCCACGCCCCGAGTTGAGCGGGCACTTGCCGTGCTGCTCTGCGCGGCGCTCGTCTGCGGCGCGGTCGCGTTTCTGCTGCTGCTGGTCTGGCCGGGCAGTAGGGCGTGGGCCGTGCCGGGGCTCGCCGCGATCGTGTTCCTGGGTGCTGCCGCCGTGGTCGTCGCATCCGCCAGCGGCCGATCGAAGGACGACCCGCCACGCCCGAGCCGGACAGAGCCCTCTTGAGAGGGTTACCGGGTCCGCGTACTCGCGGGTCTACGCCAGGCCGCGCCCCTCCGGGGGCCGGATTGAGCGGGCCAACGGTTCCCGGCGCCGGGATGTCCGTCTGCACCTGCGGGAGTTGAACCCTGCCGCGACCTGACTTGCCGCCCGTGCACTGGGCGACCGTGGAGATGCGGGGACTCGGACCCCGTCCGCCGGCTTGCAAAGCCGGTGCTCTACCTGGTGAGCTACATCCCCGGGGGGTCGTACTCGCTGGCGTGGTCGAGCCGGCGGCCGGGGAGCCGGCGCCAGTTCCGTCGCACGTTCAACGATCCGTACCGTTTGATCCAGCCGGTGGGTTCGCCGGCGGGTTCACCGCCCCAGGCGGCGAGGTGTCGCAGGGCGGTGACGAAGGTGTCCGGGCCGATGCCTGGGTAGCACCAGCCGGCGCAGTACGAGCGTGGCGCATCCTGTGCCTGGATGCGCCAGTTGAACGCCATCAGCGACAGGTGCGTCTCGAACCACGTCTGGTCGTCGGGGAGGAACGCGAACCCGATGCCCGGATGATCGGACGGCGGGATCGGAGTCAGCGGCACGCCGAGGATGTCGGCGATGTCGGTCAGCTCGACCCGGTACTCCTCCAAGCTGATGTCGTCTTGCAGCAGCGGGTGCATGTCCCCGATCGTGCCAGCCCGCCGGCGGCCGGTCTTTTCGCCCCGCCGCGGGCATGTGCCGAAGATCCCGGTGGGGGATTGAACCCCACGTCCGCTGTACCGGCGCTGGCTCGCCGGCCGGCTGCCCGCCGTTTGCCAGGGCGGGCTCAGCTCCACCGCTCGGGATCTTCGGTGCGTACGGCCGGGGGGAGTCGAACCCCCACCCCCTCGCGGGGACCGGTGTCTGAGACCGGCGCGTATACCTGAGTTCCGCCACGACCGCATGTGAGCCACCGCCCAGACTCGAACTGGGTCCTCGCGATTACGAGTCGCGTGCGCAGCCTGTCGCGCCCCGGAGGCATTGATCTATACGCGGCATGCCGCGTACTTGTTGTCCAGCACGACCTCCGTTCGTCCGGCGATGAGTTCGACCGGGATTAGGTAGATCTCACCCCGGCCGGTCGTGATGAAGAAGAGGTCAATCTCGTCAGGCGAGTACGCCTGCTTCCGGTATCTCCCGTGCGCGTTGCTGGCGGCCTCGGAGTCGTAGAGGTTGCGCACCAGCTTCACGTAGTAGCGACCGCCGCGGGAGAGGCGGTTGGTCGCCTTGATCTGCACCTTCTTGAGACCATCGTCCGAGTCCACAACGATGTCGTACGGACCTGTCTCGATCGGGATGGAGACGTTGTAGCCACGGTCGAGAAACCACTGTGCAGCTCGGCTCAGGCTGGAACGATGCCCGTTTGTCGCCGGCGGCTTTGAGAAAGGGAGAGCCGGCCGGCTGACTGGACCCGTCGACCTGACCAGTTCTGATCCCAAGTGCGCGACGTCTAACCCAAGACGCTCGGCTACAGCCCTAACGTCGCGGGTTGAACCTGATCGGCGTTTCCCGATTGACTCCATCACGTCCGCCCAGGTCTTTGCTTTCTCCACCGCGACGCAGAGCTGCTGGTCGGTGTACTTCCGTCGATTTGCCACAACCAACGACGTTAGCACGACTGCGCGACATCGTGGGTTTACCGAGGGCGGCGCACAACCTGTCGTGCCTCGCTGGCGTAATCCGATCGTCACGTTCGGTACTCTGTGTTTTCCCCACCCCGCAGCCCCGGGGGGCGAGCATGCCGGCCCGAGTACCGACGAACAGGAGAACCATGAACACCGAACAGGCCAAGACGTCCACGACCCGCGGCGACCAGGACGACGTCCTCGACCGCATCGATGCCGCCACGTCCAGCACCGGCGACGTCGCCGCGGACTCGCTGGAGGCGAAGCTGCGCCTCGTCCTGCCGGGCCACACCTTCTACAAGAAGGAAACCGGCATCCCCCAGCCGATCCAGAATTTCCTCGACTCCATCGGCGGGGAGCTGGCCGGCGCGCCGAAGACCCGCGGGCTGCTCGCCGCGATCTGGACGACCCCGACCGGTGTGTGGATGGTCAAGGCCCAGGAATGCTCCCAGACGGAAGGCCAGTACCACGTCATCATCGACGGCCCCGACACCGACCTCGACCGGGACCACCTGACCTCGCGGCAGGTGCTCGACCTGCTCGCCGCGGTCGGCGCGATCACCAAGTCCTGAGCAGTCCGCCCCGCGGGGCCGGCCACCCTACCGCCTGGGGTGGTCGGCCCCGCGGTCGTTGAGCCAGCGGCAGGACTCGAACCCGCCCCGCGGAGGTACAAGCTCCGTGCTCTGCCTGCTGAGCTACGCCGGCCGGCTGGTGCGCCGCTCGCGTGCCGGGACAGCGCCGCCGTTTCACCGACGGATCGCTGTCGCGGGCCTCGCTCTCCGCGCCTTCACAGCGCCCCGGCCCGCGAGCCGCGCACCAGACGTGTCCATGGGGGGAGTCGAACCCCCACGCCCTTTCGGGCACCGGATTCTCGGTCCGGCGCGTCTACCAGGTTCCGCCACAGGGACATGCGCTCCGAGCCGAGGATTCGAACCTCGACTAGCTGATTCAGAGTCAGCCGTGCTGCCTGGTTACACCAGCTCGGATTGGAGACCTGCCCGCCGCGCTTCTTCGGGCCACCGGAGGCCGTACTGCGCCACGGAGGGCAGGTCTCGTCTCATCAGCGCGCCGAGAGGGCGGCCCAGGTCGGAACCGTGGGCTTCACCCGGAGCACCATCCTCGCCTCGGCGGGGGTGCTGTCGGCCTTGCGCTGGTTGCACGGTCCGCACGCGGCGACCGTATTGGTCCATGTGTTCCCGCCTCCGCGGGAGCGGGGCAGGATGTGGTCGACGGTCGACGCCGCGCCGCCGCAGTAGCCGCACCGGTGGTCGTCGCGGGCGAGGACCCCCGGCCGGGTCCAGCGGGGGCCGGCGGTGTACCGCCAGCGGGTGACGACGTAGCGGACGAGCCGTACGACGGTCGGCATCGGGTAGACGCCGATGAGCCGGTCCGGGGTCGCCTCGTGGATCTCGGCGACCTGACGGCAGAGCATCCGCACTGCGTGGCGGAGGCTGACCCGGTGCAGCGGACCCATGTCCGCGTTGAGGACCAGGACGTCAGTCACCAGGATCACCTCCCTTCGTCTCATGATCGGGCGACTGAGCGGACGACGGGACTCGAACCCGCAAACCTCGACCTTGGCAAGGTCGCGCGCTACCAATTGCGCCACATCCGCATGGAACTGCGAGCCATCGCGGGGAATCGAACCCCGGACCTTCCCCGTACCAGGGGGACGCTCTGCCAGGCTGAGCTACGACGGCAGGGGGAACGAGAGCGGGAGTCGAACCCGCGCACAGGGCTTGGCGGCCACCCCGGGGTGAGTGTCTTCCGGGCGTACCGGCGCGGTTTGACCCGGCCGGCCACGCTCTGCCGTTGAGCTACCTCGTTCCGTGTGCTCCGGGCGGGATTCGAACCCGCACCCTCGCCGGGTTTGAGCCGGCGGCCTCTGCCAGTTGGGCTACCAGAGCGTGTGCTGAGGGCGGAGGACTCGAACCTCCACGACCCGGGTCAAAGCCGGGCGGCCTGCCGTTAACCGAGCCCTCAATGGTGGCAGGTTGTATCAGCAGCACTGGTGTAAGTGCTCCTATGTGTGTCACCCCCCAAAACCCGCCACAACTGTGACCGGGGTCACAGAAAAAGATTGTCGGTGGGGGCCGATCTCGCGACCGGTTTGAGCGGTACCGGGGACTCGAACCCCGTCCTTCAGGGTGGAAGCCTGATGCTCTGCCAGGTGAGCTAGTACCGCATGGGATGTGCCGGATCTAGGGCGTAACCGAGACGACAGGTCGGCCGACCCGCTACGGCCCCGCCGGCGCCGGCGGAGACCTCAACTTGGACAGTACGGGCTCCCCGACGTCCGGCACATCGACGTGGACCTGCCGGGATTTGAACCCGGTTACCTAGGATCTTTCTGCCGGCTCGGCTCCATCTCGACCCTGGCCCGCTGGCCTCGCGGACCGTCCGGAGCAACCTGGGGCCGGCCTCATCAGGCCCGTGCTTGGTGTGCCCGTCTGTTCCGGGCTGTCACCGGTGTGGCAGGTGCCGGTCCCTGTTGCCGCGTCCTTGGACAAGGTCTCCAAAGGCACCAGCTCCGGCGCCCCCTGGTGGTTATAAGCCGCGCTCGCGGTGTTCGATCTCCGAGCGTGACCCGCACCTACCGATCAACGGGGCGGCGACTCTGATCCTTCTTCGTTTCTCGGTTCCCCCGGTACCGGTCGGTTCTCATGTTTTAGCGCGCTACACACAGCGTCGAAGGCCCACCCTCGGGGGTGGGTGACGCGGAGTGCACCACGTTGAAGGTCGTCAACAGCACCGATCAACCCACCTCGACCTTGTGCCCGCAGCCGGCGTCGAACCGGCAACCTCCCGCTTTTCAGACGGGCGCCCTTCCACCTGGGCCTCACGGGCAAGGGAATGGCCGCCGGGACTCGAACCCGGATCTCCGTCTTTCCGACGGGCTCTGCCACTTGAGCTACGGACCATCACAGACTCACGGCCGACTCGCTGGATATGGGTGGGAGACCCATAGAGCCAGGCCCGGCGTCGGCGCTTCGGGGCGCTCCCACCCCCCGCTGCGCTCGCCACGAGACACCCCGGCTGGGGTGCCTGCCGCGCTGCTGTGCCTGTACGCCGCCGGGGGCTCGAACCCCGAACCTACTGATTAAGAGTCAGTAGCTCTACCTGTTGAGCTAGCGGCGCATGTGGTGTGTGGACCCGCCGGGTCTCGAACCCGGAACCTCCTATCTGCCGAACAGGTGCGCTACCAGTTGCGCTACAGGCCCAATAGCTGCTCCAGGTGCCGGCCGCGTGTCGGGTGCGTAGGAGGGTCGCCCCTCCGGTTCCCGCTCACCGCGCGGCTCTGTCCTGCTTCACCAGTCCAGCGTGGGACCTGGAGCAGCTTGTATGGTCCTCGGTCCAGCGCGGATACCCGCCCGCGGTGGTGCTGCGGTTCGGTTCCGGTGGCCGGCCGAGGTTTCACATGCCTATTCCACTGTGGAGATGTCAAAGGTGGTGCCATGCGCGACCCCGCATTAGGGGTGCCGTTCGCTTACGCAGGGGCGACAGGACTCGAACCTGCAACCGTCGGTTTTGGAGACCGATGCGCTACCAGTTGCGCTACGCCCCTATGAACTTTGGCCTTGAAACCAGAAACGCCGCCCGGTCCCGGTCTGGGAGGGCGGCGCTGGCGCTTGTGTGCGCTAGCTTCGCCACCGTCCCCGGCTGGCCTTGTGCTCGTCGGCGATCCCGAAGGTCACCGTGCAGGCGGGCACCATCGACCCGCGCAGCAGGTGCTGCTGCGTGGTGTTCGACGGTTGCCACAACATGCGGGGTGTGCTCCTCGGGTTCGGTGGTCTTGAACTGACGGTAGGCGGTTCTGGTCTTGCTCGTCTAGCGAATTGCTGAGGTCGGGCGCAACACGTTTTGGCGCCCCGTGCTGGGATCACGACTAACCGGTCTTGGCGTACGCGAGACTCAGCCGCGCAGTCGAGTGTCCGGACGTATCCAGCTCGTCCGACGTTGAGAACCGTGTCGGCCCGGTCAGGTCCAGCAGGCAGGTGATCGGACCCGCCCAGGTGCCCCATCTCTCTCCTCGCAACCGGTGGGGACTCGAACCCCGCCCCCTACTCCTTTGAGACACCACGCCTGATGCCCGCCGTTTCGGATTCAGCCAGTGAACTTCCGGTTTGCTTGCCCGGCCTTTGGATGCGACCCCGTCGGCCGTACTCGCAAGAACGACGATACGCGTAACCGGGTAGCCGCGCAAGACGATTCCCTCAAGGTCTTCCCGGCACCCCGGAGATACGAAGCGGGCGGCCCCCAGTGGAGACCGCCCGCATCCCGATGTGTCGGTCGAGAACCTCGCCCAGCTCGGCGTTTCCGCAATGGAGCCACCCCCGCGTAGGCGGGGAGGAAGTGCCGGGCGCTGCGCCGCTCAGCTTGCCAGCCGCCGGCCGACCCGGCAACCACCCGATCGGGCGTGTCCCGGGCCCGGCCGGGCCGGTGGCGGCCGTGAGCTGCGCGAACACGGCATGCCGCGGATTTGTGACCCGTTTCTGTCCACCTCGGGTGTCCCGGCTACTGTCCGGTTGTGCGGGTCCCCACGAGCCACAGCCGCCCGGTCGGGATCGGGGTCGACACCATGACCTCACACATGGTGGGGCCGCACTCCTCCCGGACCCGCACCCAGTCGCTGTCGGCGAGCTGGACCTGCCACAGGTCCCACAGGTCGACGTGCTCGACGGTGCCGCCGGACAGCGCCCAGGCCCCGCGGGCGGAGAACCCCAGGCACAGGTAGCCCAGCCGGGTCGTGGCGACCGTGTTCGGTTTGCCCGGTACCAGCCCGTCGGCGAGGATCGCGGCGCGCCGGTCGGCGGGCGCCCAGTGGTACAGCAGGCCGAGGTTCATGCGCTGTCCTGACGTCGCGGGTTCATCCGGTAGATGGCGAGCGCGGCGGTCCGCGCCGGCCGCGGTGCGACGCCCTGGAGGTGGACGCCGGCGTCGAGGACGTCGTACAGGGCGATCCCGCCCCGGCCGCGGGGCTGCCCGCGACGAACCTCGTGCCGGACGGGCGTGCAGTAGCGGCGGACGGTCCGGTCGGACACCTCGTAAATCTCCGCGAGCATCTCCCGGTCGGCGACCGCCCGACCGGTCTCCCAGCGCAGCAGCATGGTCAGACCCCCGTGACACGGATCAAGGTGGACGGGTTCAGCACCGACATGCCGATCCGTTCGGCGGCGAGGGCCCGGCCGATCCACTGGCGGCGGAAGCGGGTCAGTTCGCGTTCCATCGCCGCCCAGGTCCGTTCGACCTCACCGGCGCGGTGCCGGTCCGCGACCAGCGTCGTCAGGCGCAGCCGCCGCCGGATGGTGGACTGCCCGTCGGTGAGCAGCAGCACCAGGTGGCCTTCGTCTTCGTACACGTCGGCGTAGAGCAGCGGCCCGTCCAGCGGACACCCGCAGGACGGGCACACCATCTGCACCTCGGACTGCACGTGCCGCAGCGGCGTGGCGCTGCGGAGCGACTGGATGCCGTATCCGGTGTTTTCCCGCACGTACTGCGGGACGACACGCTCCCGGCATCGGCCGCAGTCGCGGCGGTAGCCGGCGCCGAGCAGGTCCGGGCACTGCGGGATCGGGTCGGCGTGATGCTCGGCGAGCCGCTCCGGTTCCAGCTCGCCGCAGGCGGGGTCGGTGTGCAGCGGCACGGTGGCGTGGTCGGCGCCGACGTACACCGCGGCGGCGTCGGGCCGGCGGTACACCGCGTCCGCGTCGGTGGCCTGCGCGGAGTGCCAGCGGCGTTGGCACTCCGGCGACGCGAAGTACGCCGACGCGCCGTCCGGCGGGATCTGCTTGCGGCAGCCGCACGCGCACTGCTCGTCCACGGCGGCGTCGATGCGGTCCAGGACGTCCCCGGCCGGCGCCGGCGCGGCAGCGACCCGGGCGTGCAGGGCGGGACGTTCCTCGGTGAGGGGGTCGGAGGTGCGTGCCGCGTGGCACACGTGCTCCCCCGCGGCCAGGATCTGCTCGATGGTGGCGTACGGGCTCGCCGGCGGTAGCGGCGCCTCCGTCCACGACGCGCCGGCGCTGTCGGCCTCCGTCCACGACGCGCCGTTGCTGATGACGTACCCGACGTCGGTGTATGAGCCCAGGTCGAAGTCCTCCAGGCTGCCCGGTGCCGGCGTGCCGGGCGGGCCGATGTGCACGGACCCGCCGATCGGCGCTGAGCGCTGCACACCGGGGGGCAGCACCTGCCCGACCACGACCTGCCCGTCCCGGGTGAGGCTGACGGCCCGGACCTGGGAGATGCGGCCCTGCGCGTCGAGGGTCGCGTACACGATCGGCCCGGCCGGGTCGGCGCCGTCCATTCCGATCACGGTGCCGCCGGCCACGAACCCGCCGGGCTGGAACTGCTGGTTGTCGTTGTCGGGCATTCAGATCAACCTCCCCGCCTCAGCGCAGCCGTGCTCGCACACCGCGCGTTGCGCTCTCCACCAGGTTTCCCGATCATCCGGCGCGGTCACGTTCCGCCACGCCACGTCGACCGGCCGGCCGCACCCCGGGCACTTCAGGTCGGCGTCCAACGCCTCGTTGGCCTCGGCGGTGGTGTACCGGCGGCGGCGGTCGATCGGCCACACCCGGCGGATCTCGGAGACGAGGTAGAACAGCTCGATCCGGCGTGGCCCCCACGTCGACCGGCAGCGGGGGCACGCCACCTGGGAGGCGTGCGGGTCCTGCCACAGGCCGGCGCCGCAGGTGCGGGAGGCGCCGGCGGTCCGGTCGGTGATCCGCGACGGGCAGCGGCCCAGCCACTGCTCGTCGGGTAGCTCACCGGCGACGCGGACCAGCTCCGCGGTCAGCGACCGCAGCTCGGCGGCGAAGTCGGCCACGCCGACGTCGTGCTGGCAGGCTTGCTCGAACCACGCGAGCAGGTACGCCACGTTCTGACGGACAGCCTTGTCCGCGGTCGGCTCGCCGTAGCGGATCTCCCACTCCTCGGCGAGCGGGTCCGCGGCGCGCAGCACCGGCGCGCCGGCGTGGCCCGGGTTGAGCCCGAGGACCACGTTCAGGTCGTGCTGGCGTTGCGCGTGTAGCGCGAGAACGCCCGCGGTGGCCCGCGCGGCAGCCGCCGTCTTGCCGTACCCCTGGGTACGCAGCCGCGGCGGGTGGTGCCCGAACCGCTTACGCCACGACCTGGCCCACGAGTCGAGCCAGTCCGCCGGCGGCAGCAGCCCGGTCTGGTCGTCGGACGACACAAGCACAGGCGGCCCCTCGACCGGCATCAGCGACGGATGCTCAACCTCGACGTCGCCGGTGATGACGGTGTGCATCGGCACGTACGGCGGTTTCCGTGTCAGCTCCTGGTGCCACTCGACCACTTCCCGGTCTTCGACGTGCTCCTGCCCGGCGATGACGGTGGTGACCACGACCCGGCGGACGGTGCGCCACTTGCGGATCAGCGGGTGCAGCATCCCGGCGACGGACTCATCCGACAGCCCGTCAGTGCCCGGCCCGACCATGTTCAGCGCGTCCAGGCGCGCCGTCGTCGGCGACCCGATCCGGCTGGTCGACACCCGGTCGCCGCGCATGCCGGTCGCGGCCGGCACGAGCTGGAGGGTGAGCGCGGCCACGAGGCGGGGCAGGTCAGCGAGTTGGGCGGTGATGCGGTCCAGGTCGACGTCGCAGACGACCCCACGGGTGGGTGGTCGCCGGTGGCAGACCACGCACAGGGTTTCGGACATGGCTGGGATCTCCGTCCGCGCGGTGACATATCGTGGTAGTCACCTCGGGGGGATATCGGGGTGTTGGGGGAGCGGCAGCTACGCGGGGGCGCGCTGCCGCTTCTTCGCGTTGCGGGCCTACAGGCCCTTCAGCAGGGTCAGGAACATCACGACCGCGGTAGCGGCGAGGAACCACGACACGTGGCGGCGGTGCAGCAGGTCGACCAGCTTCTCCATCCCGGTCACGCTGCCGTGCCGTGCGGGGCGATGAACTCGGTCTGCGCGGCCTCCACCCACGCGATCGAGTCCTGCCGGTACAGGCCGGCGATGCGGGCCAGCCGCCAGCGCAGCAGCTCCACCGGCAACCGGTGCTCCGGCAGCAGCAGCCCCCAGCACGCGTTCTGGTACGGGGAGTCAGGGAGGGCGAACCCTTCGAACACGATCTGCACCTCGTGCTCGATGTCCTGGAACAGTCGGCGGACCGTGTCCACGAACATCGCCCACTGCACCTGGGTGAGCTTGTTGTCGGTGTTGCCGATCGACACGTACGCAACCGGCTGCACCTGCGGTGTGGCGTCGTACTCGCCGGGGAACTGGTTGCCGCAGCGCGGGCAGCCAGGCCGGCCGCAGTTGCCGTCACCGTCGGTGTCCTGCGGGCACACCGCCGTCGCTGCGGTCTTCATGCCGGCACCAGCTCCGTGTCGACCTCGACCGGGCCGAGCGGCTCCCAGCCGTAGCGGGTGCGGTCGCGGACCATGCGGGTCGCGATGCCGCACACGGCCTCCGACGGCCACGTCCCGGCCTGCACCGACGCGTCGGACACTTCGACCTTGGACCCGTAGATCCGGCCCCGTTCCGGGCCCTTGGTGGGGATGCCCTTGCCGGTCGCGTCCCAGTCGACCGTCCAGGTGCGGGTCTTGGGGAACGGTCCGCGGCGGCGGCCGTGTGTCTGCCGCTGGAGCTTCAACGTCACCATGAAGTCTTCGCCCTCGGGCATCCGCACGAACCGGCCGACGGGCTCACCGACGTCCTTGTAGGAGTAGTGGCGCGGCCCGAACAGCCCGTCGAGCACCCGGAAGCTGATCTCGCCGTTGCGCCACCACGGTTCCCGGTCGCGGCCGTGCCGGCTGCCGGAGTCCCGCCGCGACCACAGCAGCCACGACAGCCGGCCGTCGCGGAACTGCTGCCCGGTCAGCCGCGACTCGTACCCGGTCGGGTTGAGTCGCCGCTGCAACCACGTGCCGTGCCGTTCGGTGTGCAGGTGCAGGCAGCCCAGCGGGCCGAGGTACACGCTCGCGGCCAGCGTGTGCTCGCTGCCGGCGTTGCCGACCTTCAACTCCCACGACCAGCCGCCGATGCCGGTCCGGCCGATGATGAGCTGCCCGCCGAGCGCACCGCGGGCGCCGACGCCGGCGTCGGGGACGCCGCCGTTGCGGGGGATCGGGCCGGGCAGGGTGTACGGCCGTGCCGGGCGCGGCTCCTGCGGCTCTCCGGTCCACACCCGCGCCGCCTTCGCCCGTTCCATCAGCGCCTGGCACTCCGGTGTGCCCTTCGCCGGCGTCGGCGGCGCCCACTCACCGAGGTAGCGGTCACCGACCGCGTACACACCGGGATCGAGGTGGCCCTGCGGGTCGCCGCGGACACCGCACCGGTCGCAGACGACCCACCTGTACGGGCTGCCGTAGCGGTCACCGGACGGCACATCGGTGCGATCCTCGCCGGTGCCGTCAACGATCGGCTTGTGCCCGAACAGCCGGCACCACAGCATCACCCGCGGGAGCTGGTGCAGGAAGAACCCGACGTTGACGAGCTGCCCGCGGGTCCGGCCGTCCCGCTTGCGGTAGTCGATCGCGAAGCGGTGCGCGGCCATCAGAGCACACCGCCGTTCAGGCCGTCGCGGCGGCGCAGCCGGTCGAGCTGCTCAACCGTCAGGGCGGGCTCGGAACGCCCGCTGAAGTTGTGGGCCACGCCCAGGCCCGGTGGAAGCGTCGCAGTGGTGGCCTCCAGCATCGCGTCGTGGCGGCCCCGCTGGTACGCCTGGTCGAGCAGCGCCCGCATGACCTGCACCGCGGCGCTGGACAAGGTGGTCAGGAGCTGCGCGGCTGGGCGTACCAGGTCGGCCAGGATCTTCTCCAGGTCCACGTCGGTCGGTGGCGCGGCGCTGGCATGGTCAGCGGCTTCGGCGGTCATCGTCCCCCCCGGGGATCAGTCGGTCCGGCAACGTCAGATCGGGGGGAATGGGGCCGCAGGCGATCTCGGCTTGGAACCCGACGGGGCCCTGCGCGTGCACGCCGGCGGGAGAGTCCGTCGCCTTCCACAGCTCCAAGGCTTTGCGGGCGACGACGGTGAGCGAGTCGGCCGACTCGATGACGACCTGGTGGCCGCCGGCGGCGATCTCGACGCGGGTGGGAGAGGTCTCGGAAGCGGCGGCGGGGGACGCCTTCCCGGTCAAGCAGTCACCCGGCGGGGCCGGGTGTGGACGGCGTCCTGGTCGGTGGACAGCAGGTGCAGCCACCCTTGCAGGTCATCGAAGTGACCGGGCCGGTCCGCGCATTCGCTGATGGTGTCGTCCGGTTGGTCCTGACGGACCGCGATCCGGGCGGTGATTCCGTGCCGGCCGTGGCAGCACTCCCAGCCCCGGCCCGTGTAATGCCAGTGATGTTCGCGGCACGCCGCCGGTTTCGGTCTCCGTCTCGGAATCCAGCGCATCTGCCAACCCCCCGTAGGCCGCCCGTCCTACAGCACAGGGTAAACCGATTCGCGGGGAAAGCGACGGATCTCCGACGTGCCCCAACTTGTCCTTATCTTCGCTCAGGTCGGGGCGCCGCGGGTACGGCACGGCGTTTCTCCCCCACACCCCCGAATGCCGGCGTACGTTGAACGGACGCAGCAGGACTCGCGGACGCAACCGACGGCAACCGGTAGCACCGCCGAACCGATGACTCCTTGAAGCCGCCTGGCGGTAGCGTGCCTTCGCACGCGTCCGCGAGTCCCGCTGCCGTTCCATCCGAACGTGGGAGCGGAGGTGGCTCGGCATCGTGACGTCACTGCTGCGCGTCGCCCCGCTTACGCTTCCGGCCGCTGTAGATGCCGCGCACCGGGTTCAGCGAACGCCGACGCCCAGCCCGCACGTACCGGTTCGCCGTGGTCCCGCGGTCACTCCACCGGAAGTGGAAGTTCAACGCGGCGGTGTCCGCCCCATACTCGGCCGCCGTGGTGGCACTGCCGGCACGCAGGGAGTGCGGCACGATGTGCTTCCGCCGGCCGCCACCGGCGGTCAAACCCGCGATGATCGACGTGCGCTTGACGACGACCTCCACCCGCTCCCCGTCGATCCGCGACTCGGTGATGACCCCCGTCTTCGGCCCGCCGTCCTGACGCAGTTTGCCGCCGGTGCGGACCACGCGGAAGAACGGCCCGGCGCACACGCCCTGCTCGGCGAGCAGGTCCAGCCACCGCACCGCCCACCGCACCGGGCACGTCACGGCATCCTCGACGGGGTGCGCGTACAGCGGGATATCCGCGCCCTCGCCCCGCACGTCGGTCTTCGACATGGGAATGTTCACCACCAGGAAGTCGTCCTCGGTGACGGCCTCCGGGTCGGCGACGTGGACCTCGACGTCGCCGATGTTGAGCTTCGCCAGCTCGATGCGCCGGCCGCCCAGGTCGTAGCCGATCGCGAGCAGCGTCGCGTCGCACACCCCCATCGGGGTGCGGACGTCGAGCGTCTCGACCATCAGCTCCAGCTCGTCCGGGGTCAGCGGGTATGCGGTGTCCGGCCGGTGCCCGGCCTCCGTCCACTGTCGCCGGTAGCCGCGCATCGCCAGGTGCACATCCGGGTGCGTGGTGGGGGAGACGTAGCCGTACAGGGACTGCCCACCCGGGCCGGTTTCGGGCCGGCGGGCGCGCTTGTGCACCACGGCGATCACCTTGAGGGACAGCGCCACCGTCTCCGGCGCCGTCGGCCGACCGTATCGCCCGCGGCGACGCCACATCTCGTTCATCCACTCGATGACCGTCTCCTTGGTCACCATGCCCGGCTCGTGCGACCGGCCGGTCTCGCCGCACCAGCGCACGAACTTCCACCACTGGTAGGCGTACGTCGCCAGGGTGTTCGCGGACATGCCGGCGAACACAAGCTTCGCCGCGTCCATGGAGAGGTTCTCGTCCGGGTTCGGGCGGGCGGCCAGTTCGGCGAGGCGACCCTTGGGTTCCCAGCCGAACGAGCGGACCTCGATCTCGCTACCGGTCACGAGCGTTCCCGGATGTACCCGTCCACCCGGCCGGACGCCGGAGCCCAGCCCTGCGGTCGCATGGACGGTGGCAGCGCCGCCTCGATGCGGTCCTGCGCGGCGACCGCCTCACGGATCGCGGCCACCAGGTCGCCGTGGAACGGCTCCGGGATGTCCAACGGCAACCACCCCTCGGCCGTCAGCGCCGGGGCCGGCGCCACGAAGCCGCGGGCGAACAGGAACGTCAATGCCGCCCGGAGCATGACGCCGTCACGGATCGCCTGCGGCAGCCGGCCCAGCTCGGCCCGGTGGTCGTCGATGACCGCGTTGGACGCCGCGAACGAGGCGTTGCGGGTCGCGACGTCGATCGCGTCCCGGATCGCGGCCACCTCGTCGGCGGGCAGTTCGGGCTCGGTGCTCTCGATCATGGTCGGGGACCCCTCTGCTCGGTGCTGCTCTTGCGTCGGCTCGCCGGCGCGTTGACCTCGCCAGATCGTACCCCCCGGTCATAACCCATGTTAAGAACTGATGATCGATCCAGAGCTGCCGGGGCTGACCGAGCCGCATTTGCCCAGGTCAGACGGTGCTTGCATCGGGGCGGGAGGGTCGCCCCGCTAGTTGATCTATAACTCGGGGGGATCATGGAGTTGTACCTGGTGTTGGTGGACAACCGGCACGACGACGTCACCGCGCACGCGTTCTCGCGGCCGGAGGTGGCGGTCGACTTCGCCCGCCGGCACTACGGGGACAACGTCCCGGCGGACTTCAGCGTCGCCGAGCTGGCAGACGCGGGCATCGGCGTCGAGCCGGTCGACGGGTTCCTGTTCCACGCTGTGTACTCGACCGAGGGCGACTCGGTGTGGGTCGTCCAGGTCGAGCTGGACGCGGCGGTGACGGAGGCTCCAGCAGCGACCGCTGACGATCCGGTAGGCGCGCGGGTGGTGGACGGCGGTTCGGTCGGCACGGTGGTGTGGTGCGGTCAGTGCGGCGGTTCAGGTCGACTGCATCAGCCGGATGAGCTGCCGGATGAGCTGCCGGATCGGGTCGCTCCGACGCTGGCGGACAACACCGAGGGGACTCGTGTCGGCATGGGCCGGGACGAGTCGACGGCGCGGGCGCTGGCCTCCGCCGTGAACCGCATGTCGGAGGAGAACGGGTCGAACACGCCGGACTTCATCCTCGGCAACTTCCTCACCGACGCCCTGGCCGCGTTCCATGAGGCGACCCGCCGGCGGGAGCAGTGGTACGGGGTGCGGCTGGAGCCCGGTCAGGGGCGGGTGTCGTCGGAGCGCGCGGCGACGCTCGTGTTCGAGGCGCTCGGTGAGGCGTCGATGTGCTGGGAGAGCCCGGACGGCGCTGGGATCTTCCTGTCGCGGCGGGCCGAGGAGATTGGGCATCGGCTGCTGGCCGCGCTCGGGTTCGAGACGCAGCAGGACGGCGTGGTGTCGGCCGCGGTCGGCGCTGACTGCGAACCCGGTCATGCCGGCGGGTAGACGTCCCGGCGGTGGCCCGTGGGACCGTGATGTGCACTGGGCGTTCGCTGCTGCGGACCGGCGGAAGGGGCCGCGTCGGCTGGTGCCGCCGTACCGGTATCGGTCGGTGCTGGTGACGGAGGCGGCGCCGCGGGTGCCGTTCGGTCGGTCGGTGCACGCGTCGGGGTATCTGACGCACCTGGTTGCTGCGGTGTATCTGGCGTGGCGGGATGGTCGGGTGGTGGCGATGCACGGGCGGTGGCGGTGCGGGGCGGGGACGCTGCACTTCCGGCTGCTGGAGGAGCCTGATTCGACGGTGTGTCCGGCGTGCACGATCGAGCGGCTACCACGTCCGGTGATGTAGTGCGTTTGTCGCCCGGTTCATCCAGCAAGGGTCACTATGTGAGTAGTGCCACGATTACGGGGGTGTTTGATGGCTGCTGGGGTGCTCGATGACGGGGACCGACTGCTGACGCCGGGCGAGGTGGCGGCGCTGTTCCGCGTCGACCCGAAGACGGTGACGAGGTGGGCGGCGGCGGACCGGTTGGATTCGGTGACGACGCCGGGCGGGCACCGGCGGTTCCGCAAGAGCGAGGTGGACGCGCTGCTGAAGGGGGCGAAGAAGCCGGAGGCGGCGGCATGACGCGTGAGCTACACGTGGACCGGTCGGCGGGGTTCCCGCAGATCCGCACCAAGCCGGAGCCCGGCAGCGGGGAGCCGGAGCTGCGATGGTGGGAGAACCCGGAGGCGGGGATGCGGATGCTGCCCGTCGTCACCGACGACGACCTGGTTGACGCGGTGCTGATGGCTCGCGCCGTGGTGAAGCTGGACGAGCGGCGATGGAGACTGTCGACGCGGCTGGCCGAGCGGCAGGCCCGGGTCGGTGAGCTGGAGACCACGGTGAAGAACCTGCTGGAGGCGGCGCGGCTGCGGGACCAGCGGCTCGCCGCGGTGCGGGGGCTGCACCGGGAGGCGGTGGGTTCAACGTGCGCGTGCGACGACCCGTGCGCGTGCTCGGAAGGTGAGCCGCTCGGCGTCTGTGACCACTGCGGTCAGCCGTACCCGTGTACGACGATCCGGGAGCTGGAGGCGACGCGGTGAGTGAGACCAGGGCGGTGACGTCGGAGTGGCTGGCCCGGTCGAACGGGGGCACGGCGACGACCGGTCGGCCGTTGTGCCCGGCGTGCGTCGAGGGGTATCTGCACCCGTACCGGGTGGAGATCGGCCTGTCCGCGGAGCCGGGCGGGTGGGGCGGTGTGGGGGCTCTGGTCGGCTGGGTCGCGGTGTGCCGCGGCAACCGTGACGAGCGGGAGAACCGGCGCCGGCTGTATGTGGAGGCGGGGGAGACTCCGCCTGACGACGATCCGGAGTGTGAGGCGTGCGGGTTCTCGATGCCGATGGCGGCGGTGCCGGACCGGCGGCTGATGGAGCCGTTCGGGGAGTCGGCTGTGGGGCCTGTGTAGCCTGCCGGTTCGGCGTGTCGCGTCATGTTGGTCGTTCCGGTCGCTTCACGGTCACGTAGCGTCGACGGCTTCCGGGCGCACTGTGTGCCCGCGGGCGATTGGGGAATCGACTGTGACTCGACGTCGGGTGCTGAGCTGTGTGGAAAGCGGCAGCGCCGGGGAGAGCGGCATCGAGGCGACGCTGGTGGTCGAGCAGGAAGACGACGGGTCTGCTGCTCGCATTGTGGACGTCAGGCTGCGCTCGTTGGACGGGCATGGGCTACGCGCCAATGACCTGCGGATGCTGGAGGGTTTGGGTTTGACGTTGCCGTCTCTGGCGGCTGCACCGGCGGTGTCGCCGGTGGCGTCAGCAGAACCGGTGGCGAAACCGGCGGCGGCGAAACCGGCAGCGGCGACGAAACCGGCGGGGAAGGCTGCCGGCAGGAAAGCGGCAGTCGAGCCCGCACCGGCCGCCAAGCCCGCCAAGCGGGCTCACACGTACCGGCCGAGCCCGGCGCTGGACGTCCTGGACGCCGCAGTCCGCGACCTGGGCAACGACGTGGGCAAGTTGGCGCGGCACTTCGACGTGCCCAGGTACACCATCACGAACTGGCTCGAACGGCATCGCCGCAACGGCCACCTGTTCCCCGGTGACCCCGCACCGACCAAGTAGGAGGACTGACGGGTGGCGAAACGACCGCAGGTGGTATCCGCGGAAGACCGGATCGCGTTACTGAGCGACGCGGCGGTGATGTGCCGGGATCTGCGGCACGCGTGGCCGCGGAAACCGAAGGAGATCGAGGAACTGGTTGAGATGGAGGCGACGGTCATCGGCGCCGGCGGGAAGCTCGTGGAGGGCGTCCGCCGCATGATGTGCACCGGCGGGTGTGGGGTGCAGCGCGTGGAGAAGGTGCACCGCAACCGGCACGGGCGGCTGGAGCGGATCGGGAAGGCGCAGTTGAAGTACCCGGCGACGGGCTACCGGCTGGAGCCGGCGGAGCCCGGTGAGCGCGTCGAGCCGCTGGACGCGCTCACCATGCGCGACGCTGTGTTGCGACGGATGTTCCCCAACCTGGACTGGTAGGGGACCGAGCACGGGGGCACGGGGGATGACGACAACGATGGGTGCCGGCGGGCCGGGGTGGCGCGGTGAGCTGTCCGACTGGTTGGAGCGGGCGCAGAGCGTGTTTCTGGGCACGACGCGGCACGCGTACCTGTCGTGTGCGTGCCTGCACGGCCTGCACGAGCAGTGCGGCCAGCTCCAGCAGGAACGTGGTGATGCCGGCTCGCCGCACTGCAAGTTCTGCGCGGAGGTGTGCCGGTGCCTGGTCTGCCGGCATGAGGGCGCGGTGGCGCCGACCGCGGGTATGGGCGCGGTCCGCGCATACCACTCCGTGTTCGGCCGGCCGGAGCGACGCGGCGGACAGGTGCGGCGGCTGCACATCATCCGGGAGGACGGGCGGGCACCGGGCAAGCAGACGCTGTGCGGGCAGCACGCCACCGGCACGACGAAAGCGGGGGCCGTCCTCATCGACCCGATGCCGGCGACCCCGCCGGACGGGTTGACGTGGTGCCCGACATGTATCGGGCTGCTGACGGAGCGGACGGGGCGGCTCGACGCGCTCGCTGCGCTGCTCACCGCGACGGCGGTGGCGTGATGGGCCGGCAGTACATGGAGGGGCCGTTCGGGTGGGCGCGGTACGTGCCGGCGCCGGCGGGGCACCGGGCGGCGGCCAGCACCGTGGCGTGCTGGTTCATCCACGCCCCCGGGCAGGGGATCGGATACAACGACTTCATGCTGGGTGTGGTCGACCTGGTGGAGCGGGAGGGGTATCCGCCGCCGACGCTGCGGTACCCGCGCGCCCAGTACGAGCTGCTCGTCGCTGGGCTCGACCCGGAGCTGAACCCGGTCCCGGGGGACGTCGAGACGTGGCGGCAGCTCTCCCCGGTCAACGTCAGCGAGCAGTTCCACGGGGTCACCCGGGAGCAGGCCGCCAAGCTCGCGGAGACGGCGGCGTGGGCGTGCGTGTCGGGGCGGCTGCCGGTGGAGACGCAGGTGTACGTCGAAGTCGACGGGCAGAAACCGACGATGAAGTACGTCAAGCAGGCGCTGGACGTGTGGAAGATCAGCATCCTGCGGACGGTCGATCATCTACGGACCGGTGGCCTGCACGAGCGGGTCAACTAGGCGGCCGGCGGGTGACCAGGGAACAGCACCGGGCGAAGATCTACGTCGTCGGGAGCCGGCGGGTCGCGAGCCGCACCGTGCTGGTGATGCTGTGCAGCGGCCCGGACTGTGGTGGCGCGGAGATCTTATCCCGGCTCACCGTCGATGACGTGCTGGCCCAGGCGGACGCGCACATCGACGGGATGGCTGCGCTGACGGCGTGAACACGGCTATGTCTCCGACGTGCGTGGTGCGGGCCGACACCCGGTCATGGTTTCGCACACCACGGTCGGGGTCGGCCCTCACCTCACGGTACGATGCGACGTTTCGCCCTGTCTGTCACCTTCCCGGTTGGTGGCGGGACCCGATCAGCAGCGCCGCGACACCGATCCAGCCGATGTGCCAGGACTGGTCCATCGCGTACGCGCCGGTGCCCAAGCTCGGGTTGTCGTCGCGGCCGGCGCGGGGCGCGCCGAGGGTGAAGAAGTCGCCGTGGCCGGTGGCCTCCGCCATGCGGCGCAGCGGCGTGCGCCGGTCGGCGAGGTAGTGGGTGGCCGCGGACAGGGCGAGCGCGGCGGCGACCCGGGCCGGGCGGGGCCGCTCGCCGGTGACGGCGCAGACCGCGGCGAGCGCGCCGGCCTGGGCGAGGGTGTAGGTGGCGACGTGGCCGGCGCAGGCCCGGCGGCCACGCCACCCGGGTTCGCCTTTGGTGGTGGCTTGGTGCTGCGTTTGGATCCAGTGGTCGGCGACGTGGTGGGCGGTGAACAGGGCGGTGAAAGCTGCTGCGAACATGGCCTCAGTCAACCGGAACAGCCGAAACGGCACTCCGTAGAAGTATGGGATGTCTTGGTGACGGCCCACACGTTCAGGTGCCGGGCCGGCATGCCACCCTTCACGACCGGTGCACTCCGTCGCCGGCGACCGCGGCGGCGTAGCGGGCGCGGATGTCGTCGTCGGCCTCGGCGAGCAGCCAGTCGCGTTCGACGTGGAGCTGCTCGGCGCGGGCGTCGGCGTCTTGGCGGAGCTGGTGCGGGGTCTTCCCGCCGGGGCGGACCACGATGAAGCTGTACTTCCGGTGCGGGGGGAGCGGGTCGGGGTCGCCGCGGCGGATCGCTTCCTCAAGGGCGGGGTCGGTGACGGTGCTCTCCCACTCGACGTAGTTCTCCGCGCCGTGGGCGTGGATCAGCGCGTCGAACGCTTCGCACATCGCGGCGGCGATGTCGCGGGCCATCTTCAGGCGGAGCTGCACCCCGCCGTCCTGCGTGGTCTCCATCGAGATGAACCCGGTCTCGCGCATCATCCGGTCGACGTCGGCCTGTTGGTCGGCGGCGTACACGGTGCCGGCGGCATCGATCGCCTCGGCCACGAGGTGCCGGTGCGGGGCCATCAGGCCCAGGCCGCGGTCGAAGACGGTCATCGCGGCGTCGACCGCGCGGCCGTGCACTTCGTCATCTGCGGGGGTGCTGGTTGCTGCGGTGTCGGCGGTCATCGTCCCTGCCCTGCTCGATCCAACGTAACTGGTCCTCCCCGGGGGCGGGTGCAGGACCGGCGTGTTCCCGGCCCTGCACCCGATGCTGCTCTCATGTGGCCGTGTCGCGTGGCGGCGCGCCGACCGCGGTCACTTGATGAGGTGGTGGGCGCCCAGCTCGGCGAGCCGGGCGTTGGATGCGGCACGGACCCGGGCAGCCTCAGCCGCGCGGGCACGCCACACGCCCCGCGGGTGGCGGGGCGTGTGGTACTCGAAGTCGAACGCGCGGCGCGCCCAGGTCACACCGAGCTTGTAGCTGGTGCCGTCGACTACGTGGACGGTGCGCTCGACCCGGAACGTCGGCACGAGGCCGCCGGCGAGGTTCTCGAACACGCTCAGAGCCTGTCGATGTGGACGCCGACGACGTTCGAGCCGGGGGCGACCGTGCCGATGTTCTGCCTGACGGACACCCCGCTATTCGGGCGCTGCCACGTCATGACGAGGGTCTCGCCGTAGCTTCCGGTCCGCACGTACCGTGCGGACCCCGGGGCCGCGCCGGCGGGGACCCACTCGCCGACGCCGGGCGTCGAACGCTGCGGGATCAGGTGCTCGCGGCCGGTCGGGGACGGGGCGATCTGGACGCGCGCGCGGGCCCATGGGCCGTCGTGGAACTCGTACCAGACCTTCGGCTCGTCGTCCTGGCTCTCATCGTCCTCGAACGGGCCGTCGACCGGCACCACGAACACCTCGACGGGGGCCAGCTCGTCCGGCGTGCCCGCCTGCCACGTCTGCGCCTGCATCTCCGGCGAATCCGGCATGATGAGCGTCACCAGGGCGTCGGTGACCCGCCAGCGGGAGCCGTGAGAGCACGGGAACGCGAGCAGCGTCCCGCGCGGCGGGACACTGACATCGTATCCGACGCCCAGCTCGACGTCCCTGCCGTCCTTCTTCCACCAGAGCCTGAGCGGTCGCACGGACTGTCTCCTTCGTCCAGGGGGAGTGCTTACGCCTTACGACGGTACTCGCTGGCGGGTTACGAGGCAATACGTGCAGCGTTACAGGTGGGTTGTCGGGCATCCGGGGGTCAGCTCGCGCTCTGCCCAGGTGAACATCACGCCGGCCGAGCCGCGCTGCTCGTCCGCGATCCAGGTCTGACCCCTGTAGGTGAAGCCGTTGCGCCACCAGCCGGGCGTCGGTTCGGTCAGGTGGTAGGCGTCGGTGTCGCCGTACCACGCCTCGCACATTTCCTGCGCGATGTCCTTGGCCTTGGACGGGTCGAGGGTGCCGAACACGATGACGCCGGCGCGTTCGACGTCGCCGCCGTCCCGGTTCTCCCACGCGTACACGTGCAGTCCGGGCCTCCGCGGCCGGTACGTGCGACCGTTGGGACGCTGCATCGTCTCCCGGTCGCTCACGTGTCGTCCCGCCCCGGGTACTCGGCCTCCTGGCGTGAGTAGCGGGGGCCGCCCACCGTGTCCTCCCAGAACTGGCCGGTGCAGCCGTCGCGGTGCGCGAACCCGAACGGCGACCGGCACTCCTCGCACGGCGGCTTCGGCTGTGGGTACTCCAGGTCGTCCATCTGCTGCTCCTGCTCAGTCGGTTTCCGTGTAGCTGACCGCTGACCAGTCGGTGGCCTCGCGGTCCTCGGTGGTTGAGAGGTACTTCGGGAACCCCGGCTGGACGCGGACGAACAGGCCGTACTGGACCCGGACGGTCGTGCCGGGCCGGGTCACGGTCGCGCCGTGCCCGGCCGCTGCCATGGCTTCGGCGTAACCCAGCCCGGCCTGGCCGCGGCTGGCGGTCTCGGCGGCCGTCGTCGGCCGCAGGCCGCTCACGAGCTGCCCCGACCATGGCGGCGATGTCGCCGCGCGGCGTCGGCGAGTGCGTTGGCCTCCTCCGCCAGCTCCTGGAGGACGCCGACCTCGTAGGGACCCAGGTCCGGCCGCGAGGTTACGTCGTCCGCGATCATGCTGAGGCGGTGCAGCCTGTCGGCCGTTCGGCGTTCGGCGTCGTTCATACCGTGGTCCCATCCGTCCAGGTCATGACCGTGGTCTCGCCGTAGCTGCCCGTCCGCACGTACCGACCGCGGCCGGGCCACGCATCGGCCGGCACCCACTCGCCGACGCCGGGCGCTGCCCGATGCGCGGCCAGGTGCTCGTATCCGTCCGGTGACGCCTCAATCTCGACGCGCTGACCGTCCCACGGGCCGCCGTGGAACTCGTGCCAGACCTCGGCGTTCCGCTCGCCGGCCTGCTCGGTGACGACGTGCACGGCCAGAGCCGCCAGCGTTGCGGCGAACCCTTCTCGACCGGTCTGGCCGCGGACGAGCTGCTGGGCGAGCTGCTCGATGGCGTCGGCCATGTTGAGATGGGCAAGGTTGCGTGCCCTGTTGAGGATCGCGTCGATCGCGATGGCTGCGTTGCGGTCGATGGCGGCACGATGCGCCGTGTTCATGCGTGCACTGCGGCCGGGATCAGGCCGGCACCGGCGGCGTGCTCTGCGAGGGCATGACTGACGACCTGCGACACCCAGGCCGGCGCTTCGCCGTACTTGTGGTCGGGCTCGACGGTGCCGTCCGGACGGACGCTGAAGTAGGCCCGGTTCATGGTGCCTTTGGTCTTCAGTCCGCGGAGTCGGCGGCCCGCGATCTCGATGCCGACGACGGCGATCTCCGCGCCACGGTAGGCACGAAACCGCACCGTGGCAGCAGTCGGGTCGAGCGGGCAGCCCGCCGAGTCACGGACCGACTCCATCTCGGTGACGGTGTAGCAGCGGTCGACGGAGATGCCGCTGCCGAGGATCTTACCCATGGGGGATTCCTTCCCTGATGTTCGATAATGAACCTTATGTCAAGTAAGTCTGTTTCGGCTCAGACGGGGACGATGAGGGTCCCATACATGAGGACGTCCCCGCCGGCGTGCCGTGAAGGCTTGGTGGTTCCCGGCTGCCACAGCGGCCCGTACTTCTCCGCCTGCGCCCGGCTCGCCGCAGCAACGGCCGCGGCGGGACCGATCAGGCGGACCTGGACGACGGCCGGCGTAGCCCCGGCCTTGCCGCCAGAACCAGGTCGTATGACATCGGGCAGTTCGCCGGCGCGTTCGGCGTCCATCTCGCGCTGCGTCCGCAGGAAGTCCCCGGTCATGCCGACGCCGCCACCTTCGCGGCCTCAATCAGGTTCTTGGCCTGCTGCTGCGGGCACACCTCACCCGGCTCCAACGAAAGGTAGCCGTGGGCCTGGCAGCCGCCGTGGTGGTCGAACCGGCACGCATCGGGATCGGTCAGGCTCGCGACGAGGTCCAGGACGGTTGCGGGCAGGACCGCCGGGTCGCCGGCGGTCGGCTCCGTGATAGTGGTCGTGAAGACCTCGTACGCCGCTACGCCATCGCCGATCGACTTGACCTCGACGACCCGGACCGTGATCGGCTCGTACTCCTCGCCGGTCCAGCCAGGGAAGTCGCGCAGGATGTCCCCGGCCTCGGGCACGAGGGCGCCCGACGTCATCGCCGAGCCGTAGGAGGCCGCCCGGATGCTGTCCGGAGCCAGGGTGTCGTGCCGGTAGTACACGTTCACGTCGCCGTTTACGAGGCGCATCAGATCTCTCCTTTATGCTCGTTAATTGTCGTTATGTCAGGTTGTGATTGGGTCGCCGGGCAAGTAGGCGACCACGCGGCAGGTGTACCGGGCACACTCGGCGATGAGCGTCCAGCCCTCCGGCACGTCAAGACCGATCTTGGTCAACATGCCGCGACGTGCCTCGTTGACGCTCAGAGTCCGATCGGTGGCGCCGAGAAGAACCTCACGTCCGCCGAGCCCGAACACCTCCGCGTACTTTGACGCCACGTCGACATGCCAGGCTCTCGCACGGTCGGTGTCCAAAACGAGATCGATCTCGCCCACCTCAATCTCGCCAGCCTCTACGGTTGCGGCCCGGATGCTCATGCCACCTTCGATTGATCGATAAGAGTGACCACGTCAGGTTGCACGCAGCTCGACCTTGACCGGTCGGCACGGCGCCACCCCCGGGTCGGTGACCCGGTACCGCGGCTGCTCGAAGGCAACGAACCGGCCGCAGCGCCGGCAAGCCCGGCCGCCCGGATAGAGCTGCTGTCCGTCGGGCTCAGGGTCATGTGACTCGTGGACGTCCCGGTCGTCCGCTGCCGGCGGGATTTCCCACCGCCACGGCCTATTACCCGTCCGCGTGCGCTGGCACTTCCCGTCGTACGCCGCCTGGTCGAGCGCCTTGAAGACCCGCCGGTCGTCCAGCACACCCAGCCGGCGGGAGATCTCCCGCGCGCTGCTGTTCGGATGCTCCGCAAGGTCGGCCAACGCCCTGTCCAGTAGGTCACTCATGCTGGTAGCCCCCGAGCCTGAAGGTGTGCCCGCGCGTGGCCGGCCAGCGAGTCGGCGCCCGCCGCGACGTCGCGGAGTTGCTCGTCCGTCATGTCGGCCAGCAGCCTGGCCGTGGCGGCGCGGTCTAGCCGCCACGTGCTGAGCACGTACTGGATGGCGAGCCGCGCCGCCGTGTTCGCTTCGTCTCTGTCCCTCATGCCGGGTTGACCTTCATGAGGCCCGCGCAGGCGCACGGCGGGCCGGAGATGTGTCGGCGTTCCTCGCAGGCGGTCTCGGTGACGTGGCCCGCCGTGCAGGTCCAGGCGGTGAACGTGTCGTCGTACGTGCCGGGCTGCCCGCAGAGCGACAGCCCGGAGTAGATGGGGAACGCGGATGGTGTCGCGCCCTCCGTGACCGGGGTCGAGCAGCGGTGCAGGTCGCCGGTGCAGGCGTCCTTGCCGGCGATCGAGCCGGCCGGCGCGCCGCAGTACCGGCAGAAGGCATAGCGCGGGTACATGAAGGCCGGCTGGTTCACGTCCGGGTCGCGGGTGAGGATGTGGCCGGGTCCGGTCTCGATCCGGGCCTCCAGAATCGAGACGCGGCGCTTCTCCCGCTCGATCACCTCGTGCGCCGCCCAGTAGCGTCGGCGTGCGCCAGCCAGGCGCCGCTGGGCGAGCGCCAGTTCCTGCGCAGGGGTTCGCGTCATGACGCGCTGGCCGGGCATGATGGATCGGTTCGGGGCATCCAGTGGTGGTGCCTGAGACCATCCGGGGCGGGTCGGTACGGCAGGTGCCCGCACGAGCCTTCCGGCAGATCACGCAGGAACGTCGGCCCGCACAGGAACCAGTCGCCGGCCCGCTCGCCGAGCACCGGCATGCCAGCGCGGCGCAGCGCCCACTCCGCGCGCAGCGACCGGTTCTCGGCCGCCGCGATGATCTGGATGAGACGGTCCTGCGCCGCGAGCGCAGCGGTAACCGCGTCGTTCAGTGTGTAGCCGGCGGCCAGCCTGTCGTCCAGGTCGTCGACCTCGTGGCCGGTGCCTTGCAGCAGCCGCCGGATCTCCTCGTGCAACGCTGGCAGATAGCCGAGCCGGTCGTCCTTCGCCAGCCCTTCGAGGACGGCACGGGTCGCGGCAAGGTGCTGCGGCTCCGGCTCGACCTCGGGGTGGCCGGTGATGAACGTGGCGTAGTACGCCACTTCCTTGTCACTGACACCGATCACTGCTGATCTCCTCATGTTCGCTGGGAGCGGTTGGTGCTCAGTTCGGGGCTACAGGCCCGGCCCGCACCATCCCTTGTCGACGCCGCCGAGTGCTCCCTGGTGTCGAGCAGCGACAGAGCGCGGCACGCCAGCCGGAAGGCTCGTGCCGCGCTCTGTCTGCTGGCCGTTCGCTGCGCTTCTCATGGGAACTCCCGAGTGATCTGCGCGGTTGCCGCGCTCACCCGCGACGTTACCCGATGACGGGTTACGGGGCAAGTTACCGGGGATGGTGTCGGAGCCGCTCCGACTCCTCCATGATCAGCAGCTCACGCAGGTCGGCGTCCGCCTCGGTGGCAAGCTCGATGGGCCAATCCGACGCCACCACCATCGGCGGTGGCCCACCGGCGAACACGACCTCCACCAGACCGTCCGGGTCAACCTCGACCGGTGCAGCGGAGACCAACGCGGTCTGCCACTCCCCCGGCTCACCCCAGACGGTCCAGCCTCCCCGGTCGATGACCATGCCGGCCTTCAGGTGCCGCGCCTCGACCGTCATCAGTCGATCCCTGCCGCGGCCAGCGCCGTGACGATCTCGCGCTCCAGCCGCTGAACCTCGGCGACGTCTCGGCGGTGGAGCCCGACCACCGTGGCGCTGGCGTTGCGGGGTGGGACCGTGGCGTTCGCCGTGATCCGCGCGAGTGCGTACTGTCGCACGAGCGTCATCAGCGACTCCCGGGTTGGCCGCGCCGTCTCCGGCTGGCTGTCGGTCCAGCGTCGCGCCTCGGCGACGTCGCTGGGGTCCGAGGAATCCCACATCGACCCGAGCCCGCACGCCTGATGGTCGTGGGCGATGCCTTCGCCGCACCACGACCCACGCAGCCGCGGGTCCGGGCGGGTGACGACCCTCGTGTAGGTCACGGCTGCTCCTCCCCCGGTCTGGGCGCGGCCTCGCCGGCGACGATCGCGTCCAGCGTCGCCTCGTCCACGCCCTCGATGCCGAGCACGACCGCGGTCGGGCACAGCGTGTACGTGCCGCACTGCCGGCACTTGCCGTCGCGGAGCCGGTGCAGGTCGATCAGTTCCCGGAACCGGGCGGCGGCGTCGGCCATCTCGACGTACTGCTGACGGATGACCGCGAGTAACTGGCTGGTCTTGAGCAGCAGCGGCTCCGCGGGCCGGTTGTCCAGCGCCGCATCCGACCCCCAGGCTGCGCCGTCACCGCCGTGGAAGACCCCGACGTGGTTGGGACGTCCATCGCAGCGCCGTACGGCGCTGGGCGGGTCGCCCGGCACGACGAATGTCGACTGGCAGGTCTCTATCGTGTCCGCGCCCATCAGCCGGCGGTCCGCTCGGCGAGCGCGTCCTGGGCGTAGTCGTCCAGATGTTCCGCGGCGAATGCGGTGCCGAGATCCTCGGGCGGGGTCATGGGCGCGGTGCGCCCGTCCTCCAGGTCGATCACGAAATCGTGGGTCATGGTGGTGCTGGCCTCCTTTGGCCGGTGGGGAACGGTATGTGTGCCGGGCCGGCGGGCGCCTTCCCGGGTGCTGCTCGTTCAGTCGCCGGTCCACCACACGGGCCGGCCGGCCTCGATGATGCGGTCGACGGTGGCCTCCAGGGCGTGGGTGGCGGCGTGTTCCCAGCGGTTGCGTTCGTCGTCGGAGAGCAGCTCCCAACCGTGGTCGGTCAAGTTCCGGTAGTCCCGTTCGCCGGACCACAACGCACGAGCGAACCCGGTGATCAGCGCGCTGCTGGCACCGCGGCCGGCGGCGAGCCCGGTGCACGGGTCGATACCGTTCTCGCGGAGCAGGTCGCGGTGCCGGTCGACCTGCCGGACCTGGGCGTCGAGCTGGCGGCGCAGCTCCACGTTCAGGTCTTCGAGGCGTCGCTGGTCCCAGTGGGTCTGCTCACGGACCGCGGCCAGGTCCCGTTCGAAGCCGGCGCGGGCAGCGTCGATGCGCTCCTCAGCGAGCTTGGCGGCCCGGCCGGCGACGTTCTGCTCCAGCGCGCGCACGGTTTCGAGCAGGGTGCCCGCGAGCGCGTGCACGCCGTCGGTGTCGGTCATCGGGTGCGGCCCTTCTGCGGGAACCCGTACCAGCCGTCATAGCCGGCCGGCGGGTTCGGGTATGCGGCGAGCGCCGCTGCGAGCAATTCACGGGCGCGGCGGGTCTCGTCGCCGGTGCGGTACTCCTGCTCTGCGAACCACGTGATCTCACCGTTCGACCGGGCCGTCCAGGCGCCGCCGTACCGGTTGTCGTCGGCGGCGTCGATCCACGCCTGGTACGTGTGGGCGGCCGGTTTATCGTCCACACGTACGACCATCGGGTAGTAGTGGCCGGCCGTGGCGAGCAGAACCCCGTTGCGGCGTTTGAACCACACGGCGTTGACCCGCCGAACGCAGTGCGCGTCATCAACGAACCAGGTGCCCGGGTCGAACGCATACGTCGGTCGGGACACGACCAGGCGCGTGACGCGGATCACGAATCCTCCTTCGGGTAGTGCGTGCAGTCGGGGTACCAGCGGTGCGGGGCTCTTCGGGTCAGGCGCCGGGTTCGTGCTGGGCGCGGCGCGGTGTGACGTCGGCGTAGGCGTAGTAGCACAAGGCCGGCTTACCCGTGCTGCTGGCGTCGCTTTTGTCGGCGCGCCGGCCGCACGGGTAGGGGCCGCGTGCCTCGTGGACGTCGAGCACCGTTGCGATCTGGTCGAGCGTGCTCTGGCAGTCGGCCTCGGTACCGATGATCCTGATCTCTGTCGCCATGCCTTGATCTTCCATCAGGGAACGCACACCCTCGACGGTACCCGCTACCCGCCTACGGGACAAGACTAGCCGCCGTAGGGTCCGAAGTACCTCGACGTGCTCGCCAGCAGGTGCCGGACTTCCTCGTCATGCGGGCTTTCGAGCAGCCACCGGTCGGCTACCTGGTCCCAGCCCCCACGCCCGTCGACCACCCGCCCGAACACCGCGGCGAGATTCTCCGCGACCTCGGTGTACGTCGTCCGTTCCGTCGTCCACAACCGCAACGTGCCGATCACGATCGCGGTCGCGGCCATGTCGACGCGACCCGCCGAGATCTGCGACCCGACCTCGTAGGTGAGGCGGGGCAACAGCGCCGACTCCCACGAGCCGGGCCGGCCGGCCACGAGCAGCTCATCGTGGCCGTACTCGTCATGCAGGGCCTTCGACACCTGGTGCAGCGCGTACAGCACGGTCGCTGCGGCCCGACGCTTCGCGCACGCCAGCGCGTGCTTCAGCTCATCCACATCCCCGCGGGTCGGGCAGACGACCTCACGAACGGGGCCACGCTCGGCGGTGATGCGCTCCAGTGTCCACTCCCCCTCGATGTTCGGGTATGTGCTGGCCCGCTCGTGGCAGGTCAGCCACCCGCGGCCGAGCCGGTCGACCACGCGGTACGGCCGCTCCGGCGCCGGCCGGGGCACGAGCACCCACCGGCCGCCGGCGAGGGTGCGCAGGTCGTACTCGCCGGGCGCGACCGCGGGCACGAACGCGGTGCGGTCGTCATCGGCGGCCACGTGCAAGCGTGGGAAGTAGGGCTCCCCGACGTCGGTGAACGGCAGGTCGGGGGTTGGGGTCTCGGTCACGGTGCAGTCAGCTCCTTCTCGGGGGCGCGGGTGCAGGTGCTGCACCCGGTGACGGCGGCCTCGCGGGGTCTGGCCGGGCGGAGCCGCCAGTGATGCAGGCCGGCGTCCTGGTGAGCAGCGCGCAGCAGCTCCATGTCGTGCTGCGTGCCGGTCGCGGCGATGCAGCCGCAGATGCCGTGGTAGAGGGCGTACTTGAGCAGGTCGGCCAGGTCGGGCAGCTCGAACGCGACGACCTGGGCGGCGGGGTCGAGCCAGACGCCGGGCATCCGCCGGCGGGCGGCCTTGACCAGTGCGGAGTGGGTGCCGCCGTCGAGCTTGCCGCGCTCCCACACCGCGACGACTGCGGTCGAGCGGTCCAGCATGAAGTCGTTGCGGGCGTGCAGCGCCCGGTTGACGGCGGCGCTGCGCTGGCGTGGCCCCACACCTGCGGGCAGCTCACCGACGATGTGTTCGCGGGTGGCGAGCGCGCGGATGCGCTGCCACTCCGCCCGGTCGGGTTTGGACCACGGGTCGGTCTGTTCGGCGAACGGAATCGCGGCGCACAGGGCCAGGTCGGCGTCGAGCGCGGCCTGCGCCCACCACAGGTCGACGCCGCGGGCCATGCCGGAGATCGCGTAGCGGGTGCCTTGCTCGCGCAGCCAGGCGGCGCAGCGGCCCAGCTCGGCGCGGACCCACGGTTCGGTGCCGGCCGGGACCTCGCGGTGGCCGGTGGCGCACACGACCGGCCACGTCACGGCCGGCCGCCAGGAGCCGGGGGGATGTCGGCGGGTGACATGCGCTCCATGAGACGCCAGGCCAGGCTGAGCACGAACAGCACCACGCGCATAGTCACCCTCCGCCATGAACCAGGTCATATCGGGACGACACGGTGCGTCGTGTTGTCCTCGCGTTCTGTAGCAGAATCCGCCACTGTGTGTGCATGGCGAGCGTTGATAAGGTCCCCGATGTCCAGCAGCACGCCCTGCTACTGTCGCGCTTCCGGTCGGTGGCGTTCGCGGCACTGGGCGCCGAGGTGACTGAGGCAGAGCTGCGCGAGGCGCTCGCGACGGCGGTCGACGCTCACTCCAGGCGCGAGGCTCCGCCTCGGCCACTGCTGCGGGCAGTGCCCACAGCCTGACTGCCCGGTCTACGGCTAGAACGGCGGCTCGTCATCGAAGCCGGCGCCGGCGGACGCGCCGGCCGGCTGGGCGTTGGCCCACGGGTCTTCCTCGACCCGGGCACCGCCACCGCCGCCGCCGCTGCTCCGGCCGCCGCCGTTACTGCGGGTGCTGCCGCTGGAACCGAACCCGCCCTCGCTGCTGCCGGCCGAGCGGGTCATCTTCTGGACCTTCGCCGTGGCGTGGCGCAGCGACGGGCCGACCTCGTCCACATCCACCTCGATGACGGTGCGCTTCTCGCCCTCGCGGGTCTCGTAGGAGCGCTGCTTGAGCCGGCCGGACACGATGACGCGTGAGCCGCGGGACAGCGACTCGGCAACGTTCTCGGCCATCTGCCGCCAGCAGGTGCAGGAGAGGAACAGCGCCTCCCCGTCCTTCCACTCGTTGGTGGCCTTGTCCAGGAACCGGGGGGTCGACGCGACGCGGAACTTCGCGACCGCGGCCCCCGACGGGGTGAAGCGCAACTCGGGGTCGTCGGTCAGGTTCCCGATGACCGTGATCGTGGTGTCTCCAGCAGCCATGTGCTCGTTCCTCTCAGGTGCTGATGTTGCGGAGCTGGTAGCGGGGGCGGGGGCGTGCCTGGTCTGCGCGGGCCGGCATCAGCTCGACCCGGCCGCGGGCAATGAGCCAGTCGATGACCTGCTGCACCTCGTCGTCGTTGCGGGGGTGGCCGGTCTGGCGCATGGTGCGGCCGATGTAGCCGATGGTGCGCGCGTTGTGGTGCGCGCGGGCGAGGAACTCGACCACGGCGTCCGCGAGACCACGCAGCTCATCGGGCAGCGTCGGACCATCGTCGTGGAGCCGCCGGTCGGGCCGGCCGCCGCGGTGGTACACGGTCGGCCAGTCCAGCCACTCCCCCGTGCCGGCGACCTGCCAGCGGCGCGGGCAGCGCCGCTCGGGCTCCGAGGGCGCGCCGGCGTCGTCGCGGTGGAAGACGTTGACGCCGCCGTCGAGGGCGTTAGTGTCGGGGGCCACGAGCCACGTGCCGTCGACCGGCTCTCCCGGCACGTCGGGCCGGTCAAGCACGGCCACCAGGTCGTGCCGGACCCACACGTCGTACTGGTCGGTCTTGGAGAACAACTCGACGCGGGCGCCGACGCCGGGGTGGCTTTCCAGGACGGTCGCACGGATGAGCACGACGTCACCGGGGCGGACCTCGGCGGCGCCGTGCTCACCCAGTTCGATCAGGGTCACGCGGTGCCGTCCGCGTCGGTCAGGCCGGCCCGCTTGTGGACCATCTGGACGTGCGCGAAGAACGCGGCCAGGGAGTGGCCCCGGTGCCCGTCGAGGTGCTCGTACGCGGCGAGCGCGGTGAGCGCGACGTCGAGCAGCTCCTTGCTGACCTCGGCATAGCTGTCGGTGGCGCCCTTGCGCGGGTTGGCGCCGGTAGCCCGGTTGAGCGCGTCGACCACCTCGCCGCACTCCTCGGCGACCTTGGCGCACCGGACCCAGGTCAGGGCCTCCGGGTCGCGGGCGGCGTTGGCCGGTGCGGTGTCGACCCACTGGGACACGGCCACCAGCCGGTCGGTGGTGGCGCGCGTCGCGTCGGCGATGACGGTGTCGATGTCGACCATGGTCGACGCCGGGATGTAGAGGCTGGTCGCGTTGACCGCGCGGCCCAGGTGGACGGCGGCGGCCCGGTGACCGTCGGCGTCGACCCGGTCCACGATCTGCTCGGCGGCCTCGTGGTCGCCGCGGGCCACGGCACCGGCGAGCTGGTCGCCGACGCCGGTCAGGTATGCTTCCGCGCTGCCGCGGTCGAGTTGTCCATCTCGGATGGCCATCGGTTCTCCTGGGCTATTGGGCGACGATGTACGTACTCGACCGTACCCGATGCCCGGATACGAGGCAAGACGGCGCGCGACCCTCGTACTCCAGGCCGTCGCCGACGAGGAGCGCGGGATGGGTCACGCGATTGCCATGTCCACGAACCGGGCCAGATGGAGTTGAGCGGCCACGGTGACCGTGTCGGTGGGACCGTTCCGGTGCTTGGCGACGATGAAGTCCGCCTCGCCGGCGCGGGCGGACTCTTTGTCGTAGTAGTCGTCGCGGTGTACGAAGATCACGATGTCGGCGTCCTGCTCGACGGCGCCGGAGTCGCGCAGGTCCGACAGTTGCGGGCGCTTCTCCTGCCGCTGCTCAGGGCCACGGTTGAGCTGGTGCACGGCGATGATTGGCAGGCCAAGCTCTTTCCCGAGCAGCTTCAGGCCACGCGACAGCGACGCCACTTCTTCGTTGCGGGAGCTGTTCCGGTTGCCGCGGTCGGGGACGGTCATCAGGCCCAGGTAGTCGACCACGATGAGCTTCAGGTCGTGGAGCTGCTTGAGCCGGCGGGCCTTCGCACGGATCTCCATGAGCGTCATGTTCGCGGTGTCGTCCACGAACAGCGGCGCTTCGCTGATCTCCCCCATGCGGCGGGCGAGTTTCGTCCAGTCGTCGTCGGTGAGCTGGCCGGAGCGCAGCGCGTTCAGCGGCACCCGGGACTCCGCGGACAGGAACCGCATCATCAGCTCGACGGCGCTCATCTCCAGGGAGAAGAACGCCGTCGGCAGGTTGTGCTTGATCGCGGCGCAGCGGGCGACGTCGGCGGCCATCGTGGACTTCCCGGAGCCGGGTCGACCGGCCACGACTACGAGTTGTCCGGACTGAAGGCCGTTGAGGAGCCGGTCCAGGTCGGCGAACCCGGTCGGGATGCCGCGCATGGCGCCGCCGAGCGAGCCGATGGCCTCAATCTCGTCCAGGGTCGGCTGCATCAGGTCTTTGAACGCCGCCCACGGGTTGGTACCGCGGCGCTGCTCGCCGATCTCGTAGGTGGCGGCCTGGGCCAGGTTGACGACGTCCTCGACGTCGCGGTCCAGGGTGTAGCCGAGCTGGACGACGTGGGTGCCGGCCTCGATGACGCGCCTGCGGGTGGCTCGGTCGGCGACGATGCGCGCGTAGTAGGCGGAGTTGGCCGCGGTCGGCACACACGAGATCAGGGTGTGCAGGTACGGGGCACCGCCGACCTTCACCAGGTGGCCGGACGCGGTGAGCGCGTGGGCGATGGTGACCGGGTCTGCGGGCTCGCCGTCGGCGTACGCGTCCACGATCGCTTGGAAGATCGTGGCGTGCGGGGGGCGGTAGAAGTCGCTGGCGGTGAGGATCTCCACCACGTCGGAGACGGCGTCCTTGGACAGCAGCATCCCGCCGAGCACACTCATCTCGGCGTCGTTGTCCTGCGGCGGGGCACGGTCGAAGGTCGGCTCGGCGACGGTGGTCACGACCGGGCCTCGACCTGGGCTACCAGCTCGCCGGCGGCGGTGCGGGTCCAGCGGTCTGCACGCAGATACCCGGCGCAGAACAGGCAGTCGTCCAGGTCGGCGCCGTGCCCGCCCTGGGCGGGGATGACCGCCACATCGGTGCGGACGTCGCCGGGCTGGCCGTCGTTGTTGCGGTCGTTGATGGTGATGGTCTGATCGTCGCGGTGGTAGACGGCGACGACCGCGGTAGCAACTGCGGTTTTCACGGCTCGCTCCATCAAAAGCAGAGAGGGCGGCCGGGGAGTCCAGT
>Ga0308175_100000124_pt1 | contig 58952 bp, 34 predicted proteins | sample PhyCR1_3_FD_203893 | JGI IMG/M metagenome (GOLD analysis project Ga0308175, IMG submission 203893) | Soil microbial communities from UC Gill Tract Community Farm, Albany, California, United States - DLSLS.C.R1 | ecosystem: Environmental > Terrestrial > Soil > Agricultural land | place: USA...
TTGTGCTGTTTTCGTTGGGTCAATGGTAAAAGTAATTGGCTGACCAACGGCCGCTAAACAAAAAAAGCAGGCAATGAAACAAACGATGTTTTTATTAAGACGGTGATTGTATTTGCTCCATAGCAACGACGTTTCAAATGGTGAAAATAGCCCGGTCTTCATCGCAGTCATTCGTTTGCTTTTACGACAATTGGCTTAATTCCTTCGTGCGTTGGTTTTACTTGTTGGATGCTGCCGTCGCTATTGAATTCAAGTTTATCAATGCATACTTCGCGGTTATAGCCGGCGGCCCGTCCCATTAAAATTCCAGCCGGATAAGTAAAGCGGTGATAAACAAGATACCATTCGTCTTTACCCGGAACCTGGATGGTTGAATTATGTCCCGTCGCATAAATACCGCTCGTAGGGTCTTTCGCAATCACAAGGTTGTTCGCAGGAATTGTAATCTTACTAAGTGGCGAGCCTGCTGTGCCGTAACGCACACGATAATTTTCACTGCGGGTATCGTCTTCGCTCCACATAAAATAGTACGTTCCATTCCGGTAAAACACATGCGTTCCTTCGCGAAAAGTAGTGTCCGGCGTCAACAATTTTGTGGTGTTTGCCTTTAGCGAAACCATGTCATCATTTAACTCTGCTCCTGCCATGTAACCGTTGCCCCAGTAAAAAAAATACTTGCCCGTTTTCGGATCCCTAAACACATCGGGATCAATCTGCTGTCCACCTCTTGTACCGTCGGGACGTTGCTCGATCAAAGGTTTGCCCGAATCAACAAAAGGCCCCGTGGGATTGTCCGCGACAGCCACGCCGATTTTTTGCGCGGCGCAGAAGTAATAGAAGTATTTGTACTGACCGTTAATCTTTCTTTCAATGACAGTAGGCGCCCAGGCATTTCGTTTGGCCCAACTGACGTCTTTATTTAAATCGAGAAGAACGCCTTCATCTTTCCACGTAACCAAATCAGTTGACGAAAATGTTTTAAAGTATGTGCCCGACCAATTGTTGAAGCCATCGCTTGTTGGATAGATGTAAAACTTTTTTGTCTTCTCCGCATAAATGATATCCGGATCGGCGTACAAACCATCCAGCACCGGGTTGTGCAACTCTTTTGCAGAAACCAAATAGGTTTGCGTGCCCCTGCCTTTTATGGCTACCGAATATTGCACCGGACCTTGTGTGAAGTTTTGCGATTTGGAACTGACGGTAACACCCGCAAACGGAAGAAACTGCGGGTTAAAATTCGCGAGGTTTGTTCCGGCCTTCACGGGCAAAAAAAGTTTCCTGTCCGCCGTATCAAAAACAACGTTCAATTTCTTGATTTGCTTTGAATCCACAGCCGAAATCGCGTCGTCGAACGACATCCACTCTTTTACCAGCCGCTCCGTTTCTCCGGCGGTGATGGGCATTACCGTTCCGTGGCGCGGATGAAAATTCATGCTCACGTCTTTGTCAATTACCGAAAAGTTTTGCAGGTCTTTTGTCTTGGTAAATTGATAGCGGCCACTGGTGTACATGTCGTACATCAGAACGTAACCGCTGCCGTCATTCAACTTAAAAGTGCCCGCACCTTCCACCGGGCTGGCGGTTTGTTGCACGTAGTCGTTGCTTTGCATTGTATAACCGTAAGTCAAGTGATTTGACACGGCTATCTTGATGCCGGGCTGCCTGTCCTCAGTTTTAAAAAACAAATAATACCGGCCATCTTTTTTTATCATATCGCCGTCAATGCAGGCGGCATTGTCAAGACTGAAAAAAAGTTGCTTGGGTGTTGTTTCCAAATCAGTAAAATCTTTGTTAGCGTATGCGTAATAAATTTTGTCGGGGTCTCTGCCGTGCTTCATCGAGAAATAGATCATGTATTTCTTTGCGGAGTCATCGTAAATCGTTTGCGGCGCCCAAACACGCAGCAAACTGTCGTTGCCAGGAAAACGTTTTTGAATGTTAACAACGCTTGATGTCCAATGAATCAAATCGTTTGAATTCAACAACACCATTGCCCTGTTTGAGTTCCAGCCAAGTGCAGAAACCATGTCGGTCGCCACCATGTAAAAGGTTTTTCCGTCCGCTCCGCGCAAAACGTGCGGGTCGCGAACGCCGCCGGTTGAACTGATTTTTTCCGAAGAAAGAATCGGCTTGTTGCTGTTCAGCGCACGAAAGTTGTAACCGTCGTTGCTGACGGCAAAATGAATGGATTCATCTGCTTTTGCGTTGCCGGTGAAATAAGCAAAAAGATAAGCGCTGCATTGTTGTGACGAACGCCTGGATTGTGCAAAAACAAGCAAAGGAGTAAGCGCACAAAAAAGAAAAACGGTCCTGCTGTTTCGCAGAATATTTCTCGGTAACAAATTGGGTTGCCAAATTGTGTTGTGCATTTGTTGTTTCTACTTTTTTTGATACACCCGCACGTAATCAATTTCAAAACGGTTCGGAAACTTCGTATCACCAAAATCACCGCCGTTCATTCCGCCCAAAGCTAAGTCCAACAGCATATAATGCGGCTGTTTAAATGGATTGCTGTTTGAACCGTCTTTGTTCACCAATTTGTTCAATTCCGTTTTGTTCAGCAACACGTCATCAACGTACAAGGCAATGGCTTCCTCGTCCCAATCCATTCGCCACACATGAAAGTTGGAAGCCCATTTTTGTCCGCCCATTGAATCAATAGAAAAACGGTTGCTGTACCACTCGGCTTTGCGGTTGGCGCCAATGCACGCAATGTTGGCCAGCAACTTCTTTTTGTAATGTTCCATGATGTCAATCTCGCCGTTGGCGGGCCAACGGCCGCTTACGCCGAGCGTCCACCAGGCAGGCCAAAGGCCGCTGCTGATGTCAATTCTTCCCCGCATTACAAAGCGTCCGTATTGCCAGGAATGTTTGCCCGCTGTGTTGATGCTTGACGACGTGTAGTCAATCGTTTGCCGGACCCTTCGCCAGTCTTTGCTGCCCGCTTCGTAACGCGGATTTGGCTTGCTCTCTTTTCTAGCTTCAATAATCAAAACACCATTTTTGCAATAGGCGTTTTCGTCTGTGTACCATTGCGCTTCTTCGTTCCGCACAAAACCTTTTTCGTATCGCCAGGCCGTTGTATCGGGTCTGCCATCTTTGTTGAATTCATCGGCCCAAACAAGTTTGTAGCCGTCCATACCGGCTCCGAATCCTTCAAGGCTTTTTGCCGTTTTGCAACCGCAAAAGATCGTTGCCAGCAAAAGCAAAGTGCTAACAATTCCTTTATTTACCATCATCAATGCGTGTCCGGTATTTCGGTTTTATTGTCTATCAATTGCAAGGTATAGCTGTACGAGTATTTTTTATTCAACAAGCGGTATTGTTCGTGCGGCAAGGCGCCCCAACTGTTGTCGCCGCCAACGCCGCGTTGCGCTAAATCCATGTTGAGAAAAATATTTTTTCGCGGCTTCACGTCGGTTGGATGTTGTTGCTTTTTCGTGAGGCCGGGATCAAGATCTTCGGTGGAAACATTGGTGGCACTGAAGCAAATGGGTTGAAGGCCTTGAATCAGCAAGCCTTTGCCTTTGTCATCGGTTAAGGAAAGCCAGCGTACATCGGTTTTGTAGCCGCCCTCTTGCGGACGAATGTAGTTCCACGTCATTTGATTTTTTACGCTGTCCGTGTACAAGCCAACAAACGAAGCCGTGTTCCTGTCGCTGTAATTTTCCCAGGGACCGCGACCGTAATATTTTAGGTTAACGTATGGCGGCGGCAACGTCATTCGCATACCGAAACGCGGCAATTCGGGAAGGTTGCGACCCGTCATGTCAATGGATGATGTAATGCGAATGCTGCCATCGTTCTGAATAAAATATTCCACCGTGTACGGCACACCGATGCCGGTTAACTCCCACTCCACTTTCACCGGAACGCCGGTTGCAGTTTGATCGCCAACGGTTGCGTTTTTCAACATGCGGTTCACGTGTGCGGTGCGCCAAATGCCCAACTGTTCCTGCATGTGATTGCCAAAATCATTATCGGTTGGCGCACGCCAGAAATACGGTTCGGGGAAATCGTTTGTAACGCCGCCGCTGTTCAATGTGTAACGTGCCAGTCTTCCTTGCCCCAGGTCAAATTCGCCGCTTACATTGCCCGATGAAAAGCGAAGACGTGTGCCTTCTTTTTGTACCGTCAGTTTGCCGGTAGTTGATGCATTGCTTGCAGCTTGTTGCGCCAAATAATCGCCGCTCAGTTTGAATTGTTCTCTTCCCACTTCATGGCCCAGGGGAAGCAATTCCGTTTGTGAAGCTTTGGAGATGTTTGCAAACGTATTTACGAAATACTCTGCGTTGTCGCCTGTTTTAGAAGTCGGAATTTGAAGCGTTACGTCTTTTTGCTGATGCGGCTCTACGCTCACGTTAAACCGGCCTTCATGAATGATCTCACCATTCTTCACCAACTGATAAGTAAAATCGTATTGGTCAAGATTCGTAAAGTCAAACAGGTTTTGCACGGTAATAATTCCTTTGGAAATGTCTTTCGCTTTGAACTGAATTTTTGAATACACTTTCTTCACTTCGTAAATGCCCGGATGCACGGTGCGGTCGGCAGCAATCAAACCGTTGGCGCAAAAATTTTCGTCGTTCTGCAAAGCGTATCCACCCAAATCGCCACCGTATGCGTAAAAGGGCCGGCCGTCGGTCGTGTGCGTCAACATGCCTTGATCTATCCAATCCCAGATAAAGCCACCCTGCATGTGCGGAGAGCTTCGAATGACATCGTAATATTTCTGGAAATTACCGTTGCTGTTGCCCATCGAATGGCTGTATTCACACATGATGTACGGACGTTTTTTAGTTGCATCGGCTGCGTAACGTTTCATGTTGTTCAGACCCGGATACATCGGGCAAACAATGTCGGTATTCCAGTCTTCGCCGGCCTGTTCAAATTGCACGGGCCTTCCGTTATCGCGGCCTTTCATCCACACGTATCCGTCGTGAAAAACTTTGCCATTGCCGGTTTCGTTGCCCATGCTCCAAATGATGACCGAAGGATGGTTTTTATCACGCTCCACCAATCGTTTCATGCGGTCGAAATATTCCGGCGCCCACAGCGGCAGGTAAGCTGGATGTTTTGTGCTGTCGAACCAACCTTGCAAAGAAGCGCCCATGCCGTGCGTTTCAATGTTGGCTTCGTCAACCAAATACAAACCGTATTTGTCGCACAACTTGTACCAATAAACATCATTGGGATAATGCGATGTTCGCACGGCGTTAATGTTGTGTTGCTTCATCAATTGCACGTCGCGAAGCATTTGTTCTTTGTTGGGCACGTGGCCTTTCACCGGGTCGTGTTCGTGACGGTTTACACCGTGAACATAAGTGGCCACGCCGTTGATCAGCAACTGGGCATTTTTGATTTCAATTTTCCGGAAGCCAATTTTTGCACCGGTATGATAAACCTTTGAATCGTTACCCGTTGAAAGCGTAATGATGCAGTCGTAAAGGTTTGGATATTCAGCGCTCCATTTGAGCGGATTGTTTACGGTTCCATTAAAGTGAAGCGTTTGAATGCTATCGGTTGACGACGCAACGTTTTTCGTTTGCGTGAAAACGTTCTTGCCCGATTTGTCCAATACAGCAACGGTTACGCTACTACTCTTTGTTGCTGAATTTGCAAAGCGGCGCAAATCAATATCGGCATTGAACAAACCGTTTTTATACTGCGCATCCAAATCCGCTTTTAAAAAGAAATCCCACACCGAAAGCTTTGGCAAGGCATACAAAAAAACATCGCGTTCAATGCCGCTGATGCGAAAGAAATCCTGGTCTTCCATGTAGCTGCCGTCGTGCCAGCGAAACACCTGCACAGCCAAAAGGTTCTCTCCTTTTTTCAAATATTTTGTGACGTCAAATTCAGCCGGTGATTTGGAGGCTTTGGTCATGCCTACTTTTTGTCCGTTCACGTACACAAAGGCACAGCCGGTGATGGAACCAAATTGCAGCATCACTTCGCTGCCGCTCCAGGACGCGGGCACCGTAAAAGTTTTGCGGTACGTGCCCACCGGGTTGTTCTCGCCAATGAAGGGCGGATTTTTTGGAAAAGGATACGTGATGTTTGTGTAGATAGGAATGCCAAAGCCTTCACGTTCCCAGTTTGACGGAACAGGAATGTTGCTCCACTTTGCATCGTTCAAATCGGTGCGGTAAAAATCTTTAATGCGGTTTGCGTATTTGTCAACATAAACAAACTTCCACGTACCGTTGAGCGATTGATAATACGGCGACTTGCTGTAATCATCTGTTGTGACATCGGCTTTTCTATCAAAGAGCATGAAGCTGGCGTGCGGCGCTTCTTTGTTCAGTTCATAAAGCTGCGGATTTTCCCAATCGTTATTCTGTGATTGACACCACGCTGACGAAGCAAAGAACAAAGCAAAGGCCAGCGTCTTCCATCTATTGTTGTGAACGAATCTCATCTCAATTATTTTAAATGACTTCAAGCTCTTTTTATTTGGACAAGGTTTTAAAATTTCGGTTTCCATTCCAACACTTGCACGGGTTGCGGCGGCATGTTGGCTACGCCTTCAGCATCTACCTGCTCTACTTTTTGCACAAATAAATTCAACACGTGTTTTGCTTTCCAAAGCTCGGTGTCGTAAGTCGGCTCCCACGAGCCAACGGATGTTTGTGTAATATCAAAGAGCTTGCATTTGTTCTTTTCAATCTTGTTAATTGTTGCCACGGAAACTTTGCCGCCGCGTTCTTCGTCGCGAAAGAGGAGAACGGCTTTTGCCTTCTCCTCTTTTCCTTTCACTAAAAGTTGTGGCCGGGCAATGGGTATGCGTTTGGAACCTTGGCCGCTCAGGCTAAAAGGTGTTTTTCGAAAATTCAGCGGCACCACTTTCCAGTCTTTTTTTGCACGGTAGATGATGTGGTATTGCGGAACAGTTGTACCGGCTTCTCTCCAATATGTTGCAATGAACGGTCTTCCTTCTTCATCGGTTGTCATGGACGTTTGGTTAATCAACTCGCTGCTTTGCGGAATGTGCACCGCGTACTCCGCCGACTTCTGCGTGATGGGCAATGAATATTTTTCACCCGCACTTTTTTCCCAGGTAAGTCCGCCGTCTTTTGAACAGGCATAGCCCATGTCGTGATTGCTGGCCACGTCGGGACTTTCCCGCCAAACCCAGGAAATGTGAATTGTTCCTTTTGCATCTACGCAGGCTTGCCAGTATGCGTTTCGCTGTCCTTCGCCGTCAATTAAATTTTGTTGGACTTGCGTCCATTGCTTTGTAGCAAGATTGTATTTGTTGAGTACAAGGTTGCCGTTGCCGGAGCCACCATCGCGATAAAAAAACAACAGGTCGCCGTCGGGCAGCTTGTGAAATTCGGGATAGCTGACTTTGTCTTCGGCCTTGCCCGTCATCGGCATTTTGTCTGTTAAATCCAATGAACCGGGTGCAATGCTTCTGCAATAATGCAAGACATTGTTGTGATGATCCCATGAAAGATGCAAATAGCCATCGCCGTCAACCATGATGCTGATGCAATTGTGCGCATCGGTTGTATGACCTTGGTAAACCGTCTTCTTTAAAATCCACTTTGCTTCGCCGAGTTTTCGTTTGCCAAGCACCACGTAGCGGTCTTTGTCGTAAAAAGAAATGAACTGCGTGTCCTTAAAACTCACCAATGAATTTTTGCGAAAGACAACCGTGTTGACTGAATTACTTGCCCAGCCATTGTCAACGTTGAAAAGCGTTACATCCGGACTCGATTGCGCCGATGCAACAACACTGCTGATCATGACCGCGATTCGAAAAAGCACTTTCACCGAAACCAATTTTTTCAACATTGACTTTTATTTCACTGTTTACAGATTGACTTACCAACCCGGGTTCTGGAGCATTGCCGGCATCTTGCGTATCTCCGCGTCTTGTATCGGCAACAAATACATCTCCGGGCGGAAGGTGTGTTGGCGAATGGTGTTTTCAATTTGATACGTGAAGGACAAGCCCACGCCGGTAGTTAACGAGCCGCCGCTGCCTACACGAATCGGGTGCATCACTTGGTTGAAACCGGTTGGCCCGCCGTTGTACAAGCTCATTGCAATCTTCCAGCGGCGAATGTCGTTCCAGCGCTGGTCTTCGTAGGCCAGTTCAATGCGCCTTTCGTTTTGAATGAAAGCACGCATCTCGGCCTGTGTCATGCCCGGCTTCATGCCGTATAAACCGTTGCTTCCCGCATCAATGCCCGCTCTTGCTCTCAACTCCTGCAACTTTGGATAAGCCAGCGATGCTTGTCCCACTTCGTTAATCGCCTCTGCATAATTCAGAAGTATTTCCGCATAGCGCATCAGCGGCCAGTTGCGTGCGGGGCTTGCGCCAACGCTGTTCGTCACGGTGCTGTCGCACATTTTGCGAACAAAATAACCCGTGTTGCCACCGGAAGAAAAAGCATCACCGGTTTGGCCGGTTCCTGTAAAGGTCCATACAAAATCTTGCGTGTTGGCGTTGCTCTGGTATTTGGCGCCGTTAAAAATGATGGTGTAATTAAAACGCGGATCGCGGCTGATGTAAGGATTGGCAGGATTGTAACCCGATGTAGGATCGGTAATGGCTTTGCCATTCTTCATGGGGAAGGCATCCGCCAAATTTTGCGTAGCCCTGGTGTAGTTTGCTCCGCCTCTTGTACCGGGCAAATAATAGCCTTCAAAGTCTTTGTTGTTGGGCCGAGTAACCACGAAAATATTTTCCGGGTTCACGCGGTTTATAAAACCAAGATAAAAGCCAGCGCCGGGTTGCGAGTTATTTACGTAAAGCGAATAATAACCGGAGTTGATGACGGCCAACGCTGCGTCGGCTGCATCCTGCCAGTGCTTAACATCGTAGCTTGGATAACTAACCAGGGGAATTTGTTCAGCCGAGGCTGAGGGTATGGCGCCCCCGTTGAACAGCGGGCTTGCGGCGTACAAAAGCAGTTTTGATTTCAAACCCATGGCCGTTCCTTTTGTTACGCGGCCGTAATCAAAATCGTCGTAGCCGCCGCTTGTAAGTGGCACTCCGGGAACCGGCAACATTTTCGCCGCTTCATCCAATTCATTGGACAGGTAAGAAACAAGGTCGGCAAATTTTTGCCGCGGCAGGTTAATGAAATCATCGATGCCGTAAACGTTATCACCAACGTTGGGCACACCGCCGTAAACAATCAAAAGCTGCAAATAATACCAGGCACGCAGGCATTTTACTTCGCCCTTGATTCGTGCTTTCATGGCCGCCGAAAGCGGAACGGATTCCAAATGCGAAAGAAGCAAATTGCAACGGCGGATGTTTTTATAAGGTGTATTCCAGATGTCGGTTGCGGGCGGGCTTGAACCGTAGTTGGCCGCCGAAAACGTGCCCTGGTAAAACATAACGGATGGACGTGTAGCGGAACTCAAGGAATACTCACCGTCGTCAACGGATTGTTCCTGGTTGCCGTGTGTTTCCCAACGGCGCTTGTTGAACGAAAAACCAATGCCTGCAAAATCGGTATTGCCGAACGTGCCTTCTGCGTAAATGCCGTTCAAAAACTGAATGGTGCGAAGACTGTCCGAAAACACGGCCGCTTCGTCAAGTGCCGTTGTTTTGTTTTCAAGAAAGCCGCTGTTTTTTGTGCACGATGCAAGCACGAAGCAGGCAGCAATGACGATGACTAAATTCTTCATATAACAATGTTGTGTGCTCAAAAGATTTGTTTTAAAACGTGGCGCTGAGGCCGAAATTGAAAATGCGTTGCGGCGGATAATTGGTACGGTCCGTTCCGCTGCTGCCCGTACTTCCCTGGTTAATTTCCGGGTCAAGCTGATAGAGTTGATTAAGCTTTGTCCAGGTAATGAGGTTGTAGCCGTTGCTGTAAACTCTTATCTCTTTCATGTGAAGAGGCTTCATCCATTTTTGCGGCAAGGTGTAGCCAATCTCCGCTGTTTTTAACCGCACAAAATCGCCGGGCAACAAATAGAAGGTAGAAGGATAGGCTCTTGAATCGCTAATGCCCGGAATAAAGGTAAGCAAGGGAAACTTCGCGTTGTCGCCGAGGTCTGGTGTCCATGCCTGCTGATGAATGGCGCGGAAGTTCCCGCCAAAAGGTTGAATGGCTTCTGCCAAACCACGCACGTTAAAGTTGAATGATCCCTGGAAGAACAGGCCGATGTTGAAGCCTTTGTAACGAACGGATAAATTTAAACCGGCTGTGGTGTTCGGAACGTTTGGATTGCCCTGCACCTTCGCATCGTAACCGTCAATGATGCCGTCGCCATTCAAGTCGGCATACTTCAAATCGCCGGGACGAACGGTGAGGCCCGCCGGCTTTGCGCTCTTGGCAATGTCGTTGCTGTCCTTGTAAAAACCAATCCAGGTATAAACCCGTTGCGTGTTGATGGCATGGCCTGTGTATGACTGGTAATCGTATTTGTAAGAAGGTTCGTCGGCAAATACAATTTTGTTTTTCGCATACGAATACGTTCCCTTTACCGAATACGACCAGTCTTTACCAATTGTACCGGCATAATTTATTTCTACTTCAATGCCTTTGTTGTTCACCTTTCCAAGATTCACCGGCGGAAGGCCTTGTCCAAACACAGCTGATACTGAGCCAAAACGTGAATCAGTTTTGCCGCTTCGATCGGTGAGAATGTCGTAGCGGTTGTTGTTGAAGTATTCAACAGTTGCATTCAGCTTGCTGTTGAAAAAGCCGAGTTCAACGCCAAGGTCAAGTTTCTTTTCTTTTTCCCAGCTCACATTTAAGTTGCCCAATGTGCCTTCGTAAACTGCCGTGCCGCTGTTGGCGCTTGGATTGCCAAAGAAAACTTGTCCGCCCGCCGATCCGTAGGTCTGTTGATAATAATAAGCGAAGCTTCCAAGCTTGTCGTTTCCAACTAAACCGTAAGAACCTCTCAGTTTCATACGGTTAATAAATTTGATATTGCGTTTAAAGAAGCCTTCTTCCGAAACGTTCCATCCGGCCGAACCCGCGGGGAAAAAGCCGTAACGGTTTGCGGCTGAAAATCGGTCGGAGCCGTTGTAAGCGCCGTTGAATTCAACAATGTATTTCTGCCGGTAATCGTAACCCACGCGGCCGATATAACTTCTGAAATTGCTCGGAATAAAATTGTAAACGCTGTTGCTGCTGCCCCGTGTATCGGATTGTTGCAGAAACATGGCTAATCCATATACGTGATGTCCTGTAAAACTGCGGTCATAGTTAAGCGCAGCCTGGCTGGTAACCAGCCGAATGGTGCTGCCGTTGCTGGAACCGCGAATAAGACGCCGAATGCGATATGTGTTTGTACTGCGTGGCGTGTACGTATTGCTTGCCGGATCGTAGATGTAAGAAGGAAACTCTCCACCCGACATGCTCACGTTTGGATTGTTGTAATTGGAGGCATAAGAAAGCGTACCCTTTATTGATAAGCCTCTCGTGATAAAATCAAGCTTTTGGTTTAGCGTTGACAACAAATTCATGTTGTTTTCAAAGCGGCGTGTATAACCTAAATACGAAAGACGGCCAATGATGTTGTTCACGTCGTAAACCGTGCCGCCGGTGCCGGGGCTTTTCGCCCACTGGCTATAACCCAAGGAGCCATCAGGATTGTAAAGCGGGTAAGCCCAGGGCGCAAGCGTCCAAATGCTTCCGTAATCGGCAAACACATCGTTCCAGCCGTTGGGGCTTCCAACCTGTGGCGTGTTGATGGTGCTGACGTTGCCCGATAAATCAAAGCGCAGATCGGTAGTACGTGTAACCTTTATATCAAGGTTCGAGCGGTAGTTATACCGTTCGTTGTAATAATTGTTATTGATGCCAAGCGGGCTGCCAAAATCTTTTACCATTCCGTCTTGGTAGAGATAGCCGGCGGAAATAAAATAACGCACTTTTTCCGTGCCGCCTGTGATGTCGAAATTGCCGCGGTACTGGCGGCTGAATTTTTTGAAAAGCACATTTTTCCAATCAATATCCGGGTGGCCGTAAGGATCGGTATGATCGCGAAAGGCCGCCAGGTCAGCATCCGAAAACAGCGGTGCAAGACCGTCGTTTTTTCTTCCCTGGTTGTACAATACAGCCGCATCGTACGCATTTAAAAATTGCGGGAAAATGTCGGGTTGCTGCAAACTTGTTTCGGCACGGAAAGAAATTTGCGGAGCGCCAATTTTGCCACGGCGTGTGGTTACAATTACCACACCGTTTGCGCCTCTTACGCCGTAAACCGCCGTAGCCGAAGCGTCTTTTAAAATTGTGATTGATTCAATCTCGTTCGGGTCGAGGCGGGCAAACTGGTCGTACGAAAATTCTATGTCGTCAACGATGATCAACGGCGTTGTGCTGCCTACGTTGTACGAGCTTACACCGCGAATGTAAAACGTTGCGCCATCGGCACCCGGCTGCCCTGATGTTTGCTGCGAGAAGAAACCCGGCAACTTTCCGGCCATTGTGTTTTGAATGCTTGCTGATGGGTTTTCACGCAAGTCCGCACCGGAAACCGTGCTGATAGCGCCGGTGGTTGTCACCTTGCGTTGACGGCCATAACCCACAACCACAATATCAGCCAAACTGTTGGCGGCATTCTTTAATACAACACTTACCGCATTGCCGCTCACCGGCACATCCTGCGCATCGTAACCCACGTTTGAAACAATCAGCGTGTGCGAACTGCCTTTTAAGTTAAGCGTAAATCGTCCCGAGGCGTTGGTGCTGGTGCCGTTTCCCTTCACGTCTTTTTCGGCAACCGTTGCGCCTACAATGGCGTTGCCGGTTGAATCGGACACGGTGCCGCTTACCTGCTGCGCAACGGCTTTGGTGCAGACAAGCGTTAGCAAGGCAAAGGAGAAAAATAAAAATGATTTCATCGTATAAGCTTTTACTTCGTTTTGGAATGAATTACCAGCCCTCGTTTTGAATGAGCTTTGAATTTTTTGTGATCTCGTCGTACGGGATAGGCATGTGATAAAGCCGTGCGGGAAATACTGGCGTCATTACCTGGACGGGTTGGTAAGTTGGTGTTGTACCGGCGGTAACTCTTATACCGGTCAGCGGTGTTGACAAAACCTGGTCGGCAATCTTCCAGCGGCGAATGTCCCAGAAGCGGTGCTCCTCAAAAGCCAGCTCAATACGCCGTTCGTTTTGAATGAGTGTGCGCATTTCAGTTTGGATAATGCCTGCCTTAATGCCGTACCGGCTGTTGGCGCCTGCGGCAATGCCGGCTCTTGCACGCAGTGTTTTAATTTGCGTAACGGCGCTTTCTACTTGTCCCAATTCATTCAAAGCTTCAGCGTAGTTCAACAGGATTTCAGCGTAACGAAAGATGGGAAAGTTGTGACTTTGACTGCTGAAGGCTGTGCTGCCGCTAAAGTTGCCAAGAAACTTGCTCAAGTAATAACCGGTTCTTGTTTGTACCGGCGCCACAGCCGGATTATCAGGCTTGTCCAAACCACCGCTAAAGGTTTGCACGGCGCGACCAAGCCAAGTGTATCCGTTGTAAAAAACAGTGGCCGACAGGCGCGGATCGCGGCCAGAGTAAGGCGTGGCAGCGTTGTAGCCCGAACCAGTTTCGTTGATGCCCAAACCGTTTGACATCGGGAAAGCGTCTACAAAATTTTGCGTAGGACTTGTCAATCCCTGGCTTCTTGTATTGGATACCACGTAGCCAACCGGCGACTGGCTTACTTCAAGCGATGAATTATTGGACACTTGTTTGGCGAAGATGATTTCCGAACTCATTTTGGTGGTGAACACCGAAGCAAAAGCCGTTGGCGAACCGCTTGTGACCAGTTTGTAATACGTGCCCAGGGCATTGAATTCGGTAACAGCATCCACTACTTTTTGCCAGCGTGTAGCGTCGTAGGTTTGATAGCCGGTCAGGGCTTTTTTTGTTGGATCTGTTTCAATGCCGCCGCCGTTAAAAAGAGGACTTGCGGCGTACAGCAACACGCGGCATTTCAGCGCAACGGCCGCACCTTTCGAAGCCCGTCCCCAATCGGATGTTGACACTGGATCAGGCCTCATGCTGTCTTTCACGGCGGTGCATTCGCTTACGATGTAATCAACCGTTTGTGCAAAGCTTGCGCGGGGCAATTCAATGTTGTCAGTTGTGCTTAAAACCGTATCGCCCAGCAAAGGCACGCCGCCATAGCGCTTCAACAATTCCCAGTAAAAAAAGGCGCGAAGAAACCGTGCTTCCGACTTGTAGTATTGCTTCGTTTGTGCGGCAATGGGTACGCGGTCAATGCTCTTTAAAAAAATATTGGCGCGGCGAATGCCGTAATAACTGTTGCCCCAGTACGCATCGGGATTATTGAGTGCGGTAATGGTTCCTTTCAAAAAATTCTCCACCGATGTGTTGTAACGCGAAGGCAAAGCCTCGCCGGCTGCGTCGTCTAAAAAGTCACCGTCAACGCGGTTAAAGCCATCGGGAATGTAAGTGTAAATATTGTTCAGATCATAACCCGCTACCACGCCGTTTCTGTCAAGCGAATCAAAGGTGAGGTCGGACGTGAACCAGTCCTTCGGTTGCTCCTCGTACTTACGGCACGACGAAGCAACAATGATGAACAAACTAGTTGTGAGTATGAGGAAGGAAACGTTTGTCTTTTTCATTTTGCTGCAATCTTAAAATTTAATGTTGATGCCGAAATTGAATAGCTTCTGCACGGGATAGCCGCCTGAATAAGCCTCGGGATCGCGGCCGTCAAGTGCGGAGGAAGCGTGTGTGAAGAGGTTGTAGCCGTTGGCAAAAATGCGCACCGTTTGCAGGCGAAGTTTTCCAATGACTGAGACTGGAAATGAGTAACCAATTTCGGCGTTCTTCAGGCGCAGGTAATTACCGTTCTTCATCCAGAAAGATGAAACGGCATCGTTGTTTGAATTGGCGCCGTAACTCAATCGCGTATAGCTTGCAGTGGCGGCAGTCGCTGGTGTCCACCGGTTTAAATTATTGTTGTACGCCTGGCCTGTGCCGCTGTTTTGAAAGGCCCAGTAGCTGCTTCCGCTTAAATAAACGTTGCGATTTTGCACGCCCTGCACCAAAGCGCTAAGATCAAATCCTTTAAAACTTATACCGAAAGACGCGCCGTAAAAAAACAAAGGCTTTGTCGTGCCGATTGCGGTAACGTCGTACTGATTGATAACGCCATCACCGTTCAAATCTTTGTACTTAACGTCGCCGGGCTGTGGTTTGTAACCAACCGTTGTGGCGCTGCTGGCTATTTCCGCCTGCGACTGAAACAATCCATCGGCAACGTAACCAAAGGCTTGCCCAACCGACTGACCCGTTTGCTTCATCCACTCGTAAGGTTTTGCCACTTCATCTGCAAACAGCACCTCGCTGCCAACGCTCGATGCATTCAACCCCACAAAATATTGCAGCTCCTTCACCGTTTGCTGCCAGCCAAGCTTTACTTCATAACCCGTGTAGCGGTTTTGCCCGATGTTTTCATCGGGATAATCGTTGCCAATCAAGGTGCTGTTGCGGCCACGTTGTTGCAGCAAATCGTAATACTTGTTTCTGAAATATTCTACCGTGAAGGAAAGATGATTGTTGAGAGCAGAACCGTTGAGGCCAAGGTTCAACTTAGCTGCTTTTTCCCATGTGATGTTCGTGTTGGGAAGCATGCCTTCGGTGATGGTGGTAACGCCGCCGGCGCCTGTACCAAAGATGGCCGAAGGCCCGTCGTAAAAGCGAGGATAATAAACAAAGTAACCCGCATTGTCCCAGCCAACTTTGCCATAAGAACCATACAGCCGCAGGTTCGACACAAAGGATACGGTCTTCATAAAATTCTCCTGCGAAAGGTTCCAACCCAAACCAACGGAAGGGAAAAAGCCACGCTTCGTATTGCCATCGGGCGGATAACGGTTAGAACCGTTAAAGCCAAAAGCTCCCTCAATCAGATATTTCCCGTTGATGCTGTAAGCCACTCGCCCTGAGCCGCCGCTGACGGTGTAAGGCAGATCTGAACCGTTTGTTGAATTATCGCGATTGGCCAGCAGCAACACATTCAGTGCATCGCCGTTTTTAAAATCCTTGTCGTAGCCAAGGCTGAATTCTTCGTAATCGTTGCGGCCCTGGTAGGCAATGCCGCTGCTGTTGGCCTGCGTACCGTTGGTTCCGAATTGCGTATAAGCAGTGCCCGCCTGTTGAAATACCGCAAAGGACTTGTTGCGGACAACGTCTTCGGCCAGGGTGGAATAGAAGGCCACTTTCGCTTTCATCCACAAACCCGGAAGAAGGCCATCAAGCTTTCGTTGGAGATAAACATTCACCAGCACATCGCGGAAATAACGCTGGCGATAACCAGAGCCAATGGTTTGCGCCAGGATGTTGTTTTGATAAAGCTGCGTTCCGCCAAAGCTGCCGTTTGGATTCAGCAAAGGATAGGCATTTGCGGGTGTGTTCAGCAAATTGGAAAGAATGGTATTGGTGGTTGCACCGGGTTCGTTTGAGTTTAAGATGCGTCCCAACAAATAAATACCGCCGGTAAGCTTGGATGTGATGTTTACGTCAATGTTTGAGCGAATGACGTAACTCTTGTAAGTATTGTTGGTGTTGTAGCTGTTGCTGTCAACGGTTTTAAAAAAGCCTGTTTGATTGACGTGTTCCAGCGAAACAAAATAGCGGGCCGTTTGATTGCCGCCACTGGCAGAAAGTGTGTACCGGCTTAGCAGCGATGTATTATTGGTAATTGCATCGCGAAAGTTTACATCCGGGTAGTTGTACGGGTCCGTGCCATTCCTGTAAGCGTCAAGCGCCGTGGACGAATAATACAGGCCAGAATTCAGGCTGTCAATACCGTCGTTTCGCAGTGCCTCGTTGTGCAGCCGTGCATAGTCGTAAGCGCCCAATGTTTTTGGAAAAGCAAGCGGCTTTTGCACGGCGGTTTGCACGGTAAAAGAAATCTGTTGCTTGGCGGCTTTGCCCTTGCGGGTGGTAATTAATATGGCGCCGTGTGCGCCTCTCACGCCCAACATGGCCGTTGCCATTGCGTCTTTCAATACCGTTACCGATTCAATTTCTTCCAAATCAAAGGCGGTAAGACTGGCCACTACGCCGTCAATCAGGATCAGCGGCGACTGACCGCGCAGGTTTAGCGAAGCGCCGTCGGAACCAGGCAGGCCGGATGACTGGAGCGTGTACAATCCAGCCAGTCGTCCACTAAGCGCATTGCGGAAAGTAGTCACCGGCGATTTAATCAGGTCAGCATTGTAAACTTCGTCGTGCGAAGCCGACGTTAGATAAGCCGGCACCGAAGTATAAATAAGTTCCGCGGTCTTGGAACGCGTCAAATCAACAACGGCCGTGTCCTTCTCCGCCTGTGCTTTCGCGTCCTGACCAATGGCTAAAAAGAGGCCGGGAAAGAATAGAAGTGTAGCAATCAATTTCATACAGAGATATTAAAGCTGGTTAGATAGCAGGAGTAATTCAGGCTCTCGTTTTCAAACTTGTTGAAGATTTAAAAAAGGAGATGCCAAAAAGACCGAATGACAAGCGAGAGTGCATCGGTGAGAAGCGGGAACTTTTTTCATGAGCAAGCGTTTCTGTTTTTAAATGAAACCGCTGTTGGCGAGAAGGCAGGCTTTGCTTTCTTACATTTAAACCCGGACGGTTTACATCAGGCAGCCAAGCAATTTGCGGTTTACGATTTCAGCACCAAGATAGGCCGGCAAGCAGCTAAGAACGTGGGGGGCATTCTCAAAATAAGGGGGGTAAATTCGGCAATTTCACTTCTTTTCAAACATAAACTACTCTCATTCCTATTTAACCAGGAAAGCAACGGGTATTATTTGCCCGGGTTTGTAAGTTTTTGTTTACGGTAAAATCCTTTGAAAATGCAGGCTGGTATTTTTTAATACGATCGGAAGGGTTCATTCCCAAAAGGGCCGAAAACTGTTTTCGAAAATATTTTGTGTCGGCAATGCCCACTTGGAAAATGGCTTCGTTCACGTTGCCATTGGTTTGAACGAACAGTTCCGCAGCACGGCGCAACCGGAGACACCGGGTAAAGTCGTTGACAGATTGTCCGAAAACACTGGCCGCCTCTTCTTCATCTCTGTAAGGAAAATTAACCGGCAAAAAAAGCAGATTACTTCCGGGTTGTTGCATTCATCGCAACATCAATTCATTTTTCATCCCGGCTCTTTGCTTTGATCTGTTGAAGCAGATTTTGAAGTTCCTTTACTTTCGCCGGATATTTTTCTGCCAGATTATTTTTCTCACCAACATCATTTGAAAGGTCAAACAATTGGGGTGAAGGCAAGTTTCCGGTTTCGATGCCCGTTAATTGATTGTATGCAGTTCCGTTGTTCGGTTCAATGTATTTCCAATTACCTTTTACAACGGAAAGTGCCCCGCCTTGCTCTACCAACACCGAACGTCCTTTGTTTGCTTTTCCCATCAGTGCATCCAAAATATTCTCACTGTCCATTGCTTCGCCGACAGGAATTTTTTGGTGAAACAATTTTGAAAGTGAAGCCAGCAAATCCATCTGACAGATCAAAGCATCAGAAACTTTGGGCTTTATTTTTCCGGGCCAATGAATGATGAGCGGCACTCTTGTTCCGGCTTCAAAAGCACTGTACTTGCCGCCGCGCAAAGGCCCCCGGGGCGTGTGGCCGCTTAACTTTGTTACCGCTTCATCCTGGTAGCCGTCATCCAACACGGGACCGTTATCGCTTGTAAAAATGATAACGGTGTTCTTTTCTATGCCCAATGTCTTTACTTGTTTTAGAATTTCTCCTACGGCCCAATCCAATTGCAGGATCGCATCGCCCCTAAAACCCAAACCGCTTTTGCCTTTGAACAAAGTAGAAGGCATGCGCGGCACGTGCGGTTCCGTCAATGCATAATACAAAAAGAAAGGGTGTTGTTTGTTTTGTTCAATAAAACTTTTTGCTTTTTCTAAAAACGTAAGCGGCATTTCTTCATCCGCCCAGCGGGCCGTTTTTCCACCGCTCATGTAACCAATGCGGCCAATGCCGTTCACGATGGTTTGATCGTGTCCATGTCCCGGAGAAGATTTCATTTTCAGCAGTTCGGGATGTTCTTTGCCTGTGGGATCATTGCCAATTTTATTTTGATAGCTTACTTCAATTGGATCAGTGCTGTCGAGAGCAATCACACGATGATTTTCTAAAAATACAGTCGGCACTCTGTCTGCCGTTGCCGGAAAAATAAACGAGTAATCAAAGCCCACTTCGTTGGGGCCGGGCTTGATTTCTCCGTTCCAGTTTTTGTCGACCTGGTCACCCAAACCCAAATGCCATTTGCCGACAATGCCGGCGGTGTAGCCTGCCTTTTTAAAAACTTTTGGAAGCGTGGTTTTGTCTGTTGGAATGATCAGCGCAGCATCGCCGGGTAAAATATCCGTTCCGGTTTTTCGCCAGGGATATTGTCCCGTCATCAGCGCATACCTGGATGGCGTGCAAGTGGCAGAAGTGCTGTGTGCATTGGTAAAACGAATGCCTTGCGCCGACAAGCGGTCAAGATTTGGCGTATGAATTTTTGTTGCACCATAACAACTCAGATCACCATAGCCTAAATCATCGGCATAGATGTAAATGACGTTGGGCTTTTGTTGCGCCAACAGGTGTGCAAGGGTGAACGAAAGAAGAATCGTTAGAAAAAGATTTTTTCTCTTCATTATAATTTCTGTTGATGATTAGTGATAGAAATCATGCTCACCCGTTTCCTTCCATTCCGTTGATCCATCTTTTTTCCACAGAAGCACAATGCGGTTTTTTTGATCCGGCTCCTTCAACAAATAAATCGTTACAGGATGAAATCCTTTTTTCAAATACGCATCCTGCGTTAATGCAGTATTTGACACATAGCCGAAGTCTGCATCAAACAAACTTGCTTCGTGCAACCGAACAAAAGCCTTGCCCTGAACTTGAAATGAAAAATTGTATTTGCCATCCGAAGGCACTTGAATGCACGCTTCGTATAAAACCATTCCTTTTTTGTTACCGCCTTCTGTTCCTTTGATGGCATTGGTTGTTCCGGAGCTTTGCGGCTTCATTCCTTTTTCGGAAATCACATAAGGAAAACCTCCTTCAAAAAACTCCCAGCGCAAGCCTCTGACCAACTTATTATTTACCGTTGTTGCCGGAACAAGCGCATCATCATACGGGCGACTGGCTTCGGAATCCGCACGTCTTAGCTGCAACACTTTTGCTTTCATTTGCGCTTCTATCTTGCCGAAGCCGGGCAGGGAAGACAAATTTTTTGTTTGCTTCGGATCTTTCACCACATCGTAAATTTCAAAATCATCGCCGGCCGATTTAATGCCGTATCGAACGCCAACCAAATCGTTCATTCGAATGAGTTGCATCTGGTCTCTTTTTCTTCCTCTTCGTGATGGCTCAAACTCTTTGAAGTTTGGGGTTTTTCCTTCTTCAAAATATTCTACGTAGACCAATGAATTGTCCTGTTTGCCTTTGCCGGTTAAAGAAGGAAGCAGCGAAACGCCATCCGTGCGGGCAGGTGCGGGAAGGTTCGCCGCATCGGCAAAAGTTGCCAACCAGTCGGACAACATGGACGGCGCGTTGATTGTTCTTCCCGCAGCAATGTGACCGGGCCACGATGCAATGGTTGGCATTCTCACCCCACCTTCCCAACAATCCCTTTTAATGCCGTCAAAAGGCCCGTAACTGCTAAAAAAAGTGGGCTGATTAGGAACAAAAAAAGCCGGCAAATACGATTCAATGGAAGGCCCGTTGTCGGACGTAAAAACAACCAGCGTGTTGTTATCAATTTTAAGGTCTTTCAACAACTGCAACACATCGCCAACGGCATCATCAATTCTTCTTGTTGCGGTTGCGTAACGTTTGTAGGTATCGGGCCAGGGAACTTCTGACGTGGCTGAATTCTGATCGTTGTCATAGGTTGCATTGGCATATTCAGGGTAAACAAAAGAGTCAACAGTGCCCGACGCCGTATTGATCATGTGCGCCGGTTCGTTCAACCATTGAAGCCCGCCGTTTAAACCGCCGCCTTTGGGATAGGATTGTGTTGGCAATTCCAAAACAGCGTGCGGCGCATCATAAGCCAGGTACATAAAAAACGGTTCCGCGTTGTTACTCTTTTCATGATCAACGATCCATTTTTTTGCATAAGCCGTCCACAAGTCGGTTGTGTAACATTTGTTCAATTTGTCCGCAACGTTTGTATAATCTTCCCACACTTCTTTTTTACCGCGGTACACTCCTTCGGCAGGATAATGCTCGTGCCCGTCCCTGTGACGCATGTAGCCGAAGTAATGACCGAAACCGCGTTTCAACGGATGTGCGGGCCAGTTGGGAGCCTCTTCTTTTGCGCCCTGCAAGCCCCATTTGCCAACGGCAACAGTGGCATAACCCCCCTGTTTTAAAACAGTGGCAACGGTGTGATTATTTTCCAGCGCTTTATCAAACTGGTTATCCCGAACATGAGCATTGCCCTGGTTTACGCCTGTCAGCAATGATGCCCGCGAAGGAGCACAAACCGGCGCATTGCAATACTGTTGTGTAAACTGCGCGCCGTTCTTTGCCAGTTGATCAATGTGCGGCGTCAGTTCATAAGGCTTTGAACGGTCCTTGGAAAGCTTTCTTTGATTTTGAAAAAACACGCCAATGTCGCCGTAGCCTAAATCATCGGTGAGAATAAAAATGATGTTCGGTTTTGAAGAAACTTTTTGCGCACGAGCCGGAAGAACGATCGCACAAAAAATGCAAAGGCAATAAAATGGCAAAAGGGTTTTGGTCTTAAAAATCATATTGTACACTCGTTTGAAACTTTGAGAGGCGAGAGGTAAAAACAGATCGGAGCCGTTCGGCAAACCCCGTGTAAAACTTTGTTCAATTGGCATCGTATTGAAAACAAGCCTCAAAACGCTTTTTTATCACCAGCTGCCTTCGCCTGTTGCAATATCGCTTTCGCATCAGTATCCTCATATTCGTCAATCAAGCCGTTCAACTGCTTCATCAGTTCTGCCGTAAGCCTTTCGTAGCCTTTCTTGCCGTACACGTTGTTCATTTCAGCCTTGTCTTTTTTCAGGTCGTACAACTCCCAATCGTTTACCCTTTCGTAAAAACGAATGAGCTTATACCTTTTGGTGCGGATACCAAAGTGCGGCGAGACCGAATGTTCTCCGTTTTCATAGTAATGATAGTACATGGCCTCACGGCCCTTTGCTTTTTTCTTTGCAAGCAAAGGAAGAAAGGATTGTCCTTGCATGTCTTTTGGCACTGTTACACCGGCAGCCTGCAGCACCGTTGGCGCAATGTCAAGGTTCATGACAAAATTTTCTTCTACCGTTCCCGGCTTAATCACTCCCGGATAACGCATCACCATCGGCGTGCGAAACGATTCTTCATAAATCCACCGCTTGTCAAACCATCCGTGTTCGCCTAAATAAAATCCTTGGTCGGAAACATAAATCACAACGGTATTCCCCGTTAAGTTGTGCTGATCTAAATAATCAAGCGTTCGTCCAATGTTGCGATCCAATGAAGCCGCGGTGCTTAAATAATCACGCACATACCGCTGGTATTTCCATTCGGTAAGCGCATTGCCGGCTAAGTTGCGTGATTTAAAATCGCGGTAAATGCCCTTATAATACGAGTCGAATTTTGCCCGTTGCGCGGCGTTCATGCGGCTGATGCTGCCTTCTTTGTTTTCGGCGGCTTCGCTGTCAAACATTTTCAGATCATAACCGAGAATCATCGTTTTGGCAACGGTCATGTCCTGTACGGCCGCGGCTTTTCTTCCGGCATAATCGTCGTAAAAAGTTTTGGGTAACGGAAACGTGACGTTGTCGAATTGTCCCATGTCCGCTGTGTCGGGAATCCATGTTCTGTGCGTGGCCTTGTGACCAATGACGAGACAGAAAGGTTTTGCCGTATCTCTTTTGTTCAACCATTCCTCAGCCACGTCTTCAATGATGTTCGTCGCATAGCCTTCGATTCGCTTTTTGCTGCTGTCCATCACGATGAAGTCGGGATTGTAGTATTGGCCTTGTCCCGGAAGCACTTGCCAATACGTAAAGCCTTGTGGCGCCGTTTCGAGATGCCATTTGCCGATCCACGCGGTTTGATAGCCGCTCTTTGTTAGCTCTTTGATGAAGGTGTTTTGCGAACCGTCGAAGCTGGAATGCTCGTTGTCCTTAAAGCCGTTTTTGTGACTGTATTTCCCGGTTAAAATCACCGCACGGCTGGGACCGCAAATGGAATTGGTAACGTAAGCTTTTTTGAACAATACGCCTTCATTGGCAATGCGGTCAATGGAAGGTGTTTGAACGGTTTTATTTCCGTAGGCGCTGATGGCCTGGTAAGCGTGATCGTCGGAAACGATGATGAGAATGTTGGGACGCTTTTGCGCCGCGCAAACAATTGTGGCGACGAGAAAAAAAGACGCGATTATACATCTCAACGCTTTCATGTTTTTATTTTTAAACGTTATTGTATGCGGTGTAACACAATTAAAACAACCGCAAAACACTATTGATCTTTTTCCGACCAATAAAATGATTTTTGAGAAACGACGTAACCGTTTGGCCGCACCACTGTGACAATGCCTTTGCCCTTGTAAAGATCATCCACTTCAACGTAGGTTTTTTCTCCCGGCTTTAATTCAGGAACGTCATAAGCTTTTGTGGTTGCGTAATTATCTTCTTTGTTGCTCAAATACAGTTTGTATCCTTTTACGGTATGCTGCGGCAAACCAATACTTCCAAAAATGAGCACATTCAATTTCCCGTTCTTCCATTGATTGACCGTTTGCACTTCCACCGGTGATGATAATTCACGTAATACTTTCATGGACGGTTTTGGCTTGCCATACATATCATAAACACCGTGCACCCGTCTTCGGTATTTGTTGTTTTCCGATGTGCCCGGATAATGCGTACGGTAGTCTGTGAGGTCAAAATAAATAGCGCCTTCCACATAAGGCTTGTTTTCATAAAGGCTCATGTGATAAATTAAATCTTCCACCCGTCGCTCATCGCCGCCTTTGAAATTGGGTTCGCAAAGGCCAAATTCGGAAATGAAAAAAGGTTTGTCCGAATAGCTTGCATGAACGCTGTCGAGATACATTCCAATTTTTGCAACCGGGATATTCCACCAACTACCGCCGTATTCATTCATCATTAAATAATCGCCGTCCGCTGCTGCATCGGGAACAAATTTTGGATTGTTGTAAAATCCTTGTGTAAGTGTATTGCTCACGTAAGCCGTGTTTCTTGAAGGGTCCAATTCTCTTGAACGTTTCAACAAATCGGCAATCAGCCGTTTCATATCGCCATCTCTTGCACGAAGCTCATTGCCCACACCCCATGAAAAAATACTTGGATGATTGTATAAATTACTAACCATTCTTTCCAACTGTTTCATGGCAATCGTGCGAACGGTATCACTGGCCGGCGTCTCCGGTCCCCACAAGGGAACTTCCTGTTGAACCAACATGCCGGCCCGGTCGCAGAAATCATAGAACACATCGCCCTGCTGAAAATGCTGGCGGCTGAAAATGCAGTTCACGTTCTTCATCAGCTTTCCCATGGCAATGATAATTGAATCGGGTTCGGCAAAACCGTAATCAGGATTGGAACCGGCCGTCCATTCCACGCCCATCAGCTTTACTCGTTCACCGTTCAAAAAGGTTTGTCCGGCCACAAATTTCACTTCGCGAAAGCCAATGTTTGTAGAGATTTTGTCAACGGCTTTATTGTTTTTGAGCACCGTTACGTCAATGCGGTACAAATTGGGAAAATCAAAATGCCAGGGATGAACGTTGGAGAGAACGAGATCGGTAAATGCCTCATCGTTTTTCCATTCAGGCGTAATGGTTTTATGGAAGACAATATTTTTTGTGGGTTGATTTTCTTCGGTAACAACAACGTACAGTTGGACGTTTTTAGTTACAGGATTTTCAAAGTCAAGTTTAATCTTTAACCGTCCTTCGTTGGTTGCAACGTTCAACGTCGGTGTAGCGTGAATGTAAGCCGCAGAAGGTTTATCACTTACAATCAGCTTCACCGGACGAATGATTCCGCCGTCGTTGGGCCAGTCGAAGGAAGAGCCGAAGGGCACTTTGGCCTTTCCATAATCGTTGTTCACGGCTACCGTAATTGTGTTTTCTTTTCCATAATTTACTTTACCGTTTAAGCGAACAAAAAACTTGTTGAAGCCATCGCCAATGTTTTCATCCACTTTATTTCCATTGATGTAGATGAAAGATGTGTGATTGACAGCCCCAAACTCCAACACAACATTCTTGTTCTTCCAATTTTTCGGTACGAAAATTTTTCTTTGATACCATCCCCAGCCGTAATGGTTTTGGTTGTCATTCTCAATATTCCAAGTGTGGGGAAGAGGAACGGCGCGGCTGTTGGTCAAAGTTTTTTCAAACCACTTGCCGGTTAATCCTTCACCTTTCTTGTCAACAACAAACTGCCAAGCGTCGTTGATATTGATTGTGTCTCTTTGTGCAAAAAGCGTAGCGCAGAAAAACAGGTTAAGCGTTACCAACAAAATTTTGACTGAAGTTTGCAGGAAGACTCTTTTGAAATTCATTTTATAAACTCGTTGTTATGGCCCAAAAATTTAAAGTTGGCGATCACGTAACATGGAACTCAGAAGCGGGCCGTATCTCTGGAACAATTATAAAGGTTCACACGGCTGACTTTCCCTACAAAGGCTACACGCATCACGCAACGAAAGACGATCCGCAATACGAAATTAAAAGCGACAAGACCGACCACATCGCTGCGCACAAAGGTTCAGCATTGAAAAAAATAAATTGATCAATTCACTACAATTTCATCGGCAAAAACCCAGGCCGGCTTTCCTTCGCCGGAATGCCCTTTGGGCAAAACGTTCAGCACCTTCGCCGTGACGCGAACGTACCTTGCATTGCGTTCGGGGAAAGCGGCAACAAAATCTTTAATGGTTGGTTGTTGCTCGTTCACCGAAACGTCGTTCTGCACGGTTTTCAGTTCGGTAAAGTTTTGCCCGTCGCTTGACCCTTCAAACTTCACCCATTGTGGCATCATGATCCAGTCGCGGTAAGCTTGCAAACAACCTAATGAAATGCTGTGAATGTTCTTCTCTTCGCCAAGGTCTATTGTCGCAATCAAATCTTTTCCGCTGAAGCCGTGCCAGTATTTGCCCACGGCCGTTGTGCCTCTTACACCATCGGTTAACGAGTTGGGACCGTCGGCCGTGTAGTAGCGACTCACAGAGTTTACATAACTTACATTTTTCCCAACTGCTTTGTGCATCACAAAAGATTGTTGAGCAGGCATTACACTCATAATCTTTCCGTCAACAACCGTGATGGCTTTCAACGTGAGCGAAGAATCTATGCGAATTGGCCCGTTGTATTTGCGTCTTTGCAACGTCGGCTGCGTGCCATCAATTGTATAATACACATCGCCTTTGTAGGCTTCGGTGGAAAGCGTTACCATCAATTGCCCGCTTTGCGAAGAAGGCTTTATCTCCACTTTAAAATTACCCTTGCTGTACGGCAGCATTTTTTGATCGAAGGCTTTGAAGTGCGCCTGCAAACGTTCGTTGAAACCGTTCCAGTCTCTCGCTTCTTTCGGACTCCAAACCACTTCGCTCAACGCCAACATGCGCGGCAACACCATGTACAAAACATGCGACGGCGTGGTAATGTATTCGGCCCAGAGATTGGCCTGCGCACCCAATACGTATTTTGCTTCGGCTTCCGTTAATTCTTTCGGCAATGGTTCGTAATCATAAACCTTTTTCAACGTGTTAAAACCACCGATGGCCAGAGGTTCCGTTGCGGGATCGCCCTGATAAGCATCAAAATAAACGGGATTGCCCGGCGTCATCACCACGTCGTGATTCATCTTTGCGGCCGCAATGCCACCGGCTTCGCCGCGCCAACTCATCACCGTTGCTTCAGGCGCCAAACCGCCTTCCAAAATTTCATCCCAGCCAATCATCTTGCGGTGTTTACTCACGATGAATTTTTCCATTCGCTTGATAAAATAACTCTGCAATTCTTCTTCGTTCTTCAAGCCTTCGGCTTTGATTCTTGCCTGGCATTTTGGGCAAAGTTTCCACGGCGTTTTGTCCACTTCATCGCCACCCACGTGAATGTATTTCGAGGGAAAAAGATTCATGAGGTCACTGTACACATCCTGCAAAAAAGTAAACACACTGTCGTTGCCCGGACAAAGATTGGAGGACACGCCGGTGTAATTGCCGCCGGTCATGGCCAACTGCGGTTGTTGCGTGCAGCTTAAAAAAGGATATGAAGCAATGGCCGCCGCACTGTGGCCGGGCACGTCCAGTTCGGGCACAATTGTAATGTTGCGTTGTGCCGCGTAAGCAACAATGTCTTTGATTTGTTCCTGCGTGTAGTAGCCGCCGTAGGTTGGCGTTTCGCCTTCTTTTGCCTGCGGCCTTTGTCCCCAAACTTTGTCCGTTTCATCCACTCGCCATGCACCCACTTGTGTAAGCTTTGGGTATTTTTTGATCTCAATGCGCCAGCCTTGATCATCGGTCAGGTGCCAGTGAAAGGTGTTGAATTTATACAGCGCCATCAGGTCTATGTATTGCTTCACCAAATCAGGTGAAAAGAAATGGCGGCTTACGTCCAAATGCATTCCTCTCCAGCCGAAACGCGGATAATCTTTTACCTGCATGGCCGGTATTTGCAAAGCCGCGTTGGTGCGAACGGCAGGCAATGTTTGAAACAAAGTTTGCATGGCGTAGAGAATGCCGGCTTTTGTATTGGCCGTTATCAAAACGGAAGAAGGCCTAACGTCCAGCAGATAACCTTCGTCGCCGATGCCCTCTGTTTTTGCGATTTTCAGCTCAATGATTTTTTTTGCTTTGCTGTTTTGTGGCAAGCTGATTCCCGAAAGGTTTTCAATGGTTGAAGAAAAGAAACCGGCAGCGGCTTTCAAATCTTTATTGGCTGCGTTGTAAACCAGGGTTGTGTTTTTGTCGAGCAAAAATTTACCCTCGTTCAATTGAAGGCTTACGGGTTGCGGAATGATGCTAAGGGGTTGTGCAAACAGAGTCAAAGGAAACATGGCAAGAAATAACCATCCTGCTTTTTTCATGGCGTACTTTTTTATTTCAGAAAATATTGTTCACCGGTTTTTGTTGCAAACATCACGGTCTTGTTGTTTACAGTCTTTACGCCTATTCTTCGTCCTTTCGCAGCGTACGCCTTCAAACCTTCCGGCAATTGAACGTAACAATCCGCACCTGCTTTTGAAAGAATGACGGCGCTGTTTATGTTACCGTTGCGCCAGTTAAAACTTAGCTCAAAACCGTTGGGTGCGCAAAGGCCTTTTGCTTCACCGCTGCTCCATTCGTTTACCGAAGGCAGCGCCGGTAAAAAGCGGATAACATTATTCTTTCCATTGCTTTGCAACAACATTTCTGCAATAGCCGCTGTTGCACCAAAATTGCCGTCAATCTGAAACGGCGGATGCGCACAAAACAGATTGGGATACGTACCCGCCCCTTTCATTTTGTACACGCTGTCCGTTGTAAAAGCCGGTTGCAGCAAGCCTTTCAACACTTTCAGTGCATGATCGCCGTCGCCGAGTCTTGCCCAAAAAGCCATCTTCCACGCTCTTGACCAACCCGTGCCTTCATCGCCGCGACGCAGCAAAGTTTTCTTCGCGGCAGCAACCAATTGCGGCGCATCGCTTTCGTTTATTTCATCATACGGATACAAACCGTACAAATGCGAAACGTGGCGGTGTTGCGGTTCGGCTTCGCCGTAATCGCCTATCCATTCTTGCACGCCGCCGGTTGATGGACTGATTTGATTCGGCGCCAATTGCGCTTTTATTTTTTGCAGTGAATCGCAAAACGCAGCATCTGCGTTCAACAAGCTTGCGGTTTCGATTGTGTTCGATAACAACTCTCTTCCAACCTGCATGTCCATCGTCGGACCCATCGTGGTTTGTCCTTTAAAACCGTCTTTGGTGATGTAAGTATTTTCAGGCGAATTGGAAGGTGCTGTAACGAACCAACCTGTTTTCGGATCGGCGATTAAAACGCTTGTATAAAATTGTGCAGCGCCTTTTAGTACAGGATAAATCTGCTGCAAATATTTTTTGTCAGGATTGTATAAATAATGCTGCCACAAATGTTCGCAAAGCCAGGCGCCGCCTGTCAGTGTTGATCCCCATTCCGCGCCTTCACCCGGCGCGGTAAATTTCCAGGGATTGCTGATGACGTGTGCCACCCAGCCGTTTGCATTGTAATAGGCTTTGGCTGTTTTTTCTCCAGGCTTTACCAATTGTTTTGTGAAGTCGATTAAAGGTTGATGACAGTCTGCCAAATTGGTTTTCTCTGCCGGCCAGTAATTCATTTGCACATTAATATTCAAATGATAATCACCATTCCACGGCGTTTGGTATTCCTCGGCCCAAAGTCCCTGCAAATTCGCAGGCAAACCACCCGGACGCGAACTGGAGATGAGCAAATACCTACCGAAATTAAAATAGAGCTCGGGCAGCGTTGCATCGCTTGCGCCTTTTGCATAACGCACCAAACGTTGCGCAGTGGTGAGTTCGTTGATTGAATCCTTTTGCGCTGTTGTAAACTTTATACGGCAGCGATTGAAATAAGACTCAAAATTGGCGAGGTGATTTTTTAAAAGTTTGTCGTACGAAAGATTGCCCGCAACGTCCACGTATTTTGTTGCTACGGGCAAGGGATTAGGGCCGCGTGTTTCAACATTGGGCCAGGCCAAATCCGTTGCGGCGCTGACGATGATAGTGCATTGAGAAGCGTCTCTTAGTTGTAAACCGTTACCGGAAACGTTTATTTTTCCATCAACAGAAAGAAGCTTTGTGTGCGCAGCAAATTTAATTCCTTTATCACCATCGCCTCCATCCAATTGTCCGGTCAGGATGATGTTGTTGTTTGACGAAACGATAGAAGCGGTTTCTTTTCGGTTTAAGGCAAGATCAAATGAAAGGGACTTGCTTTTGTTTGCTGTAAGATGAATAACAATTGCTTGTTGCGGTGCGCTGACAAATACTTCTTCTTTGTACAACACATCTTTGCGTTTCCACGATGTTGTGGCAAGTGCTTTATCTATCTGCAAGATTCTTTTGTAATCCGTAACTATATCAGTCGTATCATGCCAGGTGAGAAACAAATCGGAGAGTATTTGATAACAACCAAACTTTACCTTCTTTCCGTTGCCATATCCCGAACCTTTGCCCGCAGCCACAAAATGTTTTTGCAACAGTTCCTGCGCTTCTTTGTTCTTCTCTTCTTTGAGTAATTGCTGAATGAGTTGAAGATATTCGTGTGCATCGTTTCGGTTCGGGTCTTCCACGCCACCCGACCACATCGAAATTTCGTTGAGCACAATGCGTTCTTTGTTCGTACCGCCAAACACCATTGCACCGAGGCGGCCGTTGCCCAAGGGAAGCGATTGCGTGAAATGCGTAGCCGGTGCATCAAACCACAATTGTACACCCGGTTGTGCAAGCAAACCAGCGGTTGCCGCAAATAAAAGAAAGAGAAGAATGATTTTCTTTTTTACCATCGTTTGATGACGGTGAGGATGTCGTAGTTGAAATGGTTTCTGATTGATGCAGCAACTTACACACAACGAAAGCCGAATCCTTGCGCAAACGATTGAGCAGAATTCGTTGCGTTGTTTTCTTCGTCAAAGCTTTGCAACCTCTTGCGAACGCAGAACAAAACCTCAGCTTTTTTTCAAGCGGAAGACTTTTGTTTCGTGACTTTGCACCGTTCCCTTCCAGCTTTTTGCTTTGCCGAGGTCTTTGTGTTGCCACAAGTCTCTTACCGCGTATTTGCCTTCCAATTCCAATGCACTAAAATCAACCGAAGCGTTTTGCGTTGCGTCGCTGCGGTTTAAAACGGCAACGGCATAATCACCGTTCGCAAGCGGCTTCACAAACACGTTCCAAATACCGTCTTTTATTTTTCGTTCGGCTTGTTTGCCCAAGGCATCTTGATTTATCGCGATGACTTCTTCGTTCAGCAAAATATTTTTCGTGGCTTCGTTCATGTTGCGCACGTCATTGGTGGCCACTAACGGCGCGGCCATCATGCTCCACAAACTCATTTGGCTTCTGTATTCCACGTCGTTGCAGCCGGCACCGCCGCCGTCTCCCGAAGGGCCTTTCTTTCCGTACAAACCCACCACCAACATGTCCGGATCATTCCAACGACCGGGTCCCGCATAAGCGTTTAATTCGGCGTTCACGTCCAGAATGTCCATGATGCCTTCGCCCCATTTTTCGGTCGTTCTTCTTTTCCATTTGTCCCGCACGTCGCCGGTAGTGCGCCACAGTTGTCCGCCGGCATTGGCGGCCCAAAGCCAAGGTTTGCGTTCGCCCCATTCGCAAATGCTGAACACAATTTCCCGGCCGCTTTTGCGCAGGGCATCGGCCATTTTTTTGTAGCGACTTTTTGCCGTAGCCGAATCCGGTGGTGCGTGGCAATAATCGTATTTCAAATAATCAATGCTCCAGGACGCGAAGGTTTTGGCGTCCTGCTCTTCAAAGCCAAGGCTTGCCGTGTAACCCGCACAGGTCAGTTGCGCGGCATCGGAATAGATGCCCAGTTTTATCCCCTTCGCATGAACGTAATCGGCAAGTGCCCTTATGCCCGATGGAAATTTTTTGGGGTCTGGAATGATGTTGTTCTTGTTGTCTCTTCCGCCCTGCCAGCCGTCGTCAATCATGATGTAACGGTAACCGGCTTTCACCATTCCAGAAGCCTCCATAGCATCGGCCATTTCGCGAATGTCTTTTTCGTTGATCTTATCAGCAAAATAATTCCAGGTCATCCACCCCATGGGCGGCGTTGGCACAAGCTGCGCAAACGAGGTTTTGAAAAGAAGTAAAAACAGAAAAAAGAAAAGGCTGTTTTTGTTGCCGCGAAAATGATTCGTCATAAAATTCTAGCCGGTTTATTTTTCGTTCGGTGCGTTGTATAAAGCCAGTTCGGCCAGAAAGGGATTGAGCCTTGATGACAGGATGCGCAGGCGCAGTTTGTTTGTGGTTACGGAAGGGAAGCGCATGAGCCGTTTGTAACCAACGGTTGTTCCCTCGGTTGCCTTTTTCCATTCGTTTCCGTTCCAGTACTCCAGCACAAAGCTTTCGATGCGTTGCCCCTCGCGAATGTTTTCCTGCAAGGCCAGCACGTTAACGCTCTTTGGAACTTGGAATGCTATTTCAATTGCCGTTGTTGTATCAGTTCGTTTTGTTGTGAAATGCGTGTCGTCTCTTTCATCAACCAATGCCTTCAGGCTCTTTCCGTTTGCTGCGTGCAGCGTTGCATTCTTTGCAAGATTCACCGAAAAAATTTCATCGCGAAGGCGTTTCCATTCACGCAAATTCTTTAGATCGTTTTCGTTAATCAATCCTCTTTTGTCGGGCGGAATGTTGAGCAGTAAAACACCGTTTCTTCCTACTGAATTAAAATAAATGTCGGTGAGTTGCCGCGGCGTTTTCACCTTGCTGTCTTCGCTTTCGTGATAAAACCAACCCGGCCGTATGGACACGTCGGTTTCGGCGGGATACCAAACCAATCCTTTTGCCTGCAAAATCCTTTCGCGGCTTCCGAGGTCGCTGCCGCGCATGTCGCCCTGAGGTTTAAACGCAATCCCTTTTTGCGAGTTTTCGGCAACAGCCTGCGGGTCTAAATTGTTTGCCGGCACCACGCTCCACTCCTGTTCTCGTCCCTGTCCGGTTTCCGTTCCCACCCAGCGCACATCGGGACCCATGATGGCAATAACGGCCTGCGGTTGCAATTGGCGAATCAACTTGTACCAGCGTCCAAAATCATACACTTGTTTTTTGCCGTTTGGTCCCTCGCCGTTGGCGCCGTCAAACCATACTTCGTCAATGCGGCCGTAATTCGTCAACAACTCGGTTAACTGTTGCACAAAAAAATCATTGTACGCATCGGTGCCGTAAACAGGGGAATTTCTATCCCAGGGTGAGAGGTAAATGCCAAAGCCGATGGCCTCTTTTTTACAGGCTTCCACCACTTCTTTTACCACGTCGCCTTTGCCGGCCTTCCATGGACTATTTTTAACAGAATGCTCCGTTGTTTTGGTAGGCCACAAACAAAAACCATCGTGATGCTTGGCGGTAAGAATGACTTGTTTGATGCCGGCTTCTTTTGCGGTTCGCACCCATTGCAAGGCATCTAATTGTGTTGGATTAAAGAGCTTCGTATCTTCTTTTCCGTCACCCCACTCGCGGCCTGTGAAGGTGTTGATGCCGAAATGAAAAAAGCCGGTCAGTTCCAGGGCTTGCCAGCGAAGTTGCCGCGGCGTGGGCACCACCTTGGCGGCTTTTCGAATGATGTCCTTTTCCGTATCGGTTGGTGCAATGAGAACGGAATTGTATTTCGCTGAATTGTCTTTGCTGGTTATTTTCTGCTGCGCACAAGCCATCAGTGTAAAGGCCAGCAAACCAAATGAACCAATTAACTTTTCTCGCATTTACCTCGTCGTTTGTAACGTATCAATAAATTGTTTGCTTAATTCAATCCGCCTTGCCCGCGGTACAACTTCACAGGCCCGTCCAGTTTTAATTTCACTACGGTCATGTAAGGGTCTTTCGCTTTTTCCGGAACGTTGATGAAGACCAATCCCGGCACGGGACTCCACGAAATCTTGCCCACAATTTTTGGCTGAAGGTGTTGCGTTGTGCCCAACACCTGAACGTCTTTGATAGTACTGCTCAAACCTTTTATCATCACATCGCCGGTTGTGCCGCCGGGCAGAAAAAGATAAAGCGTGGATGAATCCTTCGACAAGGTTGTGGGTCCGTAAAAATGTCCTTGTGGCAAACCGGGCAGCGAAGCAAAAATGGCTTCTTCGTGCTTCTTGTTCCATTTGCCCAGTTCTTGTAGAACATGCAATTCCGGCTGCGGAATGGTACCGTCTTCTTTGGGGCCAATGTCGAGCAAAAGGTTGCCGCCGTTGCTCACCACATCGGCAAAAATGGTGATGATTTCAAACGGTGTTTTCCAGGCCGTGTCTTTGGGCTGATATCCCCAACTGTTGTTGATGGTCATGCAGAGTTCCCACCAATTGTATTTCGGACGGCTCACCGGAAAGTTTTGCTCCGGTGTTTCATAATCGCCGTAACCCTGCAACCGGCCGTTGATGATGGCCGAAGGATTTTGTCCTAATATTTGGTTGCGAACCTTCTCGCTTTGCCATTCCTCAGCGCTGTGTTCCCAATCGCCGTCAAACCACCACAGCGCCGGTTTGTAAGCTGAATTAATTTCGTTGATCTGCGATTGAAAGAAAGTTTGAAAACGCTTCCAGCGTTGCGGATCATCAGAAACTTTGTAACGGTTGCTGTCTTTTAAAAAGCCGGGATAATCGTTGTGGCTCCAATCGATCAAGGAAAAATAAGCGCCGCGTTTAATGCCTTGCTTGTCCAATGCATTGTAAAAAGGTTGAAGCAAGTCTCTTTTTGCGGGCGTGTTTTTCACAACGTTTAAATGATCTTGTTTCGTGGGCCACAAAGCCATTCCGTCGTGGTGCTTGGTGGTGACGACGGCATACCGTGCGCCACTTTCTTTAATCAGTTTTGCCCAATCATCCGGATTGTATTTTGATGCGGTAAAGCCTTTCATTTGTTTCAGGTAATCGGCATAACTGATTTCCCTGTTGTGAAAGCTCCAACTCTCGCCAATGCCGTTCACCGAATACATGCCCCAATGAATGAAGATGCCCAGTTTTGCATCGGCAAACCATTGCATTTTATCCTTAATGGAATCAGGACTAATCTTTTGTTGTGCATGAACACCGGCAAGGGAACAAATGCAAAAAACAAGCGTCGTTATTTTTTTCATGACCAACGATTTCTTTCTTTAAAAAATTGATATTGCTTTTCGTGACAAATAACACGATACCTTGTTTCTTGTTTCATCCTTTTACTTGATGCAATATAAATATCGGGGACGTTTTACCTGCACCCAGGACTTTGTGAATGAAATTTATTTTTTACCGATTGAAACAGAAAATAACACCAATCCGATGTTAGCCGTTTAAAAATAGTTTATGCATCCGGTCAATTACTGCGCAAACGTTTGTGCAACCCTGTTCTCATCGAACACCCGAGGAGATTTGTTTAGTACAAGTTTCTTTTAAAAAGCCAGCGGCAAGACTACCCCGGCCGGTTGTTAATGCTTGCTATATGAAAGACAGTATTGAACAATGAGATGAAATCAAACGTTATCATTTTGCCTGCACGCCATTTTTTATTCAAGCATTGACACAGGCAATCTTTCAAAGAGGCAAATTATTTCCAAAGGCTGCCAGCAAAGGATTTGGGTCAGCTTCACCAGAAATAAATCCTCTTGAAATCTCCCAGACCATTGCTCCCTTGAGCCCAGCTACTTTTACATTTTTCAATCATTGCATTTTCATCATCGTAATTGATTATTTCACGGGTTGCGACGAACGTTTGGATGAAAAACAAAGAGATACACGGCAGCCTTGCTGCTGCCGGTATTCTTTGACTGCTAATGAAAATTGCTATATAAGAGAAATGATAAACAGAACTGTTTTCCAAATTCAAAGCGCCAACTGTCGTCTCGTGTTATTCGGCGGATATCTCACACTCATCCGAAACGGAACTCAAAAATTAAACAATTAAAAGTTTGACCGAAAACCTTACCACAGCGGGTTTTGTACCAACAATTTGCTTTTCAAAATTTCGGCCTGGGGCAAGGGATATAAATACATTGCACGTGTGAAGATTCTGTTTTCAAACGTTACCCTGTTGAAAAAAGTACCGGGCCCGGTGGCGCTGATATTGCTTGAGTTCATGTCCATTCCGGTAGCGGAGCCACCTTGTCCACCCTGGCCCACTGGGTTTTCAGCGATCATCCATCTTCTTACATCAAAATAGCGCTGTCCCTCGCAGGCTAATTCTACACGCCTTTCTGCCTGGATGGCTTTTCTTAACGCATCCTGATTGCCTGCGATACCGGGATTAATAATGGCTAATTTGGGAATACCGGCACGATCACGAACCATGTCTATATATTGAAGTATTTTGGGATCGGCGGGATTTACTTCGTTACAAACTTCGGCATACAACAAATAAAAATCAGCAAGGCGGAAAACAATGGCTGGCCGGAATTGCGAACGCGGATAAGAGCCTTCGTTTCTTGTATTACGCGGAAGGAATTTATACAATAGAGAACCCGTATAAGGATTATCGGCTGCACTGTTGTCGTTGCCGCTGCCTTTTTGAAATTGTATTTTATTGTTGCTGATGTGATATCTTCTGTTTTGATACATGACCGTCTGGTAAAACCGGGGTTCACGGTTTATATACATTTTATAAGTGCCAACATCTGATCGTCCGGTGGGATCATCGCCGGCAACGGAAAAACCGGTCTCGCTATACAGTGGCGATTCTTTTATAGACTTGCCGTCGTTCATAAAAAATGCATCCACCAACTCCTGCGTTACACCCAGGCCCGCAAAACCAGTTCTTTCTGATCGGGGCGTGCAACGCCTGTCATTTCCTTCCCCATCCAGCGCTCCCCAAGCTGTTTTGTTGTTTGCCCAAATGATTTCTTTGTTGTTATCAACATCAATAAAAAGACGGTATAAACTTTCGTCGGGATTATACGTACCACCCGGGCCGGTAAAGAGTTTAAACAAATCGTATTTGCCGTTGGCAAAATTCAGGAACTCTTCCAAAGCGCTTTTTGCGGTTTGCCATTTTTGCGCATTTGCAGCAGGAAACAACTGTTTGCCATCGGTATTTTTTACAGCCAAAGCTTCGGCGAAGCCACCGTTGAAAAGCGGGCTAGCCGCATACACGTACAGCTTTGCTTTTACGGCCAGCGCTACACCTTTTGTCGGCAACAGCCTGTCGCTTCCGTCAGCTTTCGGCACATCGGGTAATTGAGGTGCTATGGCCGTTAATTCATCGCTGATAAACTTCACCACTTCGTCCACGCTGTTTCTCGGAAAATCCAATACGGGATCTGTATTCTTGATGGAGTGATCCATGATGGGCACAGGACCGTATTGCTCAAACAGCAGATAGTGATAGTAAGCCCTCAAAAAACGGGCAATGGCTTTCATTGCGGGAATTTCAGCATCGCTGATGTAATCAGAGCTGGCCTGGGGAGTAGAATGAACGTTTTCTAAAAACAGGTTGGCCTGCCGGATTAATGGATATAAAAGGTTCCACCGGCTTAGTGCAGCGTTACCTGCGTTATAGCCGTTTGCGGCAATGGTTTTTACGTTATTCTGAGCGGCCTTTAATTCGTCGGAGCAGGCAGGCCAGGGATTTTGAAGTCCATTGACGCCGGTATAAGATCCGTCAATGATTAACAGTGAATAGTTAGGAATGCCCGTAAAAATGTTTGCGTAAAACTGGCGCACCGATGTGGGATCATTAAAGACTTTTTCCATTGTCACTTCCGGTGCCAATTGATTGGATACATCAAGGTATCCTTTTTTACACGATGCCGCGCCAAGCAAAAGGACAGCAAGCGTTATCATAAATTTTTTATATGATTTCATTTATTTGTTTTTGAAGATTATAAACCGATTTCCAAACCAAACGTGAAGGTTCTTGATTGTGGGTAATTCAATCCAGCGTTTGCATTTCCCTGCTCTGGGTCCCAATACTTGATGTGATCCCAGGTGAGAAGGTTATAACCCAGCGCATACGCTTTCAATCTTCTGATTTTAAGATTTTTGATTAGGCTTTGTGGCAGCTCGTAACCTATCTCCACGTTCTTTAACCGTAAAAAAGAGCCGTCTCTTAACCACCAAGTGCTGGCAGCTTGGTTGTTGGGAAAAGTCGCTGTCCTGATTCTTGGGAACAGCACATCCTGGCCCGGATTTGCGGCCGTCCACCGGTCGCTGGCGATTGTCCGGAGGCTGGATTCATCAACACCGAATGTGAAAGGAAAGAATCCTTGTGGATTTGAGCCGCCCAAGACTGTTGACGTATTGGCGATGCCTGCAAAAAATGCATTTACACTAAAGCCCTGGTAGTCGTAGCTAAGGCCAAAGCCGTAGGTTATTTCGGGAGTTGAAGGATTGCCAACGTATCTTGTTTGATCATTCTGGTTTATGATCCCGTCACCGTTCAGATCCTTGTACTTGATGTCGCCGGGCAGTACTGCGCCGAAATAGGTTTGTGTTGGAAGCTTTGCTTTTAAAGCATAGGTTTTCGTTCCGTTTGCGTTGGTTGTGATATCAAAATCCGCATCTTCGAAAAGCCGGTCGGCAACAAAAATATTATTCATGTTTAACCGGTTGTCTGTTTGAGACATCCAGGGATATAACTGCGGAATTTCATCAACCTGAATGATTCTGTTGCGGGCAAAGGTGAAATTGCCTCTAAAGCCAACGCTTGATTTACCCAGCCTTTGCTGGTAGGTAATGGAACCGTCAATGCCTTTGTTGGTTACGATGCCGTAGTTCTGCGCCGGATTGGACCGAAAGCCGGTTGCTCCCGAAACTGTGTTTCGAAGCACGAGAATATCGTAGCGGTAGTTGTCAAAATAATCCGCTGTAATGTTTAGCCTGTTCCCGAACAACCCCATGTCCACGCCAAAATTTTTCTTCTTCTCTTTTTCCCAGGTTATGCTCGGGAAGCTAAACCTTCCTTCAATAAGACCTGAGTACGATGGTGATGTAGTGCCTCCGGCCGTATAGCCGAAAGAAGTTCCGGTGGCCGAACCGAATGTGCCGCGGTAAGGAAAACGAATAACGGCGCCTGTAACGGGATCAATTAACTGATCGTTACCCGAAATTCCGTAGGAAGCCCTGAACTTCAAACTTGATAGAATTTTTTTGAGCGCTTCGGGATAAAAGTGTTCGTTGCTTACATACCAGGAAACACCGGCTGCCGGGAACGTACCGAAGCGGTAATCTTTGGCAAAGTTTTCCGAGCCGGTAATGCCGGCATTCAGTTCAAGCGAGTACCGTCTGTCGTATGCGTAGGTAACTCTTCCAACGTAAGCTTGTTTTCTATAGGGCAATCTTTGACTGGAAGGCTGCGATTCTTTTCTGTACGTTAAAAGCAACCCGGTAACATCGTGCACCTGATTAAACATACGGGCATAGTTCAACGAGCCTTCCAGGTAGGTATTTTTTGTTGCGGATAAAGCGGTTCCGTTATCAGCAACGTTCCCGGTGCCTGTTTTTATCTGCGTAAATTTTAAAGAACCATCAGGGTTCCGGCCGGTAGCAAAATAGGAGTTGAAAGACGTCGTAGAGGATACATTGTACTGCCCCGAGTAATCATAGCTTACACTCACTTTCGCCATCAGGCCTTTGGTCAGCACGTCTAACTTTTGTTCTAAGTCCACTCGTGACTGGATGTTTGACCTGAATTCGTTGGTATAGCCCGAATTGGCCAGCAAATTATAGGGGTTCACCCGGTTGTTGCTGGGGCGGGGATGATCGGCAATGAATCCATTCGAGTAAATGGCGGGAAATAAATAAGGAGGTGCCGTGGTGGCTAATTGCAAAATGGTGCCGGTACCCACGCCGGGATAATTGGTGGCCAGGTATTGTCCGCTAAGGTCCACTCTTAATAAGGTTGTAGAGGTTACGTCCAGGTCAACATTGCTTCGCAGGTTGTAACGTTTTAAATCAATGTTGCTGTTGTACTGCGCCAAAGGGTTGCTGTTAAAAAGCCCGCTCTCTTTGTAATAGGCGCCCGATACAAAGTACCTTGCTTTCGATGTACCGCCTCTAAAATTGATGGTGTGCCGGGTGTTGTAGGTATGTTTTTTCAACAGCGCCTGCAGCCAGTCGGTACTTGGGTATAAATCGGGGTCAATACCGGAAGCATATTTGTCAATCAGGCTTTGGTCAAATACAGGCGGTTTTCCTTCATTTGCCAGTGCCTCATTGTAAGCCGAAAGATAATCGGCTGAGCCAAGGAACATGGGCATGCGCAAAGGCGTGAGTGTACTGTATTCGCCCTGATAATTGATCTCTGTTTTTTGAATGCGGCCTCTTTTGGTAGTAACCAGTATGACGCCGTTGGCGCCTTCGGTTCCGTAAGGAGCGGTGGCCGCCGCATCTTTCAGTACTGTAAACGTGGCTATCTCGTTCGGATCAACGTCGTTAAAACTCCTGGGAACACCGTCAACCAATACCAACGGGTTCTGAACGCCGTTGGTGGTGCTGATGCCCCTTATCCAAAACGTTGCATTGTCGTAACCCGGTTCGCCGCTTCGTTGAAAGGAAATAAGCCCGGACACCTTACCCTGCAGATTGTTGGAAAGATTTCTGCCACCGAAACTAAGCTCGTCGCCACTAACGGTACTGACCGAGCTTACCAAGCTTGTTTTTTTCTGCTTGGCAAAACCTACAACCACCACTTCGGTATTTTCCGTGATTGATTTTTGCGCCAGCTTTATGAACACATCATCGCTGTTGTTTACATCATAGGTAATGGCTTCGTAATTGACATGCGTGATAAGGAGCTTGTTGCCCAGAACAACCTTTATGCTAAAGCGTCCGTCCTTGTTGGTTTGCGTGCCAAAGCCCGTATTCTTGTTGACGATGGAAACGCCTTCAATCGGCGTGTTGTCTTCGGTGTTTGTAATCACGCCTTTGATGGTGAACGTGTCTGCAACCTGGCGTTTTGGAGTCCGCAGGCTCACCGGAGCCGGCGTTTTTTTGATAACGGTAATGGTTTTTTGCTCAATGGAATAACCAAGCTGCTGGTTGGCCAGAACTTTATTCAACACCTCTTCTACGCTTGCGTTGTGTACGCTGATCGTTACACGCCGGGTATCCTTTAATACATCGGATTTGTAAAAAAAGACGTAGCCCGATTGCTTTTTGATTTCTTTAAAAACCTGTTCCAACGGTGCATTTTTTTCGGACAAGGTTAACTGGCCGAATCCCCTGGCGCTTGCCATAAGAGAGGTGGTTAAAAGCAGGATAGCAGTAATTTTCATGTAGCGAAGCGTTTTAACAACGGTAAATCGTTGCCGGTAACAAAAAGCCTTTAATTGCATAGCTTTGTGCAGTTTTAGGTTAAAGAATAAGCGATCGGTTCAACGTGTATCAATTATTGGATAATCTGAAACGGTTTGCAGGGGAGTGGTCTCAACACTTCCCTGTTTTATTCAGATCCGTTAATCGTTCATTTTTGTTTTTGATTTTTATTGTTTCAAAGAGGGCATTACTGTTAGTTTTTTTCCTTCGATTTTAAAGTACACACCGTTTTTTTCGAGAATATTTAATACCTGCGAAAGATTCAGGCCCCGTTCAATTTCGCCGACAAATTGTACCGGCGGAATGCTGCCGCTGTATTCTACCTCTACATCGTACCAACGCATCAGTTGTTGCATCACTTGCTTCAAGCTTGCATTGTTGAAATTAAAAAAGCCGTTCTTCCATGCCATTACTTCCGCCACATCAACATTTTTTTCGAGCGACAGTCCCGTTTTGTTGAAGACGGCTTGTTGTCCCGGAGAAAGCATTTGAGCCGCGTTCCTGGATTTTACGTTAACCGACCCTTCCAGTAAGGTCGTTTCTATGTTGCCGTCATCAGCGTACGAATTGATGTTGAAATGCGTTCCCAGCACTGTCACTTGCATTTCGTTTACCGTTACTTTAAAAGGCGAAGAGGCGTTGTGCTTCACTTCAAAATAAGCCTCGCCGGTTATGGCAACTTTTCGTTCCTTCTCAACAAAAGCCACCGGATATGTCAATGAAGAACCGGCATTTAACCAAACCTTTGTCCCGTCGGACAACACGATGTTGATCACTTTACTGCCCCTTGGATTCTGCAAAGAATTATACTGCAGTTTACCCTCCGTTCCATTGAGTACCGGCTGGTAGGTAATTTCTCCGTTTCCCGTTTTCACCAAATTCATATTTCCTTGGGTAGCCAATGCTCCGTTACCAACACTATCCAAATAAATCCTCTCTCCATTTGCAAGCGTAACGGTTGCCTTCGTGACGTCAGGCGCTTTGATGTCATTCATCACCACCTGATCGGGCGCCTTTGCCTTTTGAGGCAACAGAAAATAAAGGCCCGCTCCAAGAAGAAAAACAACCGCCGCGGCGGCCCACATCCATCTTCTGCGCCGTTCCCGCATCACTATAACCTTTGCTTCTTCACCACTTCCGCCGGTAACCGCAATATGCTGCTGTAATAAACTGCTGAATTTTTCCGTCTCGCTGTTTACGTCGGCCAGTTCTGCTTTTACAAGCGCATACAACCTCTTCGCCTGCGCGACCTGTTCCTTCAGAACGGGGTTTTCCCGAAGGCGTTCTTCCCATTGCCGTTTTTCCTTTTCGTCACCTTCGCAGTATTTCAAAAACGATTCATCGGCCAGCAATTCCTCTATTGGTTTCACTTCCTGATTCATAAAAATTGTTGCGGTATTAATAAGAAGCGGGAAAGCAAATATTTTTCCCAAAAAAAACGGAACTATTTTTTAAAAGCGGTGTAAACATTTCCACCGAATAGAAAAGACTATTCACTTTTGAGGAGCATTAAGGTTAGCAAAAAAAGAAGATGATTAAAAAGAACAGCGTATTGTGTAATTCTTCTGCCAGCACTTTCATGGCATTGTAAACCGTGTTGTAGGCTGTTTTCATAGTAATTCCGGTTTCTGTTTCGATCTGCTGGTAATTCAGCCCCTGAAAAAATTTCATCCGAATCAGTTCCCTTTGCCTTTGCGTCAATTTTTCCATTGCTTTTTGCACCTTCCGCCGGATTTCTTCCGAGCGTTGCATGGCCACCAATATTTCTTCGTGAGAAAGATCGTTTTCAGCCTGACCAAAGAGTAATTCGCCTGAATGTATGCTGCTAAGTTTATTCTTGCTCTTTGCAAATTGGAAGATCCTCCGGCGCATTGAAGCAAACAGATAGGCTTTCACATTTTCTACCGGCTTCAGTTTAGCGTGGTTGTCCCAGATGGTCAGGAAAATGTCGTTGATCGCATCTTGGGCGGCTTCGTTACTGCCGCTTAACTGTACGCCGTAACCTAACAAGTCTGCATATAGCTGCTTATACAACGATACCATCGCCTCGGAATCGCCCTGGCGCACTCTCTCCCACAGATCGGTCATGTTTGAAGCAGTCGTATTCAACTGAGTCGCAAAAATTTTGTTTTGAAAGATGACAAAAAATCACAGCCGCCGGTTTAACGTACAATTCCACTTCTGATTGTCGCCTTCAATCTCCAGTTTATTATAAAAGATGTGCACTTCTTAAACCTTTGAGCAGCTATGAAATTAACTGCCGTTAGCGTTTGAGGAAAACGGAAAATTTATCCGTAAAACAGCTTTGAAAAGAAGTGCATTCAAAACTCTTCGGAAATTACTTTACAATGATTTCGTCCACGAAAATATGCGCATCGCCGCCTTTGCCCGGATGCCAGTCGGGAATCTTTCCGTAATTGATTGCTTTCACACGAATGTACCGTGCCGCCGTTTGTACGGGCAAGCCAAATTCTTTTACCGAAGGCTCGTAATCTTTATCGCTGATGATGTTTTTTACTTCGCCCAGCGGTGTAAAGTTTTTTCCGTCGTTGCTCGCTTCAAAGCTTACACTTTTCGGCATCCAAATCCAACTGCCAACGTCCTGTAAAAAATGTGCGCCGACATAAGTAATTGGTTTGCTCTGTTTCAAATCAACGACAGCTTCAAAATCAACACCTTCATAGCTTTGCCATTCGCCGGTGCGGTAATTGGCTTCGCCAATCACACCATCAATCAACGCATCAGGACCGCCGGCCGTGTATAAAGAATTCACTTTGCTCAACACGTTTACGGTTTTGTCTTCCGGCAGCTTGTAAAAATCCTGCACAATGGTTTTGCTTTGCGTTCCGGCCTTCACCGCATACGCATAAACGGTAGATGATTGCGTGAGTTGCAGTGGCGCACTGTATTGTTGAAAAAAAGCGTTCGTGCTTTCGCCGTGCAGCGGCGTCGCCGCGTAATAAATAACCGCACCCGGTTCAATGGATTTTATTTCAACGGACGACTGGCCTTTAAACTTTTTGTCGTTGCCGGTGAGGTAAGGAACCGGCGTAATTAAATGCTCGTCAATTTTTGTTTGTGGCAAGTCTTTGTCGGCTGTGCCCCAAGCCTTGTTCGGCTTTGCGCCGAGGTTAAATTTCAGCTCACCGCCCTGCATAACATCGGTGTGAAGGAAATAAGATTGACTGTGCGCCTTGCCGTTGAGCGTTATGCCTTGCACATAAAAATCAGACGGCTTGTTGCGCTTTGCGCTGATCACAAACTGCTTTCCGTTTTCCAAATGAATAGTTACTCTATCAAAGACCGGCGTACCCAAAATGTACTGTCCGCTGCCGGGAGTTACGGAATAAAAACCCATTGAACTTAAAACGTACCAGGCACTCATCTGGCCGCAGTCTTCGTTGCCAATCAAACCGTCGGGTGCGTTCTTGTAAAACTCACTGAAAATTTTATGGAGATAGGTTTGCGTTTGCCAGGGCTGTCCCACAAAATTGAACAGGTAAGCCATGTGATGACTGGGTTCGTTGCCTTGTGCGTATTGACCGATCAGGCCCGTTACATCTGCCTGGTCGCGGCCCGTGGTTTTAGAAACGGTGGTAAACAATTCGTTCAGTTTTTCTGCAAATTTTTGTTTACCACCATAAAGTTTTATTAAGCCGGAAATGTCCTGCTGCGCGGTAAAACTGTATTGCCAGGAATTGCCTTCGGTATAAAAATGATTGATCTCCCGCGGGTCAAATGGACTGTACCACATGGCGCCCAGTTTGCCCCGCATGTGGCTTGTTGACGGATCGAAAATGTTTTTGTAGTTCTGCGCTCTTTGCAAATATTGTTCGTAAGTTTTTTCATCGCCGGCCCACTTTGCCATTTGCGCAATGCACCAATCGTCGTAAGCATATTCCAGCGTTTTGGAAACGCTTTCCGGTTCTTTGTCGTTGCTGATAAAACCGTTGGTTCGGTAAAAAGACAAACCAAAGCGATTGCTTTCGGCATAACGTCGCATAGCCGCCAATGCCTTCTTTGCATCAAAACCGCGAATGCCTTTTTGGTAGGCATCCACAATCACCGGCACGGAATGATAACCGATCATGCAAAAGGTTTCGTTGGCGCTGAGTTCCCATACGGGCAACATGCCGCCGTATTCATCCTGCGCAAGAAAAGTATTGATCCAATCGGCGGTTCTTTTTTGATTGATGATTGTTTGCAAGGGATGGAAAGCACGGTGCGTATCCCACAAGGAAAACACGGTGTAATTTGTAAAACCGTTTGCCGTGTGAATCTTGTCGTCGGTGCTGCGAAACTGCCCGTCCACGTCGGTGTACAAATTCGGATTCACAGATGCGTGATAAAGCGCCGTATAAAAAACAGTCCGTTCGTCTTTTGTTCCGCCTTCTATTTCTATTTTATCAAGTTCTTTGTTCCAGGCTGCTGTTGCATTTTTTAACGCAGAAGCAAAATCAAAATTCGCAAATTCCGCTTCCAAATTTTTCAACGCCCCTTCGGCACTCACACCGCTGATGGCCACTTGCAGCAACAACGGTTTCCCGTCGCTCACATCAAAGGTTGAATAGGCTTTGATGTTGCGGCCTTCGGCTTTTTGCAAGGCGCCTTTTTCTTCTTCGTTCAAGGCCACGATGTATTTGCCAATTGGTTTTGAAAAACGGATTGCAAAAAACAGCGTTTGTTTATTGGCCCAACTGCGTGATTGCCGCATACCAACAAGCGTGCGGTCATCTTTCTTTTCCAACCAGGAATCGAGCACAATGTCTCGGTGCAAAAGATCAAGCAATACGTTTCCTTCTTTTGTGCCGGACGGATAAGAATATTTGTGCAAGCCGGTACGCAATGTAGCCGTCAGTTCCACGTCAATGTTGTATTTGTCCAGTCTCACACCGTAATAACCAGCGCATGCTTTTTCGTTCCTGTGTGAGAAAGAAGATTTATAATCCTCGTTATTCCACTTGTATGCGCCGGTTGTAGGCTGCAACAAAACATCGCAGTAATCTTCAATGCCCGTCCCGTTCAAATGCGTGTGTGAAAAACCGCAAATGGCGCTGTCGCTATAATGATAACCGCTGCAACCGTCCCAACCTTTTAGTCTTGTATCGGGACTGGCCTGCACCATGCCAAACGGCATCGTTGCACCGGGATAGGTGTGACCGTGGCCGCCGGTACCAATGAAAGGATTGACGAGAGAGGCGTAGTTCTTTTCTTGTGCTTTGCTGCTTATCATCATTGACGATGCAAGCAAGACAAAAGCAATCTTTAAACGGTTAGCGAAAAACATTTTCCCCATTTATTTTCTTGTTTATTTTTAATCACTGCAAAAATTCTTTACAAGTGGTCTCATAAATAAAAACTTTGTCAGGCTGAGCCTGTCGAAGCCGGTGATCTTTCGACAAGCGTTCGACCGAGTTCACGCCGAAGTCTCAAAATGACAAGACCTGCGCTGCGACCCTTCGACAAGCTCAGGGTGACAATCCTTTTGACATTGTCAGTCTGAGCTTGTCGAAGACTCAGGGTGACAACGCACCCATAATCTTTTATGAGACCAGTTCTAGTCAATCAGCGCTTGCAACAAATTGCGAATGGCATCCGCATCCGTTGTCACGTAAGAACTGTCATCCGCTTCGCCGGCAAAAGCAGGATACTGAAATTCCATTTTTGTTTCTGCCTTTGTGCGCAGCGATGAATGAAATTCTACCGCTCCTGTTTGCTGCGCCAGTGCTTTAACATTGTCCGGCCGCACGCCGCTACCGGGCATGATGATGATTCTGTTTGCGGCGTCTTTTACCAGTTCCGCAATCCGTTCCGCGCCTTCTGTGGCAAGTGGTTTTTGTCCCGAAGTCAGAATGCGTTGACAACCGATTTCAACAAGCTGCTCCAATGCTTCAAAGGGATCGCGGCAACGGTCAAAAGCGCGGTGAAAAGTAACCTCCATTGGATAAGCCAATTCTACCAGCTTTGCCGTTCGCTTTATGTCAACGCTTCCGTCTTTTTGCAGGAGGCCAAGCACTACGCCATCGCAGCGGAGTTGTTTGCACAATTGCACATCATTTTTCATGATGTTGAACTCATCATCACTGTACAAAAAATCGCCGGCACGCGGACGAATGATGGGGAACAATTGAATGCTCACTTTTTCTCTTGCGGCTTTTATCATTCCGTAAGAAGCAGTGCTGCCGCCGTCGTGCGGGTTGTCGCAGAGTTCAATGCGATGGGCGCCGCTTTGTTCGATGACGGTGCAGCTTTCAATGTTAAAGGCAATGACTTCAAGTTTGTACGACATTGTTTTGTTTCGATGCTTTTCCAGACTAACCTCAAAGGCTTATTTAAAATAACTCTCCGCTTCAAACAGCTTTTCAACGCCGGCACTTTTCACCGAATACGTAAATCCTTTGTGAATAGCGTATGCGCCAAACCTTCCTTTTTTATCAAGCGCCAAAAAACCAACCTGCAAACCTTTTGCTCTTTCCACGTCACGCTTTACAATGCGTTCCACTACTTTTTTGCAAGCGTCTTCGGGCTTTGTACCGCTGCGCATCATTTCAACAACGGCGTGCGAACCACAAGTGCGAATCACTTCTTCACCAAGTCCCGATGACGTAGCTGCACCTGCTTCACCGTCCACGTACAAGCCCGCGCCAATGATGGGTGAATCGCCCACGCGGCCGTGTAGTTTCCACGCAGCGCCGCTGGTGGTGCAAGCGCCGCCCATCATGCCCTTTGCGTCAATGGCCAACATGCCAATAGTATCGTGATTGTGCGGACCGCCGGGCAAGTCCTTCGGGTCTTTCTTTTGGTTTTCAATGTTGATGATTGGTTCGTACTTCGACGTTTTCAACCATTCCTTCCAGGCCTTCTCGCTTTCAGGCGTCAACAGATTTTCTTTTTGGAAGCCGTTGGCCAGCGCAAACTGCAAAGCGCCATCGCCAACCAACATAATGTGCGGTGTTTTTTCCATCACCAATTTGGCGACGGAAATGGGATGAACGATGTGCTCCAAAAAAGCAACGGAACCGCAGTTTAAATTACCGTCCATGATGCAGGCATCGAGGGTTACTTTGCCATCGCGGTCGGGGTAGCCGCCGTAGCCCACCGAATGATTTTCGGGGTCGGCTTCGGGCACTTTCACACCGGCTTCCACGGCATCTAAAACATTGCCGCCGCTGCTCAAAATTTTCCAGGCTTCGGCGTTGGCGGCGCGGCCAAAATCCCAGGTGGAAATAACAATGGGGCCTTCGTTTTTTTCTTCATTGCGTCGCGGCAAGGCAGCAAAGGATTTGTTGACCAGCAACGAAGCAGAAGAAAGAAGCGAGGCCTGTAAAAATTTTCTGCGGTGAAACATGCGCTTAATTTTTTGTGTTGAAATCTCCAACAAATTATTCTTTCAACCGGATTCTTTTTTTAAACCGTTCCTGCACGTTGATAAAGACTTTCAAATAAAAACGGCCTTTCGGAAAGCGGCTAAGGTCGTACATGAATGTGCCTTCTTTCAATTGCAAATATTTATGTTCTTCCACAACGGCATCACCGGGATCGGTTACAATTTGCACCAACACGTCTTCGGGAAAATTAGCGGCATAATCAAAAGTTGTTTTGTCGTTGGTTCGCGTGGGATAAAGGCCAAAAGAAGTTTGCGCCGTCACAGGTTCGGCAGGCTCTCCTACTGCAAAATCATACTGCACGTAAGAGCCAAAATCCGCTTCAAAATTTTTGATGATCTCGCCCTTGCCGTTCAGCAACCTTGCCTTGCCGCGTCCCTCGCGTGGAGCCGCCCAGAACTCCAAACCGTTGTTTGCACTGTCCAGCAATTTGAATTGGTAAACACCTTTGGAAAGGCGAACCGTATCGCGGTAAACGGTGTTGGCCTGCAGCGAACCGAAGTTGCGCTGCCAAACTGTTTTTCCTTCACTGTTGATTACCGTGTAAGCCGTTTGCGAAGGCTGGTTGTTGGTGAGCAGATACACAACCAAAATGCTGTCGTGCTTTGGAACGGCTTCAAAAAAAGAAGTCAATTTGTTGCCGGCTTCAAAGCCGTCTTTTTTGCCGTTTGGTTGTAACAGTTCCGCTTCAAATGCATTTGTTCCGGCCTTGCTTTCAATTGTACCGGGTAAAGAAATTGTGTCAACCGCAAAAGGCAACAAGTCTCCTTTCCATTGAAAAGTTTTTTGCTTAAATCCTCTCGTGCCGTAGCGAACCGTCATGCGGTTGACGGCGTTGCGGCCCGTGTTCTGTACAATGATGCGCGGTTGCATCGCCGAAGGATTTTGCCGGCGGTACGCGTCTTTCAAAGAAGGATTGATAACGTCCACCAACTGCACATCGTTTTTGGCGGACGCTTTTTTGTATTGAATGAGGTAAGCCGAAATCACTTCATCGGCACTGGGCTTTGAAGAAACATAAGGCTGCATGTTGATGTCAACCTTGTGTTCACTACCCGGTTTCAGTTTCAGGGTCAACACGTCGGGCTGCATCAAATTTCCGGGACACCAGTTCGCACGGTCGTAAATCCAGGTTCCGGCTTGCGGGTACAAAGAATTGTCGCCGCACTCTTTCCAGATGGAACGGGAGTCCACCAATTTACCGTCGAAAAAAATTTGTCTCGTCTTGTTGCAAAACTCGCCGCATCCGTCGGGATTGTCCATTCCGTGACCGGTTTGTACCACGCGAAGCCGTGCAAAATCCGCTTGTTTGTTTGCCGTGAATGAAACGGGTTTCAATGCGTTTTCGATGTTGTTGTTGCTGTCGCCGTAGCGATAGCTGTTGTCGTAAATTTTTTGGATGGAGACGGGTTCCCATGTGGGCTTGCCCTTAATAATTTCAAAGTCGAGGGTCACGCTCCAGCCACGGTCATTGTTTGGCTCCCAGCCGGTGTGGTTGTATTCAATCTCCACGCTGTCGCGAAGCAGAAGGCTAAAATCGGTAACGTCCACTTCCCAGTTAAAGGTCCAGTCTTTTGGAAAGGCGCCGCCGTAAGGCGTTAACATGCGGGCAAGTTCATAGTCTTGCGAAAGGCCGTACACACCGCCTTTGCGCCGCAGCGTAATGTGGTCTTTGTAATCCCAATCGGCGCAGCGCAGGCTATCGGGACAACCAAAGCGAACGTGTAAAATCATTTTCCGCACGGGTGTATTTTCTGAAGGAAACACCGCCCATCGTTTGTAGGGATTAAATCCTTTGGATGGATCGGTTACAACGGTTATACGGTTGTGGGTAACAACGTGCAGCGTATCGGAAGCTTTTGCCCCGAACGCACAGGAAAGAGAAAAAAGAAAAACAAGAAATCGTTTCATGTACCGCTGTTTGAAAAAAGGCCCCCATGAAAATAGGGGCCGTTGATAGTTGATTGCTTATATGAGAATTGACTGCTTGTAACGATGTTCCAGAATCAAAAAGCCGCTTTTATTTTTGAGCCCACCACAAAGGGGTAAGCACAGCATCCGCACCGCCTAAAAATCCGGTTGCCTGTTTATAGCCGCTCACGTTGCTGTTTTGCAAACCCGAAGGATATTTCATGCGCTGCGGAAAAAATTGCTGATTGCTGGTCGTATAATTTGAACCGGTAAGCGCAGGAAGTGTTTGTATCGGCCCTTCGAGCACTACATTCTCAAAGAAAGGAAGTCCAAGCCTTCTGTGATCGCTCCAGGTTTCAAGAGGAAGCCACGGCGTTTGAGCGATAAATTTTTGGGTGATGATTTTTGTGAGATGATCGTTTCTTACAGATCCGCTTTTGTATAAGTTATTTACCGGGTAATTGATTGCAACCGTGCCGGGAGTTCCGGTTAAACCATCCACATAGTTCATCGTGTGCGAATTTCCCGGCTCTGTTATATTATCCCAATTTACAGACGTGCCTGCATTGTTATAATCGGCAGAAGCAAGATAGGTACCGAGATAGCTGGAAACGCCCCAGTATTCAAAACTTTTTGCAATGCCCGTTTCATAAGCGGCTTTTGCGTTTACAGGAGTACTCCATCCTCTTTCCGCACCTTCAGCCAAAAGAAAATAAGTTTCCCACGCGCCAAAGAATACACGTTTAGTATTTTGTGTTCTAAATTGATTTTTAAGTGTTGGCGACATTCCTGTAGAAGCACCAATATCCACTGCCTGAAAAAGCGTATTGTGCCAGTCGCCTTTTGTACCCCAGTTTCCGTCAGGTGTGGGGTTCCATGTGTATTTCGCGTCAATGGTTTTAATTGTAGCACCGCTCACATCTTTCACCTTACCCGTCGTAGTAGAAGTAACCGCTCCGCAAGTCCCGCTTGGGAATGACGGATCGCTGCTGTTACCGGGCATGTAAAACATCTGGTAAGCACGAGGGTCAATGGTATTAGGCAATCCGTCCAACCAATATGCAGAGAAGGGATTGTTTGTTTTTGATGTTAACTGTACAGGATAATATTGGCCGGCATAGTTTGCGGGTTTAATATTGGCAATAGCAGCCGTTTTGCCAGCAGGATCAGAGATAACAGACGGTATTTGATCCTGTGATTTGACGCTTCCGTAATTCACCACCAGGTTATTGAAGGTCACGGCTTCCGGCAATTGATACCAACAGCGTGTGTACATACCAGACAGGTCATCCCATCCCGGCTTTTCCTGAATCTGGAAAATTTTTGAAGCATCCGTTAGCAAATTACCCTTGGCCGCATCTTCAAATTCAGCCTTGGCTTTTGCAGGATCCACTTCTGATAAACGCATCGCCAACCGCAGGCGAAGAGAATTTCCGTAAGCTTGCCATTTTGTAAAATTGAAGCCATAAGCAGGATCTTCTTTTGTTACATCCGCAGGCACAGAAGTTATGGAAAGATCCATTTTTGAGGTTGCGTCTTTCAACTCATCAAGTGCGAAGTAGTAAACCGTTTTTACATCGGAAAATTGAGGATTTACCCCTTGGAAACCCGTAACCGGCATCGGGCCGAAATTATCGCTCATTTCACTCAGTAAATAGGCCCTCCATATCCGGGCCACCTGCATAAGGTTGCTTGTATAATTCTTGCTGGTTCCGGCAGTCAATTGCTGCTTTGCCACATCTATGGCGCTACTAACGAAATTTAAAGCGCTTGACTGGTTGTTATAATAAGCCGAAATCCATCCATCGTTGTAATCGGCCCAGGAAAAGGTGGCGCCGTCTGCGTCGCTGATCTGGTGGCCGGCCGGAACCCAGTAAAGCACAAATGTCCGCTCGGATGCATCCGGATTCATTTGTGCACGAACAATGGAATTGTCAATAAAATATTCCACCTGCACTTGTTCTGTGCTGGCGGCCACAGGATTGGTATTGATGTCCGTGATTTTCTTACACGCAGACAGGAGCAGAACAGGTGTAAGAAACAAGACTGATTTTCGAATGATATGTTTCATGACTTTTTAATTAAAGAGTGAATGATCAGAACCCTAATGAGAGATTGATATAAAACGTGCGGGTCGTCGGTGCGCTTCCGTTTTCAAAACCCACGGCCGATGTACCTGTTGCAAATACCGATTCGGGGTCCAATCCGTGCATGTGGCTGCTGATAAGCCAAACATTGTTGCACGATGCTGACACAACAGCTCTTTGAATAAAACTCTTTGCTAACAGCGTTTTTGGTACCGTATAACTCAACTGAACGCTCCTTATTCTAACATTGGAAGCATCGTACAAATTCGTCTCGGTAATGCCGGTATTTCCAGCGCCGGCAATAGCCGCCCAATATTGCTGGGTGGAGATTTTCTTGGTATTGGTAACATATCCGGTACCGCTTGAGCCAGGGATCACGCCACTAACGATCAGAGAATCTCTGCTTCCGCCACTAACGGTCACGGCGGCAGTTCCACTGCGCTCCATGTTGTCTAAAGTTTGGGAAAATATCTTTCCGCCAATTCTTGCATCAATCAAAACAGAAAGGCCAAATCCTTTATAGGAAAATGAATTGGAGAAACCCAGTAAGGCATCGGCCTGCTGATTTCCAAGCCTTGTTATGTCTGTCGTGGCCTTGGGAAGGCCGTTGTTGGTCAGGATCAGTTGTCCGTAGTTTGGATCTTTGCTATCAGTAACCCGCAGGAGTTTCGTACCGTAAATTTCACCGTAAGGCTGGCCGGCAACCGCCAGTATTTTGATGTTATCAAAACCGCCCAACTCATAGCGTTCTACATCCGGATAGATAGACGGCACGGTATTTCTGTTGTGTGAAAAGTTGACACCCATAGTCCAGTTCAACGACTTCGGACTGGAGAGGATCCGTGCATCGGCTGTTACTTCTACACCCGTATTCTGAACATTACCGGCATTAATTTTTTTCGAGCTGTATCCGCTTAACGGGTCCATCGGAAGATTGATCAACTGTCTTACTGCATTCGATTTGTAAACAGATACATCAATACCAATCTTGTTTTTGAAGAACCGCATTTCAGCACCGGCTTCATAAGATTTAATCAACTGGCTTCTTACCGTAGGATCGAACAATGTGCTGTTTCGCGAGGCTGTCGTATTGCCGTTTGGATCCGTACCGATGCTGTAGGTATTGTAAAGCTGGTAAGGATCAAGATCGCTACCGGCGGCTGCATACGAAGCCCTTAGTTTACCGTAACTTAACCAGGAAGGAAGGCTGCCCCCGTGGCTGCTAACCATATCAGTAAATACGTAAGAAAGAGCCACTGAAGGATAAAAATAAGACTTGTTCTGCGGCGCAAGGGCAGATGTCCAGTCGTTACGGAAAGTACCGTTCAGGTACAGATAACCATCATAATTCACTTCTACTGCTCCATATACCGAATTAATTTTCTTCTGGCCAAAGGTTTGGCTAACACCCGCATTGCCCACAGAATTATTGACAGAAAATAAATTGGGAACCCGTAACGTACCTGCATTGATGCTGATAGCGCTGTTTTTCCATGCCATCAGGTTTCCGCCCACCATCATCGAACCGCCCAACTTTCCGAAAAGGTTATCTTTCTTGGCGGTAAGCATACCGCTAAAGTTGGTTTGATTATAGGTTTGTTTGCTAAGCCCATACGAGCCACTTGCACTGCCCGGGCTTCCCCCATACCTTTTGGATTCGGTACTGGTCGTGTACATATCTGCACCGCCATTCAGTTCGCCTGTCAGCCAGGTGGCAAACTGGTGTTTCAGCGACGCATATAAAATGTAACGGTCACGAACGTCCGTATTAAGATTATACTTCGCAGCCCAATAAGGGTTCATACCACTTCCTTTTTGCCACCAGAACATATTTCCACTGGCGTCTAAGGGATCTTTGAAATTGAGAATATTGAGTGTTCTCGGTAAATTATAGATGGTGGCAAAAATGCTTCCGTTCTGTCCTTCCAACGAACGGTTGTCGGCTATCGCATTTATGTATTGCACTTTGGTATCCAGCGTCCACCTGTCGTCGTTGCCAAACTTGGTAACCGCTCTCGCCGTAATGTTGTTACGGGTAAGCTTGGCCCCCGGAATCATGCTTTTGTTGTCAAAGCGATTATAGGAAGCATAAACGGAAGTAGAATTGATCAGTTGTTGAAACGAAACATTCTGGTTGGAAACAATGCCCTGCTTAAAGAAATTATCGGCATTGTTGTAAGACTGCAATGTTACCTGCTTACCTGACCAATCGGTAACCGTTTGGCCATTGATCTTCGGACCCCAACTTGCAGTGGAAAGCGAATCATAGACTCCATTGCTACCCTGTGCGTACAGGTTTTGCATTTCGGGTTTGGTAAAAATGCTTTCAAAGCCAACAGATGATGAAACCGTAACGCCAAGGCCCGGTTGTTTTTTACCGGTTTTGGTCGTAATTAAAATCACGCCGTTGCCGCCAAGCGAACCGTAAAGTGATGCCGCGGCAGGGCCTTTCAGCACGCTGACAGAAGCAATATCCTCCGGGTTAATATCACTTAATCCATTGCCCATATCGAGAGAGGGATTCCAGAAGTCATTCGTGGCCCCGATACCTACACGCCCTGTTGAATTGTCCATTGGCACGCCATCAACCACAATCAGCGGCTGGGACGTACCGGTGAGGGAATTGTTTCCGCGCAAAACAATCTGCGAAGACCCGCCCGGTCCATTACCGGAACGCACCACCTGCAAACCGGAAACTTTTCCGGAAAGGTCATTTACCAAATTGAGTTCCCTTGCTTCTACCAGCGTTTGCCCTTTCACCTCCTGAACAGCGTAGCCAAGGGATTTTTTTTGCTTTTGAATGCCCAGGGCCGTTACCACCACTTCGTTCAGGCTGCCGGCTTTGCTTTCAAGGGTAATGTTTAGTGCATTGTTTTGCCCAACGGCAACTTCTTTGGCGTTGAAATTAACCGAGGTAAATTCCAACACAGTGTTGGCGCCGTTCACGTTGATGCTGAAGTTTCCGTTGTCATCGGTGGCGCCGGAAACGTTGGTGCCTTTAACATGGTAAGTCGCTCCGGCAACGGGATTGCCTTTTTCATCCTTTACCGTACCCGTTACTTTTTTTTGTTGTGCAGAGACAATGCCTACACAAAAACTTAGCAACAGGCAAAGCAGGAACCGGGGGGTCACTTTTTTCATTGCAGTGTGATTTTAAATTTTAAGATGTATTGAGGTTGGTTTTTAAGCAAGCAAATGATCAGCGGGAGCTTTGTCAGGGAAGGGATTCAGTGTATCGAAATTTTCCATCACCAGGGCCGCCGCGCCAATGATCTCGGCGCGGTGACCCAGAGCGGAAACCTGGATCGTCGTGTTTTCAGCAATCTTGGGAATGCAGTGTTCGTTGATGGCCTGCTGAATGGGCGCCAGCCACAATTTTCCGGCGCCGGAGCCGCGGCCGCTCAGTACCACCAGTTCGGGGTTCAGCAAATGAATCAGGATGGCTACGCCGCGGCCAATGTTGTAGCCAATTTCTGAAAAGAGTTCCACGGCAAACTTGTCGCCTTTTATCGCGGCTTCCATGATGGCGTTAGCCGTTTCTTCCGGGTGTTCAAAAGGCAGGTCTTTCAGGCCCGTGAGTTTTCCGGCATTGATGCCTTGCCTGGCTTTTTCAACAACCACCAAAAGCGAGGTTTCCGTTTCGAGGCAACCGCTCTTTCCGCAACTGCACATTTTGTTGTTGGTAAAAACCGGGATGTGGCTGAACTCACCGGCAAAGCCGTTGTAGCCTCGAAACAATTTTCCGTTGAGGATCATTCCCAGCCCAACCCCCCAACTGATGTTGATGACCATCGCGGTTTCCTTGTTGCGGGCGGCGCCCAGCCGCAGTTCGGCCAAGGCGATTAAACTGGAATCGTTGTCAATCACAACCGGCAAACCAAGGCCGGCTTCCAAGAAGCTGACAATGTTTGCTTCTTCTATTTTTAGAAAAGAGTGGTTGATTCCTTTTTTTACATCCACAAAGCCCGGCATGCCAATGCCCACACCGGCAATTTTATTTTTGGGAACGCCCGCCTTGCCGATAAAATTTTGAAGGTGTTCTTTTAACTCCTGAAGCGCATTGGGATTATTGGGAAGCGTTAATTCAATTTTCTCCACCTCGCCCACGATTTGGTTGTGCATATCCAAAACCGCCATGCGGCAAATTAACTGATCCATTGCCACCGATACAATATACATCAGGCCGGGTCGGAGCGAATAGGTAGCCGCCCGGCGGCCACCGGTTGAAGAAGCATAACCGGTTTCAATGACTCTCCCTTCTTCAATCAACTCGTTTAAAACCTTTGCCGTAACGGGTAAGCTTTTATCGGTTAAAAGGCTCAAGTCGGTACAGGAAAGAGCACCGCCGAAATAAAGTTGCTTTATAATGTTTCTTTTATAAGCAGCGTTTTTTGTCATGAAGAGATTATTAAAAACAAATCAATAAACTGTAAAATTTTAGACAAGATATCCAACTTTAATTAAAAATTTAAAAAGTTTTTATTTTTTTTATTAATGCCTGCCGATTTATTAAAAGTTTTGGTGTTCCTGCCTGTGACCAAGGATATAACCAATTCAAGGAAGAGTTGTTGGATGAAATAGAAGCGTTGCCAGGAGCATGGTTTTACTCAGGTAAGTCAAGCGTTTTAGGCAACCGTGGCCGATGCCAAAGCGATGGCGCCGCGACAAAGAATAACCGTGCGCCCTTGCAGATTTTTCAGCGTTTGAATTTCATCCTGAGAGATTCGGCTCTTGTGCTATTCACTGGCATAATTCAGTAGCCGTATTGCTGATTTTTAAACGGAATGCGGTACTGTTCCAGTGGCCACGAGCCCCAACTATCCATTCCCTGCAAGCCGGCTTGCTGCAGGTCAACGTGCACGTAAACGGTATCCCGTTTTGTCAACTCGCCAGAGTGGTATTGTTTTTTGTCGGCTTCCGGGTCAAGATCATCAAGACTGTAAGGCAGAGCTGAAACATTCAATAAACTATCTGCAAAAACGATTTTAAGCCCTTTGCCTTTTTTATCGGTAAGTGCGGCCCAGCGCACATTGGTTTTGTTGCCGCTTTCCTGCGGACGGGCATAGGAAAATATTGTTCGTCCACCGTTTGTTTGTAGCGTCCCACCAATGAAGCCGATTTACGGTCCCAGTAATTCTCCCACGGACCGCGACCATACCATTGGAAGTTATTGTATTGTTTTGCCGCCTTCAAGTCGGTTCCCATACGCATCAGCAAGGGATATTCTCCTTTGATGTCCGTAAAGCTTGCGTCAACCTTAACGCCGCCATCGTCAAATACGGTGAAGGTTTGCCTTGTTTCCGCGTCGCCGTTCAAAAGAGTTTTGCGGAAGACAACTTCACAGGTTCCGTCTTCTTTTTGCTCCGCTTTTGCTTCCAGCATTTTGCCTTGTTCATAAGCATTGCACCACATGCGCAACGATTTGTTGAAGCCGGCGCCAATGTCGTTATCGGTTGGCGCACGCCAGAAAGAAGGTTGCGGGCCTTTGACCAGAAGGGTTTTTCCGTTAATTGCATAACGTGTCATCGTTCCCGATGCCGCGTCGAAAACGGCCGTAAAATTTTTACCACTGATGACGTATTGATTGTTGGTGTTCGACAATTGCAAACCGTTTCCTTTACCGGCTGCAAACAACGCGTTCGATGGTTGTTCGCTTAAAGCAAACTGTTCGTAAGCAATCTCGTAGCCTTTCTCCAAAAAGGTTCGGCCTCTTTCAGCGTGTAACCAACGTTGAGGAAATATTCTTTGCCGGGTTTTTGCTTGGTTTTCACCGGCAGCGAAAGCGTTGCGTTCTGTTGCGGCGCAAGGCTTAGGTTTTTCTCCTCTCCTTTCTCTATCAATCTTCCGTCTTCTATCACTTCCCAATTCAACTGTACGTTGCTTAAATCTTTAAAGAAATAACCGTTGCTGATGGTGCGTTTGTTGCCCCTCAGTTTTGTTTTGCTGTGCTGGTAAACTTTTTTCACTTCCACCGCCATTGGCGTTAACTGGCGGTAACAACACCCTTTACGCAAAAATTGTTGTCGCTGATGTTTTGCGGCACAGGACCTTCCAGCGGAAAATCGCCGCCGTAAGCCATGATGCGTTTACCGTGACCGGCAAATTCATAGGGTTGGTTTACGTAAATGGGCAAGCCGTGACCGTTCATTTCCCAGTTGGCAGGAACCTTAAAATCCTTCCATGAAGCATCGTTAAATTCTTTTTTATAAAAATTCTGCGGCCTTAGTCTTGGGTCTTGCACCCAATTAAATTTCCACGTTCTGTTTAATGAAAGAAAGTACGCCGACTTTTCCTTTTCGCGGTCTTCGGCAAGCTTACTGTTTTCAAACGCAAAAGCACTTGCCCGCATGGGCATGCGGTTGGCAGAAACGATTTCAGGCATCTGCAATTCGGTGGGCAAATCCTGTGCGTGTAAAGAGTGAATGCAGGCAAGTGCGCAAACAAGTGAGAATATATTTTTCATGAATTAGAAAAGCTGAACGGATGTACCGCTGGCGAGGTAGGCGGCGTTTTTTTCCAGCGCTTCCCTCTTTTCCAGCAACCGTTCAAGGAGCGTCCATTGGTTTTTGGCCCGGACAAGGTTGTGGCCTTCGTAGGCCGCGCCGTA
>Ga0308175_100000125_pt1 | contig 58944 bp, 46 predicted proteins | sample PhyCR1_3_FD_203893 | JGI IMG/M metagenome (GOLD analysis project Ga0308175, IMG submission 203893) | Soil microbial communities from UC Gill Tract Community Farm, Albany, California, United States - DLSLS.C.R1 | ecosystem: Environmental > Terrestrial > Soil > Agricultural land | place: USA...
ACCATCAAGAATACCTTGCTGAACAAATACGGTTACGATGTTGGCAGCTACGACAAGTATAAAATTTTTACCAACAGCGATAAATTCTTCGGTCGTTTGGATTTTAATCTCTCGCCAAAAAGTACGCTAACGCTGCGCGGCATTTATACCAACGGCTGGGGCAATAACCTGGAGAGAACAACCACCAATTTCCAGTTTTCTTCTACTGACTTTACACAGTACACGAAGAACTACAACGTGGTTGCGGAGTTGAAAACAAAGATCAACAACAACCTGAGCAACCAGGCCAATATCAGTTACATCAACGTTCACGAATACAGAACCTTTCCCGGCACGCTTTCTCCCTTCATGGACATTGGTAGTGGCACCATTTGGGCCGGCACATGGCGCGAAGCTTCGATCTACAACATGAAGCAACGCACGATTGAATTCACTGACAACCTTACGTACACAAAAGGCATCAACAAATTCACCTTTGGTACGCACAACGAATTTTACAACCTTACCTATGGCTTCATTAACTCCTGGAACGGCCGTGTGGAATATGCCAATCTTGACAGTTTTAAACTCGGCAAGCCAAGCCGCGTTCGCGGTGCCTTTACCACCGGCGATAAATTGGCCAACGATCGCGAAACGATCTATAACAATCCGCCCAATCCCTACAAGGTTAGTTTGCTGAGTGCGTATGCACAGGACGAAATCACCGTGAGCCGTAACTTCAAATTCACACCCGGTTTGCGCCTTGATTATTCGGCGGTGGACAATCAGCCTACAACCGATCCGGCGTTAAATACCATCAATGATTACAATTCTTCTTCGCCCACCTTTACGCATACGCCGTTTAAAGATTTAAGCAACAAATGGCTGGGCAAGGCCACGCTGTCGCCGCGCCTTGGTTTTAACTGGGACGTAAAAGGAAACGGTTCGCTTGTTGTTCGCGGCGGCTCGGGCATTTTTGTTGGACGCATTCCGTTTGCCTGGGCCGGTTATGCTTACACGCTGAACGGGACAACCTACGGCAATATAGACTACAAACCCAGTGCGGGCAAAGTAGTGCCGCTTGCCATCAATCCTTTGTACTTAAAAGATACCGTTACCAAATACGGCGGCGCCAGCGCAAGCAATACAAGAGAAGTGGACGTGATTGACAACAACTTCAAGCTGCCCACCATCTGGCGCTCGAACGTGGCCGTTGATTTCAAATTCGGCAAGGGCTACAAACTCACGCTGGATGCCTTGTACACAAAGACTTTGTACGACGTAAAGTTTGAGCAGATCAACATCAAAGACAGCGTGCAGTATTTTTCAACAGGCCCAACACAATCGCCGGTTTACGTGGGCGGCAAATGGTACGGCGCTTATTCGAATGTTTACCTGCTGACGAACACCAGGCAAGGCTATCGCTACAACCTGACGGCGCAACTGTCGAAATTTGCCAACAACGTTGCGGTGGGCACGCATCAACTCAACACAAACTGGAGCGTGGCTTATACCTACGGCATGAGCAAGGACGTTAGCAACGGCATTCGCAATTCTTTCCAGTCGAATTACGAAGTGAATCCGGCTATTGTTCCTAGCGATGCGCAATTGGCTTATTCCAATTTTGATTTGCGCCACCGTATCGTGGCAACATTGGGCGGCACGATGGCCTGGAACGGCATGAACAGTACTTCGCTTGCCTTCTTCTATGCTGGTCAGTCGGGCAATCCGTATTCGGTGATTTACGCAGCCAGCGGTGCGCCCTTTGGCAATGCGGCCAATGCCAACCTGCCGTACATTCCAAAAAATGGAGGCGATATTCTGCTGGCCGATAAAGGCAGCTATACCGCCGCGCAGCAGTGGGCTGATTTGAATGCCTTCATTGAAAGCAACGATTACTTAAAAACACACCGCGGTCAATACGCAGAACGCAATGCTTTGCGCACGCCGTGGAATCACGAACTTGACATGAAGTTGATGCACGAGTTCAAGTTGAGCAAGACGGACAAAAGCAAATCGCTGCAAATCAGCTTTGATGTATTCAACGTTTTGAACTTGCTGAACAACGATTGGGGACGCATTACGTTTGTGACCAACGTAAACAATTACACGGTAAACCTGCTGACGTTTGCAAAGGACGCAAGCAGCAAAAGCCCCAGCGCACCATCTACGGGTTACCAGCCCACGTTCACCTTTAACAAGCCCACCGGCGTAAAAGGACAGTACTATACAGTAGATCCAATCAACTCGCGGTGGCAGGGACAACTGGGGGTGAAATTTAATTTCTAATAACCAAAACAGTTTTCCTTCTTAAGGCCGTTAATTTTTTAGCGGCTTTTTCTTTTATGGTTGTGTTTTTTGGCATTGTTTTTTAAAGAAGATGGATGGTTGAAAAAATGTGTGTTATGAAACGGAGAATGGAAAACACCCGAAGACGAATTAGGATAAAAGAAGTGAACAGCATTTTGGCACATGCGGCTGCGTTAATGCTTACGGGCATTCCGCCGGTTGTGTGCGAAACCGTACTGGATGAATTTTACAGTTCGGTGAGGAAGTCGTTTGAAAGGATAAAGGTGTAGTGTTCTGTGTCTGTTTATTATTTGGTTGTTTGGCTACCGAGTTGTTTGCCTAATTTTTCATATTCAACGTCATTCGGTTCCCACAGTTCTACCTTGTTTCCTTCCGCGTCAAGAATGTGTACAAACTTTCCGTAGTCGTACGTTTCGATAGCATCCAAAATGGTTACGCCGTTTTTCTTCAATTCTTCAACAAGCGCTTCCATGTTTTCAACCCTGTAATTTACCATGAAGTCTTTGGTGGAAGGCTCAAAGTATTTCGTTGTTTCTTTAAAAGGGCTCCATTGCGTAAATCCTTTCTTCGTGCTGTCCGCACCCTGATGCCATTCAAAAACGGCTCCGTATTGATTTGTGGCCAGTCCAAGGTTTATCTTGTACCACTCACGCATTTTGCCAGGGTCTTTGCATTTGAAAAGAATGCCGCCGATGCCCGTTACTTTCTTCATTGGAGGCTTCTTCGGTTGTTTTGAGATGATTGCTTTAAATGCGAAACCGAAACAGAAGGATGTCGCAATGACTAAAATGAACAATGATGTCTTTTTCATTTGCCTGAATATTTTAGCATTTGCTGTTTCGCTGGTTGCGTTTGCGCCTAATGGTTAACAGTTTGCCGAAGTGCGGTCATTTGTTGTACGTCAGCTTTGCCTATGTTCTAAAGATCAATAGAATCACTACTGCTTAACACCTGTTCGTCAGCCCGTATTTTGGCAAACTGATGTTGTGTGTTCGTTTTATTGTCCGATAGTTAGCCCCAATCTATAAAGGCTTGTTCAACGCTAATTACTTCGCCTGTCACAGCGTCAATGATAAAGGTTTGCGCATATGGTTTTTCGTCCCATTCTGGTACATCTCTAAACTTGCTTGTCACTTTCCAGACGATTCTGCCTTTTACTATCTGCTTGATGTCTTTTGTTTGATTGAACTTTTTGTAATCTTCACTGGTCGCTTCATGCTCGTACCACCCAAACTCGATTTCATAGTTCTTTTGAGGCTTTTTGACTTTTACTTTTTTGGCAATATCTAAAGCCTTGTCCTTAGAAATGATTTGAACGTCTGTCTTCCCTTTCATGTCGTAAAGACCTTCGGGTAAGAAACCTGCCATTATTTTGTGGTTTCTGTCCACATAGAATTTGACATTCAAAGTGTCGTCATGAAAACTTGGATGCTTGAAATAATAGTGAAAGACGAACATTTCAGGTTCAAAATCTAATGTCTCAGTGAATTTGGTTAACGTACCGCCACCACCAGTTTTTAGAGTCATATAGTAGCTGCTGCTGGAGTCAAAGCTTATGTATTGCAAAAATTTGTCGCCATAATAAAGTTTTACAATACTATCGGCTGTTGCTTTGTAAGAAGCATAAATTGACTTCTCAGTCTGGCTTAGTCCAACTTGCGTAAAGGCAAGAAGTGCAAACGTCAATATATAAGTCGATAGTAGTTTGGGCATGGTCGAATTAAATGACACAACTCGTAAATATATGCTACTGCAGGCGCAACTTTAAACTGATTCGCAACGAAACTTTGTGCCCGCTTATTTCCATTTACTCCTTCTTCCTATCCAATGTAAACCCAATCGTCGTGCCCACATCTTCCTTACTGCGCACATGAATCGTGTGACCGTGCGCCTCGATAATGTGCTTGCATATTGCCAGTCCAAGACCGCTGCCTTTTACGTCCTTGTTGCGGCCGCCGCTGGTGCGGTAAAAGCGTTCAAAAATGCGGTTCAGATATTTTTCGGGAATGCCGATGCCGTTGTCGCTGATCTCCACCAAAACGTTTTTTTCATCGGTATTGTAAACGCTCGCTACAATGTGCCCGCCGCTCTTGCCGTACTTGATGGCGTTTTCAATTAAGTTGGAAACCACCTGCTGAATTTTTTCTTTGTCGGCATACACCACCATCGGCCGTTCGCAACCTTTTTTAAAAGAAAAATCAATGTCCGCGTCTTCGGCTTTAATGGACAGGCTTTCAAAAGCTTCGCGTATCACATCCTGGATAATAAAGTTTTGCGGCGAGAGTTTTAGCTCGCCTCTTTCCAGTTTTGAAATGGCGTCGAGGTCCTGGATCAAATTGGCCAACCGCTCCGCGTTCTTCCCTGCTTTTTCCAAGAAGCGTTTGTTTACCTCGGGGTTTTCAAGGGCACCGTTCAGCAGCGTGTCAATGTATCCCTGGATGGCAAAAACCGGCGTTTTAAATTCGTGCGAAAGGTTCTGCAAAAACTCGCGGCGGTAGGTTTCGTTGCGTTTTAACGTATTCACCTCGCGGCTTTGCTGCGCTGCCCAGGCTTCCACATCCTTGCGAACTTCGTCAATGCTTTTTTGCGGCAGAATGTATTTGTAATACGTCTCCTCCCGCCTGGTGGCTTTGGTTTGGTTGATGAACTTGTAAATGAGCTTAATCTTTCGGTAAATGAAATTTTGAATGATGGAAAAGATGAGAAAATAACTGCCGAGAAAAATAACGGCGAAAGCAATAACGCCAATCAACCATTGACCCTCTAAAAGATAAATGCCAAGACTGATGGGAATGGACAGAATTAAAGCCGTGAAGGCCGAGAGTTTTTTGGGAGAAAGGTTTTTGGCGTCAAACATAAAAGACAAAAATAGCGGCCCATCCCGACCTTCCCCGTGGGAAGGCCATCTGAACACGGACCCATGCTTTTCGAAGAGGCAATGCAGAATACAGTTTCGTCGCAAAGCGAGCCGCGTAAAGCGAAGCGCTGGTCGGGATGGCCTACATTTCAAACTTATAGCCCACGCCCTTCACCGTCGTAATGCAATCCACGCCCAGTTTCTGGCGTATTTTTCGGATGTGTACATCAATAGTGCGGTCGCCAACAATAACGTCGTTGCCCCAAACCTGGCTCAGAATTTCGTTGCGCAAAAAAACGCGGCCGGGCTTTGAAGCCAGTAAATACAAAAGCTCAAATTCTTTTTTTGCCAGCGTGATTTCTTTTCCGCCGTAAACGACCAGAAAACGTTCGGGGTCTATCGTCAGGTCGCCAATTTGAATGTTCTTGTTTTCAACCGGCTTTACGCGGCGCAGCAGGGCGTTCACTTTGCTTACGAATACCGAAGGACTTACCGGCTTGGTCACGTAATCATCGGCGCCGGTATCAAAGCCTTTGAGCTGCGTGGTCTCGTCGCTCAATGCTGTTAAAAACATGATCAGTGTGTCTTTGAAAGCCGTTTGCGTACGCAGAATTTCGCAAACTTCCATGCCGCTTTTCTTGGGCATCATCATGTCCAGCACAATTAAATCCGGTGCGGTTTGTTTGGCCTTGTGCACCGCTTCGTCGCCGTCTTTCGCCGTGATAACCGAATAACCTTCCTTGGCCAGGTTGTAACTCAGTATCTCCAAAATATCCGGTTCGTCATCGGCTATTAAAACCTTTCGGCCTTTGGGTTCCATGCTTTGTTTACTTTGGGGCAAACGTACAGGAAAAGCGAAAACAGCTTTGCCTTAATGAAGACTTAATGAAAAGATAACCCCAGCCCTCTAAAGGGGGGCCTTCGGTCGTTTACAGTAAAACGCCTCTGACTCCTAAACTCAGAGGCGTTGTGTTTCGTAAGAAGCTTTATGCTTTAAGCGCCGAAGGCCCCCCTTTAGAGGGCTGGGGGTTTAACCCCGCTTTCACCATCCGGGTATTAAATTTGCCACATGAGGCGAATGACTTACCCTTTCTGGCTGATCACCTTTCTTTTTTTCGGTATTTCTTCGGTTGCTGTGGCACAAAACTCCATTGGCACGGGCTGCAAGCCGCCTATTAGCCGGGCTCGCTGGCACGATGAAATTGACAAAGCGCAAAAGCATCTTCTCGATCAAAAGCTAAACGCCGGCGACAACGACGACCTGAATTTTTTTGTGAACGCTGCCCTTACCAAGCGGGTAGATGCCCTGCAGTGCGCCATTGAAGCCGATGCTTCCATGCGGGAGCAGCAAAAAATTGCTTACCTGCGCGGCATCGAATACCTGCTTCGCAATTTTTCGAGCAGCTACCGTGCACGTCTGCTTACGGCTGCGCAATTCCCGGTAAGCCTTGATGCCTTTGAAACGGCCATGAACCTGAATAAAAAGGGAGAGTCTATTTTGCCGGTCATTCAAAAATATCATTACGAAGTAGGGAAGCTGTTGGTGAACAACATTGCTTTTGACCGCAATAGCGGCCTGCACGACGCCAAGTTTCAACTGGTGCTGAAGAACATTGAGCTGCATCCCGAAAAGGCCTTCGCCATTTTAAAAGATAATTCCGACGTTCCCTTTCGCGACAGCATCATAAAAATTGCGGCTTATAAAAATCCCCGCCAGCTTTACGATTATGCTGCCGCCGACAACCGGCTTGGCTATGCCATTCGCGCCATTGACGACCCGTTTATTAAAGAGGTTTCGAAGATGGCCAAGAGCAGCAGCGGCCAGCTTTACTTTCCGTTCCTGCACAATATTTTGAAAGGCAAAATCAGTCGTGCTGACATTGACGCGGTGAAAGACAACCCGGTAAAATATTACAAGCTGCTGGTTAAAACGAAGATTGGTTACATACAGGACCAGCTCAACGGCGAGAAGATCATTGAAATGGATGCATTGAGCGCCATGCTGCAAACAAAAGCACTTGAGAATTTTATAAAACCCATTAACGAGCTGCACGAAACCGAAAACCTTACGGTGCGGTTTAAAGCACTGGAGCCGCTGAACGCGGAAGAATTGTATTACGTGGTGATTGCCGGCGAACGCGATTTGTACACGTCAAGCTACATCAAAGGCGTTTATCCCAAGATGATGCAACGCATCGGCAACCGCGGCGACTCGCTTTTTTTGCTGGTAGGTTTCGATCATTTTAAAAAGTTCATTCGCATGGCGGCGGGCTACAACATGCTGCCCGATTTCTTGGCTTCTTTCCCCGACAAAGACGCCGCAAAAACACTGATGACGGCCTTTGTAAACGGCCTGGATAAAACCGGTAGTTTGGAAGACGGCGTGGACGTGGCAGACTCTTACGCCAGCATCTCCGAAACGATGAAATCCGTGGCAGCGCAAATGCTCGAAAACGTAAAACACAATTATGACGAGGCCGTGCAAGTAAACAACAAAAAAGGCATGGTGATTTACGATCTGCTTTACAAGCTGTTTGAATCGGCCACCGACAGCAGCATTAATCTTTCCAAAGAATTCAATATTCCGCCGGTGTACAGCGTGAGCTATCAATCGCTGACAAACGGCGACAGCGACGGCAGAGTCATAATGCAGGTTTTCTTTTACGGTGATAAGGACGGCCGCATGAATTACAGCAAATTTGTTCCGCAGTTTCCGCCTTCGCTTTGGAAGCGTAGCGAAACAAAACAATGGGTCAGTTTCTCGTCCATCAAAGGCAAACCCGTGGTAGTGTACGCCAACAAACCGCTTGACGAAGAATCGGGTGAAGTGGACAAGGCACAGGCAGCGCTTTGCGAATACCTGAACGAAAAAGAATTGAATCCAACCATCGTGGTGCATCGCGGCCACAGTTATTATGCCCCCTACACCATCGAGCAATTAGCGCCTTCGGCCAAGATCGTTTTCATGGGTTCCTGCGGCGGTTATCATTTGATACACGACGTGCTGGAACGTGCTGAGGATGCGCACATCATTGCCTCAAAACAGATCGGCAAGCAGATGATCAACCAGCCGCTGATTGACATGATCATGGAAAAAGTTCGTGCCGGCAGCAACATTGACTGGATTCCATTTTGGCAGGAGTTTCAAAAGCGTTACGGGAACATTGAAGGCTTTGGCGATTACGTGCCGCCGCACAAAAACCTCGGCGCCATTTTTATCAAAGCCTACAAAAATGCAATGGGCGGCGAAGGCGAAGGAGTGGGCATTTAATGTTCAGGGTTCACAAGTTCACTTATTCACGAGTTGTCGTGATATTTGTTGGCCCGTTTCCATTAACTCGTGAACTTGTGAATAAGTGAACTTGTAAAACTGATCGTCTTGAGCACTTCTACAAAAAAGAACGTTTTCGACTTTAGCCTTCTTTCAAGAGTGCTGATGTTTACGCGGCCGTACAAACGCAAATTCATCGGCTCTATTGCAATGGCTGTTGTGTTAGCGGCCATTACGCCGGTGCGTCCAAAGCTCATTGAGATAACGGTGAACAAATACATTGCCGCCGCCGACAAAACCTTTGCCGATAAAGCCATTGAAATTCTTGTTTGGATAACGATCTTTCAAATTGGTTTCACCGTTCTCGAAACCCTTCTTCGTTTTTATTTTTCGTACATCACTTCATGGCTGGGACAAGCCGTGGTAAAAGACATGCGGGTAAAAGTGTTTGGCAAAGTGCTCAGCTTAAACCTTCGCCAGTTTGATAAAACGCCCATCGGAACACTGACGACGAGAACCATTGATGACATCGAACGCATCAACGATATTTTTTCCGACGGGCTCATTCCCATCATTGCCGATTTGCTTTCCATTCTTTGCGTGCTGGGCATCATGCTGTACACCGACTGGCAACTGACGCTCATCAGTCTTATTCCTTTTCCCATCATCATCGTGGCCACGTACTATTTTAAAGAAAGCGTCAACAAATCGTTTTACCGCGTACGCAACGCCGTGTCCGCCTTAAACGCTTTCGTGCAGGAACACATCACGGGCATGTACATTGTGCAGGCCTTTGCCGCCGAAAAAAGAGAAGAAGAGAAGTTTGACGCCATTAACCGCGAACACCGTGACGCCAACATCAAGGCCATATTTGCTTACTCGGTTTTTTTCCCGCTGGTAGAAATTGTGCTGGCACTCAGCATGGGATTGATTGTTTATTACACCGGGAGACAGGCCTTGAATTTGGGCGTTGGGCAGGAGGGAAAGGTGATGTCTTTTATTCTTTACCTCAATCTTATTTTTCGTCCGCTGCGGGTGATTGCCGATAAATTCAACGTGTTGCAAATGGGCATGATTGCCAGCGAACGGGTGTTTAAAGTTTTGGACAACGACGACGTGCTGCCGCCTTCGCCGCCCGCCGCTTATGCGCCGGCGCACGTAAAAGGCAAGATTGAATTTGATCACGTGTGGTTTGGCTATACCGAAGAACACTCGGTGTTGAAAGACGTTTCCTTTTTGGTGGAGCCGGGCGAAACCGTTGCCATTGTGGGCCACACGGGCAGCGGAAAAACAACGATCATTTCTTTGCTCAACCGTCTTTACCAAATCAATCGCGGCCAAATAAAAGTGGACGACGTTCCGGTGGATGAATTTGAGGTTGACACGCTTCGCAAAAACATCGGCGTGGTGCTGCAGGACGTGTTCTTGTTTCCCGGTTCGGTACTTGACAACATTACCTTGATGAACCCTTCTATTCCGAAAGAAAAAGTAGTGGAAGCGGCAAAGCTGATCGGGATGCACGAGTTCATTTTGCAACTGCCGGGCGGCTACGATTACAACGTGATGGAACGCGGCGCCACGCTTTCGCTGGGCCAGCGGCAATTGCTATCCTTTATTCGGGCCTTGCTTTACAATCCCGCGGTTTTGATTTTGGACGAAGCCACATCTTCCATTGATACCGAAAGCGAGTTGTTGATTGAAAAGGCGATTGATAAACTCATCGCCGGACGCACCTCGATTGTGATTGCGCACCGGCTTTCCACCATTCAAAGGGCCGATAAAATCATTGTGCTCGACAAAGGCGAAGTAAAAGAAGTGGGCAGCCATTTGGAACTGCTGGCGAGGGGCGGCTTTTACAGTAAATTACACCGCATGCAGTTTGAACGCAAAATGCAAACAACATGAAAAACGGTATAACTGAGGAGCAGATGGAGGGGCTGAAAAAGATGGGCGTGAAGTTTTACAATTCACCGGAAGAGCAAGAACTGGATTATCTGCGGGAGGGATTGAGGCGAACGCCGGAGGAACGCTTTTATTTTTTGATGAAGCTGATGAAGATACAGGAAACGTTGAAGAGGGGAAAGTTGGTTCACAAAAAATAAGTCATGGATATTTATGATGAGGCTTTTCTGGATTTGTGGCGACGTTTCAACGAGTATAAGGTGCGGTACATTTTGGTGGGAGGCATGGCTACAAATCTTCATGGCTACCAACGGTACACAGGCGACGTTGACATTTTCATAGACGATACACCCGATAATCGCAAACGCCTCAGGCAAGCGTATAAAGCGTACATCAATCTCGACCTCGAAAGTCTGGAAACCATTCGATTCATTCCCGGTTGGGTCAATTTTCCGCTAACAAACGGTATTGAAGGGACATCATGACATCAATGAAGGGTGTGGAAGCGAGTTTTGAAGAGTGTTTTACAGCCGCAACGGATATGGAGCTAAATGGCATCAACGTTCCCGTTCTTCACATCAATCACCTCATCGCCAACAAAAAAGCCGTCGGCCGTCCCAAAGACCAGCTTGACGTCATCTACCTTGAAAAAATTCAAAAGCTTCGCGACGAAGAAAAATAGGTACCTGCATACGATTGCTGCCGTCTTTGCGTTTGTTTAAAAACGGCTTTGTGCGTTCGGGTTCTGGAAATTGGAATAGATTAGCCGAAAATTCGAAACTGATATGCGGTATTTGCTTATTGGGCTGTTGGGATCATTGACCCTTGGAATCGTTTACTCCTGCCAAAAAGAAACCAGTATTGAATACGGCACGGCCGCAAAAGGCAGCTTGCAAAGTTCGGCCGGCGATTGCCTGCCGAAAACAGTGGCCGGCACTTATGCGCCGGGTAGAGCGCTAAACGATAGCAATTATATAGAAGTGACCGTAAACGTAACCACCACTGGACCTTACACCATCTTTACCGACACCGTAAACGGTTATGCTTTTAAAGCTACCGGCACCTTTTCGGGCACCGGAACAAACACGGTGCGACTGAAAGGCGGCGGCACACCGGTCACCGCTGGTACCGATGATTTTACGGTTTTTTTCGATTCGAGTTTCTGCGATATTTCCATACCGGTTAGTGGCAGCAGTGGCGGCACCGGCTGTGGCACCTCTGTTGTACAGGGAATTTATACCGCGGGTACGGTACTTGTCGCAGCGAACACCGTAGTGTTTACGCATACGTACGCAACGGCCGGTAATTATAGTGTGAGTACCAATACCGTGAATGGTTATTCGTTTGGGCCAACTTCTTACACAGCTACCGCAGGTTCAAACACCGTTACGTTAACGGCAACCGGCACACCCACGGCGGCCGGCACCAACAACTTTAATATTGATTTTGGTGACGGCCAAACCTGTTCGTTTACCGTTACGGTGGGCAGCGGAACGGTGATACAAAACACCGATTACTTCCCAACAACGCAGGGCAGTTGGTGGACTTACGACGACATTCAGAATTCCGATACGTTTAAAGTAACCGTTAACGGAACGCAGAGCATTACCGTTTCCGGCAATACACAGACGTACCAAAAGTTTATTTACTCCGATGCTACCGGACCTTTTTATACAGAGTATTACCGCAAAGACGCCGCTACCGGCTTTTATTACCAATCTTTCGACACTACGGGTTTGGGTTTCGGCGGTGCGGGCATTACCTTGAACCAAGCAAAGTTTGACGTGTTGTTTTTGAAAAACACGCTGGCAACCGGCGCTACGTGGACTACGGACATTTCTGCTACGTACTCCGGTTTCCCAACCACCATTCGCTTTGCTTATACTTGCGTTGACGCAAACGCAACCAAAACGGTCAACGGCAAAACTTTTACGAACGTCTATAAAGTGCAGTACAAGATTCAGGCAAATGTTGCCAATTCCGGTTGGCAGGACGTTGCCGGCCCTTTCACTTCGTATTATGCAAAGGGCGTTGGCCTTCTTTCTGCGGATGATGATGCCGGTTCCCCGACGCAGAATATTCGTTACTGGCAGGTTAATTAAACCTGTAAAAAATTAAGCAGCAGGTGAGGTAAAAGAGCTTTGCCTGCTGCTTAATTTTTGTTTGGTTAAAAGCGTTGGCGTGGTTGAAAATTGCCGCCCTTTTCTTTTCAAAGCCGTTTTCTTTTTAGGCACGCACCCTTATCTTTGCGCCAAATTTCAGAAACGTGATGGCTTTAAGGCGAATCAAATCCTTGTCTGTAGCGGTTTTTAGCTTAGTCTTGGTTTTCTTTTCTCATACGTCCTTGTTGGCACAGGACAATCCCGACAAGCATTTGCGGAGCGAGGATACCGTAGCCGAAAAAGCCGATGAAAAAGGCGGCGAAGGCAAGAAGAAAGGCGCCTTTGATGCCAACGAAGTCATCTTCGGTCACGTGATGGATGCCCACCAGTTTCACTTTTTCTCTTGGGTTGACGGCGGCGGCGAACAGCATCATGCGGTAATTCCCCTGCCTGTTTTGCTTTATGAACCCGGACGTGGCTTTGCTTTTTTCAGTTCAGGGAATTTTTACCACGGTGAAGAGGCCTACGACGGTTATCGCATTGTTACCGAAAGCTACCGCGAAAACCTGAAGGCAAAAGGCATGAAGGAAGACCAGGTTCGCCTCTTGCAGGACGAGCAAATTGTTGCCGTTGACAACGACGGAAATCCTATTGACCGCAAGGTTTACGATTTTTCCATCACCCGCAACGTGGTGCAAATGTTTATTGCGCTGGCTCTTTTGGTTTGGCTGATGCTGTCCATCGCTAAACGTTACCGCACCGGACAAGGCATCACGTCAGCACCCAAAGGCTGGCAAAACGCCATTGAACCGGTGGTTCAATTCATTCGCGATGAAGTGGCAAAACCAAACATGGGCAAGCATTACAGAAGGTACATGCCGCTTCTGCTCACGCTCTTCTTTTTCATTTTAATCAACACGGCTTTTGGTTTAATTCCCGGTTCAGCCAATGTTACCGGCAACATTGCCTTTACGTTCGTTTTGGGCATCATCTCTTTTTTGGTCATCACGTTTAGCGGTAACGGGCATTACTGGAAACACATTTTCTGGCCGCCGGTGCCGCACGGCATCAAGCCTCTGATGATTTTGGTGGAGATACTTTCCATGTTCACAAAACCGTTCGCTTTGATCGTCCGTCTATTTGCCAACATGCTGGCCGGTCACATCATCATTATTTGTTTGGTTTCGCTGATATTTATTTTTGGTCACCTGAGCACCGGCGTTGGTCTTGCCTTTTCACCCATTTCCATTGCCTTTGCGGTATTCATTTACGTGATTGAAATTTTGGTGGCTTTTATTCAGGCCTTCATCTTCACAAACCTGACCGCGGTATTCATTGGTCAGGCCACCGAAGACGGGCATCACACAGTAGAAAGTGCGCACAACGGCGAGCCGCCAACGGAGCCGCTGATTCTTTAAAGTTGACCGTTGACCGTTGACAAGTTGCTCGTTCCGCTCTTCGGCGAACAAATAGCGACCAACGAACAACAATCTTGTCTTTTGGATTTATTCATCATTATAAAAGAACAAACATGAGTTTACTTTTCACTTTGGTAAGCACGGTAGCATGGGCAAATGCCGGTGGTGCTATTGGCGCTGGCCTGGCGGCTATCGGTGCCGGTATTGGTATCGGACAAATCGGTCGCGGTGCGGTTGAATCCATCGCACGCCAGCCGGAAGCTTCTAACGACATCCGTGCAAACATGATCCTGACTGCAGCCTTCATTGAGGGTGTAGCGCTGTTTGCCGTAATTGCCGGTATCCTGGCGATGTTCGTTTAAAAAACAAAACCGCATCCAAAGCACAGGGCGGCGGATGCGGTTTTAAAATGCAAAAGTCAAAATGTAAAATTCAAAAGGGTAGAACCGGTTTTACATTTTTCATTTTAAATTTTGAATTTTCTATGCGTTTACTGACACCGGAATTAGGGTTGATCTTTTGGACGGCGCTGGCCTTCATTATTGTATTTCTTGTGCTGCGCAAATTTGCCTGGGGGCCGATTTTAAAATCGCTTGACCAGCGTGAAAAAATCATTGCTGATTCGTTGGAAAGCGCCGACCGCGTAAAGCGTGAGATGGCGCAATTGAAAAACGAAAACGAAGAGTTGATGGCCAAGGCCCGTGAAGAAAGAAGCCTGATGCTAAAAGAAGCCCGCGATACAAAAGACCGCATTGTGAACGAGGCAAAAGACCAAGCGAAAACCGAAGCCAATAAAATCATTGCCGAAGCGCAACAGCAAATCAACGCGCAAAAAATGGCAGCCATCACGGAAGTAAAAAACCAGGTAGGCAAGCTGGTAGTGGAAGTAACCGAAAAAGTGCTGCGCAAAGAACTCGCCGGCAAAGACGCCCAGGAAGCTCACATCAAAGCGATGGTGGACGATGTGAAGCTGAATTAGCCGATTGGACAATTCGATAATCTGACGAGGAGATTGCCGAATTATTGAGTTGCCGAATTATCAAATTGAATTTATGTTGAACCCAAGAGTAGCCTCACGTTATGCGAAATCGCTGCTTGATTTAGCCGTTGAAAAAGGCCAGTTGGAGCCGGTGCACGCCGACATGCTTTACCTGCAACAACTGACCAAAGGCAGTCGCGATTTTTTAGGCTTGCTGCGCAGTCCCGTCATCAAGGCTGATACAAAAATTAAAGCGATTAACGCAGTTACAGCCGGCAAGGTTAGTCCCATTACGACGGCCTTTATTCAGTTGATGACAAGCAAGGCCCGGGAGGCTGTTTTGCCCGAGATCATCACTTCTTTCATTCAGCAATATAAAGAGCACAAAGGCATTCAAACGGTGAAGCTCACAACCGCTGTTCCGGTGAGCGACGCACTGAAAAATGAAATCATCGCACAAGTGAAAAAGACCGGTGGTTTTGACAAACTGGAATTAGAAGAAACCGTTGACCCGAACATCATTGGTGGCTTTGTGTTACAGGCTGGTGACAAGCTGATTGACGCAAGCATTGCCTACGATTTAAAAAACATTTCACGTCAGTTCGAAAACAACGATTTTATTTATAAGGTGAGGTAGTGAATGGTCAATAGTAAATAGCGAGTGGAAGAAGCCGAATAGAATTAGCGAAGGCACAAGAGTGCGACGCAACAAAAGCTAAATAAAGAACTGAACCCTTGGTTCAAAATTTAATTACTAATTACTAATTATTAATTCTTAATTACGCTATATGCCAGAAATAAAACCAGATGAAATAAGTGCCATCCTGCGCCAGCAGTTGAGCGGCTTTAACGCCAGTGCCGACCTGGAAGAAGTAGGAACCGTTTTGCAAATGGGCGACGGTATTGCTCGTGTGTACGGCCTCGGAAACGTTCGCGCCGGCGAACTGGTGGAATTTGAAAACGGCGTGCAAGGCATTGCCCTAAACCTGGAAGAAGACAATGTGGGTGTAGTGTTGATGGGAGAGATGGGCACCTTGCAGGAAGGCTCGAAAGTGCGTCGTACCGGACAAATCGCTTCCATAAAAGTAGGCGAAGGCATGGTGGGCCGCGTGGTAAATACCCTTGGCGAACCCATTGACGGAAAAGGACCGATTGCAGGTGAACGTTACGAAATGCCGCTGGAGCGAAAAGCACCCGGCGTAATCTTTCGCGAACCGGTAAAAGAGCCGCTGCAAACCGGTATCAAAGCCATTGATGCGATGATTCCCGTAGGCCGCGGTCAACGTGAATTGGTGATTGGTGACCGCCAGACTGGTAAAACAGCTATCTGTCTTGACACCATCATCAACCAAAAAGAATTCTTTGAAGCGGGCAAGCCCGTTTACTGTATCTACGTTGCCATCGGTCAAAAAGCATCCACCATTGCCGGTGTGATGAAGACTTTGCAGGATGCGGGTGCAATGGCCTATACAACCATCGTGGCAGCTTCTGCTTCTGACCCTGCGCCTTTGCAGTTCTACGCTCCGTTTGCGGGTGCGGCCATTGGCGAATTTTTCCGCGACACCGGACGTCCGGCCCTTATTATTTACGATGATCTTTCCAAACAGGCCGTTGCTTACCGCGAAGTATCCTTGTTGTTGCGTCGTCCGCCGGGCCGTGAGGCTTATCCTGGTGACGTATTTTATTTGCACAGCCGCTTGCTGGAACGTGCAGCCAAAGTGATTGCCAACGATGAAGTGGCAAAGCAAATGAATGATCTGCCCGAAAGCATTCGTCACATGGTGAAAGGCGGTGGTTCGTTGACGGCTCTTCCGATCATTGAAACACAAGCTGGCGACGTATCGGCTTACATTCCTACAAACGTTATCTCCATTACCGACGGCCAGATCTTCCTCGAATCGAACCTGTTTAACGCGGGTATTCGTCCGGCCATCAACGTGGGTATCTCTGTAAGCCGAGTGGGCGGTAACGCACAGATTAAATCCATGAAGAAAGTCGCCGGTACGCTGAAGCTTGACCAGGCACTTTACCGCGAGTTGGAAGCCTTCTCGAAATTTGGTGGCGACCTTGATGCGGCTACGAAGAATGTGATTGATAAAGGCGCCCGTAACGTGGAGATTCTGAAACAACCGCAATACTCGCCGGTACCCGTAGAAAAGCAAGTAGCGATTATTTATTTGGGTACGCAAGGTTTGCTGCGCGATGTTCCTGTAAACAAAGTGCGGGAGTTTGAAGAGCAATTTTTGATGGAAATGGAAAGCAAGCTTCCAGATGTGCTGCAACAGTTTAAAAAAGGCGCATTGCCCGATGACGGCGTTTCCAAGATGGTTGAATTGGCAAACGGCATCATTCCGCAGTACAAAAAATAATTTTGGTTTTCACCTTTTTAAAAGCGGCTTTTAAGCCGCTTTTTTTGTGTTTGATAGAAAGACTAAAGATTTACACTTATTCCGTTTTGAAAATCATGAGGCCCGCCTTTCCTTTGCTAATAAATCCAATCTATGAAAGATAAACGCTATTCGTTGCGTCCCGTACTGCTTTTTGCTTTCTCCTTTTCTGTTGTTTTTTCATTTGCACAAACACTGCCCGGAAAAATTATAAGGGCAGCCGTACTCAGCGCCTCTAACACCATCCTTGATCCTGTTGTGCCGACGGGTTGGACGTCCAAGACCACATCCGGTTTTTCGGGTGATGACATAGGCAATGCAAAACTCGGTTTCAAAGCCATTCCCACTTTTTCTACCGAGCCTTTCGGTGATTTACGTCGCGGCGCCAACCATCTTTATACCGACTTTGTTCCCGATGCTACTGGCAACGGTGTTTATATGTATTACGACGGCACGAATCTTCTTTTCCGCATGCGGTTGGGTACCGTTGTGCCCGGAGCAAAGGGCTATAGCATTTTGGTGGACACTGATTTGAAATTCGGTTCTTCGGGTGCTAATGCCGATCCTAATTATTTGCCAGCAACAACAGGCGTGAACGGTAATCCAGGTTTTGAACGTGAAATTGTGTTGGCAACCGGCGGTACCAACAACGGCATACTTGTGTACAATATTGATGGTAACGACAATCCTTCGGCCTTAACACCAACCGCCACTTACAGTGGTTGGACAAACTACTCACAAGTATCAATAGCCGGTTCAAACGACAACGGCGATCCTGACTTTTTCATTGACTTTTATGTGCCGCTTTCTGTGCTTGGTGTAAGTGCAAGTACGCCGCTACGCTTTAATGCAACGACGGTAATGTCAGGCCAGGCTGCGATTGGTGGGCCTAAGTCGGATATATACGGCTTGAACGACGGATCGTACAAATCAACGAACGCAGAATGGGAGGCCTACATTGCTGCGCAGCCACCCATTACGCCAAACTCGTTATCGGGTACGGGAACGTCTCCCACAAGTACGACTGCCTGCACGGCGGCTCCCGTGATTACGAATGTAACAACCATCGGTGGCACCTTCGGCAAAGGCACGGTGACGGGCACCTGGACGAAACTTTCTACATCAACGCTTACATCTGCAGCGATCACTGTTTACCAAAACGGAACGCCGCTTACGGGAACCGCACCGGCAACTTCAGGCAGCACATGGACGTACCAGGTTCCTGCAGGTGTTACACTTGCAGGCAGTCAAATAATTACGGCAACGGCACAGGCAAACACCGAAAATCAATGTCTGACAAGTAACAGTTTTACCATCCCCAATTGCAGTAATTGGATAGGAGCGGCGCTTGTTGCTCCCATTGGCGATGCAGCCAGTGGAAACGATTATCAGTGTTTTGTTGGGACAAATCCTACGACAAATAAAGGGGTTGGTGGCACCAACCGGACCAATACGACTTGGACGGTTTATGTAAACGAAGCGGTGACGAATACAACGAAGAGCAGCGTAAGTGACCAGGGAACAACAAACGCATTTTCAAACAACGGAGCGGCAACTTTTACGGCAAGTGTTACGCCGCGTTGGTTGTACTCAAACGGTTGCCAGGTGGGTTCGCCTTTGGCGGATGGATCATATGTCTTTTGGTACCAGGATGCCAGCGGCTGTAAGTCAGATCTTACCCTGCTTTGCAAAGGCACTGCCGGTACGGTAATGACGCCAACGGTTTCGCCAGGCACCGTATCTGCAACCACAACTTCCGTAGTTGTTACAGGCGCCGCCGGTTCTGATGTTTCGCTTTACTACAACGGCGAAGCGGTGGCAAGCGGCACCATCCCCGGTACGTTCAACAACACAACTACAGGCGCCATCACATTCTCCAACTTGACCTTCGGCTCCGGCGGCTCTGTTTATGCACTTGCAAAGAAGATTGTGGCCAACACCACGGCTTCGTCTTATTGCATGGCAAAAAGCACTTCGCAAACCATTGTGTTGTGTACCACTACGTCACCGCTTATTACTGCGGATAACAACGGACAGATTGAGGCGGGGCAGCCCATTACCGGTACATCATCGGAGACAGGCGGAACAACCATCAAAGTTTATACATCAACTGATGCTGTAAACCCTGTGGCCACCGTAACCGTTGCGGCAGATGGATCGTGGACAACGAGTGGCGTGTACAACGCCGTTGCCACAACGCTTTACAATGCCACCGCTAAAAATGGTAGTTGTCTTGTGGGTGCTGCATCTGCAAACGTAACCGCTGCTTCTTCTACACCCAACTTGTGCGGAAGCATCGCAACCACCATTGACGAAACTACGACCAGCGTAACGGGTAATTTGTCCGCAACACCGGCATCGGCTACCACGGTTACGCTTTACCAGGACGGAATATTTGTAGGCTCAGTTAGCACATCCATCAACTCATGGACGATCAGCAGCATTGTTGCCGGAACATTTCAACCAAACAGTCAGGTTACTATTGGCGTTCGCCAGGGAACGTCGCTGGAAATAGCTTGCCCACTGTCAGTAAAAACGGTTGTATGCGCAACCAAACCGGCTTCGCCTACGTACTCGCCTGCCAACACGACCATTCAATCGGGTCAAAGCGTAACTTATACGTTAAGTGGTGTTACGGCCGGCAACTTTTACGGGATTGTTGATGCAAATACCGGCAATACACTTTCGACGGGCATCTGGCCTACGTCAAGCGGTACAACAACGCTTACAACCTATCCGTTTACCGGAACTTCCGGCACGGTGTACAACATTCAAATTAAAACGGCCAGCGTAAGTGCATCAGCTGTATGCACCAACTTGGCCACGACCAATGTAACTGTTTCGGGAACTGTGTTGCCTTTGACTTTTCTGTCGGTTTCTGCAGATAAAACAGCCAATGGTGTTCAGGTGGCCTGGAACGTAACCAACGAGCAAAATGTGCTGTATTATGCAGTTGAACGGAGCACTGATTGTAACCGCTTTTATGTGATTGGACGTGTAGACTACAAAATACCTGCAGGCGGAAGCAATCATTATTCTTTGCAAGATATAAGTATGCCTTCGGGAAGAATTTGTTACCGTATCAAGCAAATAGATGTAGACGGCCGTGTTCACTACAGCCAGGTCGTTTCTGTGAATACTGTAAACACAGTGAATGTCCAGCTTTCGCCTAATCCGGCTGCCGGAAATACAACGGTCGTTGTTTTTGCTTCTGCCGAAGGCATGGCTTCGCTTTCGTTGATAGATGCAAACGGACAAGCGGTGATGCGGCAAACAAGCCAACTGCAAAAGGGAAGCAATGCAATTAATTTGACCGGGTTTCAAAAATTTGCACGCGGCAATTATGTGGTGCAAGTGGTGACGCCGGATGGTATCTCATACCAACGGCTTTTACTGCAATAGACATTTCAAGTAACCAACAAAAAAGGATTTGCGGACAGCAAATCCTTTTTTGTTATAGACCATGAACGTTACATCGCTGGCTTCCATCCATTGTTCTTACGGTTAAGGTCCGGTAGTTTTTTCTCCGGATCAAGAATCACTTCAGTGATCTTGCTGTCGGGATAAACATAGAACGTTGTTTCGCTGCCACGCATCCAGGCTTCAACAGGAATAGTTAGCGATTGCGTTTTTCCGTTTGCTTCTTTAATCAACACCGGCACGGGCATCGCCATTTGCTCTGCGTTTTGCAAGGTGATGGCATAGCCGGTTTGAGGGGCCGTTCCTGTTTGCGATACGCTTTTTACCGCTACGTCAAACTTGTAATTGTTAAACACCCAGCCGCGCCAGAACCAGGCTAAATCTTCGCCGCCGGCATTTTCCATGGAGCGGAAAAAATCCCAGGGCGTTGGATGTTTGTAAGCCCAGGTGGCAATGTATTCCCTGAATGCACGATCAAAACGCTCCGGCCCCAAAACCACGTCGCGCAAGGCATCCAGCATTTTAGCAGGCTTATCGTACGCCGCAGTGCCGAGGTTAAATTCGGTGATGGCATCGGCTGTCGTAAAGAGCGGGTCCATCTTGTCGTTAAAGGTGAACTTCAGCATTTCTTCGCCTGCGAAATAGGAGAAGTTTGCAAATTCACCTTTGTTGAATGCTTTTGTAGAAAGACCGTTGATAAATGTGTTGAAGCCTTCGTCCATCCAGGCATATTTGCGTTCGTTGCTGCCCACAACCATCGGGAACCAGTTGTGCCCAAACTCGTGATCCACTACGCCCCACAAATCGGCGCCGGTTGATTGATAACTGCAAAACACAATGCCTGGATATTCCATGCCGCCAACGATGCCCGCCACGTTCACCGCAACAGGATAGGAGTATTCAAACCATTTTTGCGAATTGTATTCAATGGAAGCTTTGATGAATTCCGTGCTTCGTTGCCAACCGTTTTGCTTGATGCTTTCAACGGGATAAACGCTCATGGCCAATGCTTTTTTACCGCTGGGCAAATTCATCTTTGCTGCGTCCCACACAAAGGCTCTTGATGCACCCCAAACCGCGTCTCTTGCGTTTTGAATTTTAAAGCGCCACGTAAGGTTTGCACCAGAAGGCCTCGACTTCGGATCGGTTACTTCTGCAGCGTTGCGAATAACAACGGTCTTATCGCTGTTGCGGGCTTCTTTCAATCGCTCTATTTGTCGCGATGTCAAAACATCCTTTTCGTTTTGTAATTCGCCCGAACCAACGATGATTAAATTGGATGGTGCGGTGACGCTGTAATCGAAATCGCCGTATTCCAAATAAAATTCCCCTTGTCCGAGATAAGGATTGGTGTTCCAGCCTTGAATGTCGTCGTACACGCACATGCGCGGATACCACTGTGCGATGGTGTAAATCCAGCCGTTCGCTGTTTTTAATCGTCCCATGCGATCGGTGCCGTACTCGGGAACGGTAAATTCGTAAGCAATGTTCAGTTTTGCTTTTGCACCAGCCGCTTTCAAGGCTTGCGGCAACCATACCTGCATGCGTGTATCGGTGACGTTGTACTGCGGCGTAAATTTCTTTCCGTCCACTTCAACCGAGATGGATTTAATTACATCACCCTGGGTAAACATCGCATTTGTGTAACGTCCGCCTGTGCCTGCAGGCGATGACGCGTTGCGGCTGTCGGCGCGATAAATATTTTGTTCGACATAAAGCCACAAGTAATCAAGGTTGTCGGGACTGTTATTGGTGTAACTGATTTCAACGTCACCGGAAATCTTGTGCTGTGTTGTGTCAAGCGTGACGTTCAACTTGTAATCGGCGCGGTTTTGCCAATACTTCGGTCCGGGAGCACCGTTGGCCGACCGGTATTCGTTGGGTGCGGTGGGATAAAACTGCAAATCCCAAAGGGCTTTCGGATTGAACTTAGAAACGGTACTTGTTGGTGTTTGCGCAAACACGATCAACAAACCAAAATTGGCCAGCAAGGCCAGCATTGTTTTTTTCATTGGTAAAAATCTTGAGCGGTGAAATTACAGAAAGAGAATCCTGTAAATCTTGTGCCGTAAACCATGCATACGATTTAAGGAAACATTGATTCGGCAAGAGCGACGCTTTCGGGTTTGCCTACATCCAGCACGCGGCTTTCGCTGTGGTCGTAACCGATAATCTTGTGTGTTGATGCAAGCGAGAGATAAACGTCAATTAACGAGAATTTTCCGGTTTGCTTGACGGCATCAAAAATCGTTGGTTCAAAAAGTGCTAATCCGCTGTATGCTTTTTGAATGTAGTTGTCGGCATGAAGCGAAATGCGTTCCGCTCCTGTTGAAATGTTTCGCCAACCGCACAAACGGTTGTCTTCATTAAAAAGAAGATAGCGCGACGTAGTTCGATTGGCAACGCCTAAGGTTATATCGGCACCTTGTTGTTGATGATAACTGATGAAGGATTTTAAATTAACATCGGTGAGAATGTCAACGTTGAGCGTCAAGAAACTTTCGCCTTGCAAAAGATTTTTTGCTTTTAACAAGCCCCCGCCCGTTTCCAACACCTCGTCGCTTTCGTCGCTGATGATGACGTTGCTGCCCCAGCCGGCGGCTTTTTCAATTGCGTCAACAATTTGATTCGCGAAGTGATGAATGTTTACAACAACGTCTTTAATGCCGTACTGCTGCAAGTATTCAACGTTGCGTTGCAGCAAACTTTTTCCATTCACAACGGCCAATGCTTTTGGATGTTTGTCCGTCCAGGGTTTAAAGCGAGTGCCCAAGCCTGCGGCAAAGATCATTGCTTTCATTCGCCTTCTTTTTTTAAAGCGGGATATGATGAGCCCAAAGGATTCTTCCAACCTTTTGCTTCCTGCTCGCGATGGCAGAGGTCAATCTTCACTTTGTATTTGTTGCGCAAGTGCCTTGCCGTGGCATCGGCTGCATACACGCTTCGGTGTTGACCGCCCGTGCAGCCAAAGTTTATCGTCAGGTGATCAAAGCCACGCTTGATGTATTCTTCCACCGAAATGTCAACGATGTCAAAAACAGAGTTTAAAAAATCATTCATGCGGGTTTGCCGTTCGAGGTATTCCATCACGGGCCGGTCGCGGCCGTGAATTTCTTTGTACTCCACGTGTCTTCCGGGATTGTCAATGCCGCGGCAGTCGAACACAAAACCGCCGCCGTGAACGCTGTTATCTTCCGGTATGCCTTTACGGTAAGAGAAGGAACAAACTTTTACAACCAGCGGCGTATTTTCATCGGCTTGCACCGGCATGAAGCGGGCAATGATTTCGTCGTCAATGCAAAGTTGCAAAACCTTCCGAAACTCCGGCACCACAATGCCCATGCTGTTGTTATCAACAAACCACTTGAGATTTTTCAGGGCTTGCGGAATAGAGGTTAAGAAATGTGCTTTGCGTTCAAACAATCCACGGAAGCCGTAAGCGCCCAACACCTGTAACAAGCGTATTAAAACGTAACCGTTATACTGGCTGCGAAAAACATCGCGGTCAATGGTTGCGTTGGTAATGCTTTCAAACGAGTCCATGTAATCTTCGAGGAGATTCGTTTTCCATTCGTCGGGGAGATTGGCCCTGGCTTGCCACAACAAACTGGCAACATCGTATTGGGGTGCGCCTTTCATGCCGCCCTGGTAGTCGATGAAGTGAGCTTGCCCATGGTCCGTCACCAAAATGTTCCGGCTTTGAAAATCGCGAAACATGAAATACTTGTACTCGGTATGCGTGAGATAATTGCTTAAAGCCTCAAAGTCATCGATCAACCGTTGCTTGTCGTAGGGTTTGCGCAAGCCGTCCAGAAAATAATATTTGAAGTAAAGCAAATCGGCCATGATGGCTTGCTTACCAAACTCTTTGTTAGTTAAACACTTTTCGTAATTCAAGCCTTCGTCGCCCTTTACCTGCAAACGGGCCAACTGAAAAAGGCTTTCTTTAAATAAGCCGTACACTTCGGGTACGAACCCCTTTTCTTCTAAAATGCTCATGAGTGATACGTCGCCGAAGTCTTCCTGCAGGTAAACCGTCTCGTCATAGCTTACCGCGATGATTTCGGGGACGTGCAAACCCTTTTTGTGAAATTGCCCGGAGAAATAAATAAAAGCCTCGTTCTCGGGCACGTTCAGGCCGTGTGTACCGATGAGGGTTTTGCACTCGCTGCCGTGCAAGCGAAAGTAACGGCGGTCGCTGCCCGATTGCTGGATCACATCCACGCTTACGGGTTCGCTTCCGCACCAGGTTTTGTACAATTGCGTAACGGCATTTATCAGTTCTTGCATAGCCGGCAAATTTAGCTTCGTTCGACATGACCTTGCCTATCAAAATTTCGCCTTGAAAAAAATTTTAATTTATTTGGTTAGTTGTGTTCACTTCCTCTACATTTGTATCACCTTCCTCTGAACGCACCACGGTTTACCTCCTTTGAAACGCCAGACCTCCCAAGCCGAACCTGATCTCCTATTTTGATGAGCCAACCATTGTCCTGAAAGCTGCTTGAACGTTCAAGCTCAGTTTGGCATATTTCCTTTTTTATAACCCCCAAAAACTAATGATTATGGCAACTTCAGTACTCAATTTTCTGAGGAAGAACACAGGGAAAGCTCTGCTCGGCGCTTCCTTGTTGGCATCCAATCTTCTTCAAGCGCAAACCGGCAACCCGATTGCTGGTTACGATTACCTCGGTTCTTGCATAGTGAGCGGACAACCGCACTATTATTACGTATCAAAAAGCGAAGCCCTCTGGCCTGCGGCTAACACGGCTGCAATGACAATTGCCGGTGGAACTGGTTACCTGGCTACACTTACCTCGAAAGGGGAAAATGATTGCGTTTATAACTTGTACAAAACTTATCTGCTTACAAGTGGTATGGGTCAGCCTTCTGTAAACTACACACCGGGAAACCCGGCAGGTGAAGGCTCATACTATGATAAAAGAAATCCTTGGATTGGGTTGACTGACCAAGCTTCCGAGGGCACTTTCTTATGGTCTAACGGTGAAAATTGCAGCGACTTTGTAAATTGGGATTGCGGAACAACTCCTAGCCCCTTCAATGGATTATTATGCGAACCCAATAACGTTGTAAAGGGCGGCAATTCAAACGGTGAAGACTATGTTCAATTGTTGGCGTTTGGTGACGGGCCGGATAACAGTACTGGGGGTTTGGGAAGAAAGCACCAAGGTTTTTGGAACGACTGGTTCAATACTGAATCACAGCTCTACATTGTAGAATTTGGACCAAGCACTTGTTTGGGTAACGAAGGTTGCACTCCTGGCTTCTGGAAAAATCATCCTGCTGTTTGGCCGGCTAGTTATTCGGCAAGCACACCACTTAGCGCATACTTTACTTTCCCAAGCTCACCGTGTAACTTAACATCGTTTGCTTCTGTAACCTTGCTTGGCGCTTTGCAAGGCGGCGGTGGCCCGGGTATTGACGGTGCTGCCACAATCCTGTTGCGGGCAGCCGTTGCCGGCTTGCTGAACGCTGCGGATCCGCGCATTGATTATCCGTTGAGCCCTGTTCAAATTGTAGCGCAAACAAACGCAGCGCTTGCATCGTGCAGCAGAGATGCCATGTTAACACTAGGCACTACGCTTGATGGCTATAATAACCTCGGTTGTCCGATTGACGCCCATGGAAATCCAACGACAACCTCTCGGAGCAATGACCCGGCTTCAATGGGACTTAGCAATGCTTTCACGGTTAGTGGTTATCCCAACCCGTCAAGGAGCAGCTTCAACATCCAGATTAGCGGTATCTCAACGGAAAACGTTTCCATTAAAGTTACCGACATGACCGGCCGTTTGATTGAGCAACGTACGAGCGTTCCGGCTAATCAAACTCTTCAAATCGGCAGCACATACCGTGCAGGCTTGTATTACATCGAAGTATCTCAGGGTGCGGCCAAGCAACAACTGAAAATGGTGAAACAATAAAACCAAAATCAGCAAATAAAAAAATGGCAGTCTTTGTACTGCCATTTTTTTATAATTAGACGAATCAATTTTCGTTGCCGTTAATGCTTTTTCTATTTTTATTGCGGTGCATTGCGGGCAAGCGAGACACCCAAAACAATTTAGATGAGTCCAGTTGTAAGTATCGTAATTCCAACATACAATTCAGAAGCAACGCTTGAAGAATGCCTGCAAAGCATCGTACAGCAAACCTATCTGCACAAAGAAGTTATAGTTATAGACGGCCTTTCAAAAGACAATACGGTTTCACTCTTGCAAAAATATCAGGCGCAGTATCACTTCATCACTTACGTTTCCGAAAAAGACAACGGTATTTACGACGCTATGAACAAGGGCATAGACAAAGCAACGGGTGACTGCCTGCTTTTTCTGGGTAGCGACGACCGACTCTTTTCGAACACTGTGCTGGAAGAGATTTTTGCCGACGAAAAGAACGCGGATGCTGATTTAATTTACGGCAATGTTTTTTTTAAGCACGCCAAAAGAATTTACTCCGGTGAATCGAGTTTGGAAAAATTAATCGGTGAACAAATCAGCATTTGTCACCAGGCTATTTTCTATAAAAAAGAGATTTTTGAACGCATTGGCAAGTATGATTTGAAATACTTTGTTCACGCCGATTACGACTTGAACGTAAAATGTTTTGAAGACACAACGATCAAAACAAAATACATTGATAAGATCATTACGTTGTACAATGAACGCGGCCTGAGTGGCCTGCAACCAAACAAAGACGGCTTTCACGATTGGCTAACACTGCACTACATCAACAAGTACGTTTCTCCTTTTGCTTTAATCATAAAAATGAAAAAGCTAAGTGAAGAACTTCAGGACATTAAACGCTCCAAAGCATACAAATTGGCCAACGTTTTGTCAAGGACATTAAGTCGGTTACGAATGCTTCGGCGCCGGTAATGCATCCTCGCTTTGTTGTTGAATTTCGTATAATTACGGACGAAGAAAAGTTTATTGCGCAATGTTGCGTAAATCCCGCACGGCTTCTTTTTTTGGCATGTTTCTTTCTTCCTTTGCACAACTAAAACGTTACCTATGAATTGGAAACTTTCTCTCGCAGCCTTTTCTTTTTGCGCAGTACTTTTTGCTTGTAAGAAAGAAGATAAACAAGTGCCCGTACAAATTGTGCTAACCGACAATCCTACTGCCTTTGACGAAGTAAACGTTGACATTACAGACATTCGTGTAAAACTTGACAAGGACACAACGGCCTGGATCTCACTAAACACTAAAGCCGGCGTGTACAACCTGTTGGCCTTGCAAAACGGTATCATGGACACATTGGCCACAGGCACTGCACCCACGGGTATTCTAAGGGAAGTGCGTTTTATTTTAGGATCGAGAAACACCGTTAAGGTGAACGGTGTTGTGCAGCCGCTTGTTATTCCCAGCGGAAGCGAAAGCGGATTAAAGGTTAAAATTGACAAGCACCTGGGTGAAACACTCAACTCCTTTGTTCTTGATTTTGATGCCGCTCTTTCTATCAAAGAAGAAAACGACGGCTACAAACTGCGACCAGTCATTAAATTAAAGTGATAATAGCTTACTGTATAAAAAGAGCGTTTCGTATTCGAAACGCTCTTTTTTATGCTGCAAATCTGCAAGGCTTTGTTTACTCAACCAACATCTTTTGGGATAAGGTTTCATCGCCCAAACGGACAACCACAATGCAAACACCTCTTGCGCGGCTGGTTAAATTTTCGAGATTAAGGACGTTTACACCTCGCTGGGCATAAGCACTTGTGACAAGCACACGGTGGCCGACACTGTTATAAACTTCAACTTTCATTTCAGCTTCTTTTTGGGATGTCACTTGCAATTGGGCAATCCCTTTTACGGGGTTTGGATAAACAAGCAAACGCTTGTTTTGATTTTCTGTAACCGGAGTAAAACGAAGCGCATTGCTGTAATTGAAAAGCGCATCATCATTCACCAACTTGATGCGGTAATAACGTGCGCCATTCAACGCATTGGGAATCTGAAAAGCGTAAGCGGCGCTTTGTGCTGCGGAGGGCTGGGGATAAACAGTGGTGATGGTTATAAAGTTAATGCCGTCGGTGCTTTGTTGTACCTCAAAAAAATGGGCTTGAAGATTATCTTGCACCCGCCAGCTAAGCCGGAATTCTTTATTGGTTTGCGTACCCTTAAAATCAAAAATGCCATTGGCATGAAGTACGGCGCACAAAGGCATCTGAAAAACCTGTACAGTATCGCTTGCGTAAGCGGAACAGCCTTCCTGTAAATATTGCGTTACGATGTACGTGCCCGGTTTGTTAACGAAGATGGTTGTACCCGTAGGGCTGGTAATGATATTGCCATTGAGGGTTGTCCATTGATAAACCGATGTGGCCACCGGATTGGTCACGTCTACTTCTGCAATGTTTGATCCTTCGCAGATGTACGGTGTTGCTGTAAGTGCCTCTACACGGGGTGACAAGAAGAAGTCAAACGGCCCGACAAAGTCTTTCAATTCGGATGTGAATGAAGCGGAGGATCTTGTTTTAACGAGTATTCTGCGAAACGGCATGCCACAACTGTTACTGCCCAAAAGCGTTACGGGATCAAGACCTAGCTTTGTAAGGTTTACGGAGAACTCCACAAATTGTTTTGCTGCGTAATCGGTCATCAAGGCATCGTTTTGCAAGACAACTGAAAAGGGCCCGCCCCAGGTTCCGTTGCCGCATTGAAGCCCGGTATAATACGTGCCAGAGGCCTTGGGCTTAATGCTGGCGTAGCCGTAGGTGGCGCCGGTGGTGGCACCGTCAAATTGCCCGGTCCAATCAAAAGAAGTGGGTGTAAGAGACAGCGCTGCGCTGTTTACCCAAATGCGTGCTTCAATGTTGCTGAGCGACGAACTTTGGTACTCTGCGCTGAAGATGATGTCACCAGGTTTTGTAATGTTGCCCGCCGCATCAAACTCCCAACTTGTATGGCCGGCGTTGGGGCCATAGCCGTAAAATTGCCGCGAAGTCCGGTCGTAATAAATATCCGTCTGGTACATTTCAAAATCGAAATAACGGTTGCCGGTAGTATTGTCGAGTGAAAGACCACCAAACATCCAAAGTGAGTCGGTTCTGTTGGGGCCAGCACGCCTTACGTGAACCATCATGTCAAGAATATCATTCTTGTCGGGAACACCCTGCGAAACGGGGCATTGCCAGTTGGCCGGACTGTCGCCGTTTTTGTTGCCGCCGGCAAAAACCGTAGAATCATCACCGTGATAGTCGCGAATGAAAACAGCATCAAGCATCAGGCGATTGTTGATAACCGTATAAGCGGGAAAGCGCATGTTGCGGTAAAACGGCAGCCGGCGTGAGGCAGTATTGCTATTGTAGCCTGCTACAATAGCAGCAGCACCTGTAGTGTCAATAATAAATTGACCTGTGCCAGAAGAGCCGGGATAAAGAAACCAGTCGTCGTTGCCCGAAGAGACGAAGCCGTTAAAATAGTTCGACCGAAGATCGCCGTCCACACCAAAATTTGCCCGGATAACGGGTGAGGTAATTTGGCTGTAAGCTTTTACGGTAAAGAAAAAGAAAAGAGGTGTGAAAACTAAAGTTGTTTTCATAGGGGTTGTTTTAACGTTAGGGAGAACGGTAAGCAGTGAAAAGTTCTTTGTCTTCACCGCTTACCGCAATCTTACTTGTGGCTAACGATGCGCACTTGCGAAACATCCGATACGGATGTTGTGCCATCGGTCATGAAGGCTACGATCCGGTAACTGATTGTACCAGGGAAAACTCCGCTGTCGGTGAACGTAAAAGACCGCGTGTTGTTAAACGGTACAGATCCGGCATCCTCCCAGTATGCGTATGGATCAGTGGGGTCTTCGTAGGTGCGCTGTACCGTGAAGCCCACAACGCCGTCGGCCGATGCAAGGTTCCAAACGGCAGTTATGCCTTTGCCTTGCCTGTGCGTTCGAAAGGAACCAAAGACAGCGGTTTGTTTGCCCATAGCAAATGGCAATCCTTTGTTGGCAACAGCTTCGTGAGGAAGCACGCAAACAAAGGTCATGGCAATCGTGGCTGCAAGGAGAGAGAGACGGATTGTTTTCATAAGGTAAAATTTAGTTTCATAAAGCTACCGCCTTCTCCTTTTTAAAAACCCTGCACTTTCACGCTTTTCGCGGGGTGTGATTTTTATTAAAATTTACCGGCCGGATCGTAAAACCTACCCGAAATATTACCCGTGAGATTTACGGTAAACGTGCGAAGGCCAACTGCTGATGTAATGGCTTAGAAAGATTTACGTTTTTCGCCGACAGAAAAAACTTTTCAGGCTTGCATTGAATAAATATCTTTCTTGTCGTTCCTGAAAAACAGGGAGTAGTATAGTTAATTAGTCAAATGGCCTTGGACAAGGCTTCGAGTGTTTCTTCTTCTAACACTTCGCGACTGGGCACACCGTCGTTAACGGCCCATTTTACAAGGCGTAAACAACCGCCTTCAATTTCAATCCCCGTGATGTCGCCGTCGCTGTTGCAACAGCAACCCGAATTGAAATACGTTGGCTTCATGCCGAGATAATCTTTCGATACGTGGTTGTATTCGAATTTGCGTTTTTGAATTTCGGCTTCGGTTTCGCGTATCAACTTCTCGTTGCCATCGGCTTGCGCTTGCAACAATTGACGGTACAGCCGTTCAATGTGCGTGAGCGATTCAAACACCGGCTGGTGCGTGTGGCCGGTAATCAGCAATACGTTTTCTTGTTCTGCGCTCCACTCATACATCAGCCGGTTGTGCAGTGTTTTTAATTGCGCATCATAGGCCGGTGTGTTGGGATTGATCTTTAACCAAATTTGCAAAGGCGCCCAAACTTTGGAAACAAAAAATTTGCTGAACCAGTTGCCGTCGCTGGCTGCATCACCCTGGTGGCCGTGCGTGCAGAATATTTTTAGTTCTTTGCCCGCAATGGTTGTTTGCATCAGCACACCGTCGTAAATACCGGTGTCGCCTCCAAACAATTTTTTGATTTGTGCAATGCTCAAGGGATCGTTCTTCCAATCCAGATCATGGTTGCCAATCGTTTTGTAAAACCGGTTTTGCGCAACAAATTTTTGGTAACGTTGAAAGCTTTGTTGCTGGTGCTTTACAACGGCTGACAGTCTGTTTTCCCACAGTTCTTCGCAATCGCCCAGCGCAATGAAACCGAAATTGTTTTGGTAATAAAAATCAAGTGCGGCGAGGTAATTGTTTTCGCAAAGACGAAAGTCATCAGCGCCGTCGCCGGCGCCTTTGTGCTGGTCGGAAAAAATGATAAAGCGGCCTTCTTTCTCATCGAAAGGAATGACCACGCCTTTGCTTTCTTTGCCGTTTTCAATGCCTCGCATTACTTTGCTCAGTCCTTCAAACACTTTATCTTTTTTGGGGCTTGACGAGAATTTATTTGTCAGCCAAAGAATGATTTTAAACAACCGTTGTTTAAGCCAGGCAATCATAATTGCGTTCCGGTTTTGGTAAAAAGGAATTCGAATCTTTTTATAAAAAAAGCCCTGCGTTTGCAGAGCCATTAAGATATTTCATATCTGCGAAATGCGGAAGATTCATCCAACGGCAATCATGCTGATTTCAACGTTTACCAACTTTGGCAAGGCACTTACCTGCACGGTTTCCCGTGCCGGAAACGAGCCGGAAAAATATTTGCCGTAAATCTCGTTGATCTCGCTGAACTGGTTCATGTCGGTAATGAAGATCGTTGTCTTTACCACGTTGTCGAAGCTTAGGCCGGCATCGGTTAAAATGCTTTTCAGGTTTTGCATAACCTGGTGCGTTTCGTCTTGTATGTCGCGGTTTTTTAAGTTGCTGTTAGAAGGATCAATGCAGATTTGTCCGGAGATGTAAAGTGTATTGTTAACCATTACGGCCTGGTTGTACGGGCCAATGGGTGCAGGAGCGTTTTTGGTGTTGATGATTTTCTTTTCCATAGCACGAATTACACGAATTAATACGAATTCAGGTGAATTAATTTCGCGATCGTTTTAGCATTTGTGCAATTCGTATTAATTCGTGTAATTCGTGCTTATGCAGATTGTTGTTTTAGCCGATGTACTTCAGAAGGAAGAACTGTTGCGCAGCCAGATGACGGCCGACATTGTTTGGATAAATACCGTACAGGAATTTTCGCAACACCGAAACGCAGATGCTTTTCTTGATTTGAAATTTGTAAACACTATCGAACGTCGACAGGTATTGCAACAACTGTTGCCCAAGCCCGTCATCGTAAATAGCGTTGTGCATACGCTAAACGAAACACACGCTTCTTTTATTCGCATCAACGGATGGAATACATTTCTGTCTTCTTCGATAACAGAAGCCGCTTGCAATAACAACGAATTGAAAACAAAAGCAGAAGCTGTTTTCGCAGTGTTGAACAAAGAACTTCAATGGCTTTCCGACGAAGCAGGCTTTATTACACCAAGAGTTGTGAGCACCATTACGAACGAAGCTTTTCTTGCGCTGGCCGAAGGTGTGAGTACTAAAGATGAAATCAACACAGCCATGAAACTCGGAACGGCTTATCCTTACGGGCCGTTTGAATGGGCGGAGAAAATCGGTTTGCAAAATATTGTTTCGCTTTTACAAAAACTGAGCAAAACACAACCGCGTTACGAGCCTGCTGAATTGTTGGTGCAGGAAGCGTGGAGAAGTTAATAAGTTACTATGTTAATTGGTAGCGTACCAACATAGTAACTTATTAACGTATTAACCTATTAACTCACCTTGCACAACTCATTCCATCGTGTGGTATAACGCGGCGTTTGAAAGTCCTGCCGCATCTTCCAGTTTCTTTTTGTGCCCGATGAAGCAAACTTCACTACATCACCTCGCATCGAAAAATTGATGTTGTCAATCTGCTCCATTAAAAAACGGCCAATGCTTTTTTGTTGCTCAAACATATTTGCCTGGATGGAATCATCGGGCACGATGCCGCTTAAAACAACACCGGCCTTTTTGTATTGCTTGCCTTCCTGGTAAAGTTTTTCAGCCAAGGCAATGGCTTGCTTTATCAACTCGTTTGTTTGCGAAGTAGGATAAGGCAAAACGATGTGTGAACTGTACGTTGGTCCGTGCCTGAAATGCGGATTGACGGCTTCTCTGTTCTCTTTTTCATTGGTTACCACAAACACATTAATCATTCCCGCGGCACTGTTCTGTCTTCGAAGTTTTTCCGCTGTTCTTGCCGTGTACGTTGCTACGGCTTCCTTAATGTCTGCGAGTGTCGTTACCGCGTTGCCAAACATGCGGGTGGTGGCAATCATTTTTTTGTCTTCGTAGCTGTCCATTACAATCGCTTCTTCGCCGTGCAGTTCTTTGATCAGCCTTACCCCAATGACGCCGCCTAAATTTTTTCGTGCCCATTCTTCCGGCATGTTGCGCAAGTCCCAACCGGTATGTATGCCCAGGCCGTTTAGCTTTTTTTGCGAACGGCCACCCACGCCCCACAATTTGCCAACCGGCGTTATACGCAAGGCCTTTGCAATTTTTTCATCGGTTTCTAAAACGGCCACACATTCGGTTTGCTGCTTGTGTTTTTTTGCAATGCCGTTTGCCAACTTGGCCAGTGTTTTTGTAGGCGCCACGCCAACGGAAACCTTCACGCCGGTCCATTGCTCAACGGTTGTGCGCAACTCCATCGCGAAGGATCGAAGCTTGATTTGCGGCAGAAAAAACAAGTTCACAAAGGCTTCGTCAACCGAATAAACTTCTACGTTGTGATCGCCGGCCAAATGACGCAAGGTGTCCATTACCCGCATGCTCATGTCGCCGTATAAATTGTAATTGGAGGAAAAGAGGCCGACGTTGTATTTTTCAATCAACGGCTTTGCGATAAAATAAGGGCCGGCCATTTCTACGCCCAGATCTTTTGCTTCGTCGCTGCGGGAGATGATGCAGCCGTCGTTGTTGCTCAACACAACCACGGGCTTGTCATCCCACTTCGGTTGAAACACTCTTTCGCAGGAGCAATAGAAGGAGTTGCAATCAACGATGGCATACATGAGTGTATTGTTTAGTTAAACGTTGTGAATAATGTACGTCACTACGCCCCACAACTTCAGCTTATCCGTTACATCAATCGAGTGCAATTTTTTGTTGGCTGCATGCAAGAGCTTTTTGCCTTCGGTCACTTCAAGCTTTCGTATCAGCAGCTCTCCATCCACCACCGCAATCACGATCTTTCCGTTCTTAGGCTCTAATGACCTGTCTACAATCACCACGTCGCCGATGTGAATGCCCGCGCCGTTCATGGCATCGCTGTTCACGCGGAGAAAAAAAGTAGCGGGCTTGTTTTTAATGAGTTGTTCGTTCAGGTCTATGCCGCGTTCGGCATAATCATCAGCGGCTGCGCCAAAGCCAGTAGCATTAGCTGTGCGAACATTTTGCTGCGAAAAATCTTTCGAACCGTTATAGGCTGAATAATAAAAGTTTTCCCCATTCATGGTCTTTGGTTTTGTGATGCTAAATTAGTTAGTAATTTTATGCTAACGAATTTAGTTTATCAACATCGCTGAATTTCACTATTAAAAACTAAAACCAATAAAATGAAACAACTCCGATTCGCCTTTCCCGATGATCCATGGCGCTACTTGTTCTTAGCCTCTCCTGACAGAGATTTAGCCGCTCGGGTAATGGATGTCAAGGAAGACTTCTATTTTTCTTATGGTCATAAAATAGCGGTAGATACCCGGCCGCATATCACACTTGCTGCTTTTAATGCAACAAAAGATTTGGAAGCTTCTCTGATTGCGCTGTTGCAAAAAATATGTTCTGGATATTCCAAGTTTACAGCGCTACTGCAGGATTTCGCCGGCTTCGAACGTTATGATAAATCCACCATTTATATTAAAGTCCAAACGCATCAGCCCTTTCTGGAATTGGCAAAGGGTTTATGTGCTGTTAATCATCTTCTTCAAACCGATAGTTGTTCCTCTGCTTATTTGGTAGAGCATCCGCATCTTACTGTTGCGAAGTGGATTCCTTATCTAATGTATTTAGAAGCAATGGAGGACTTCAGCTCAAGAAGTTTTCGGGATGTGTTTGTGGTGAATAACCTTCTCTTGTTAAAGAAGCAGGAAGGTGACGACAAGTATCAACGGGTAACCACTATACGCCTTTTCTAATTCATTTATCAACGAAAACCAACCAACATGCAAAAGCAAATTACCAGCATTCCGGGTTATCGTGTATTTGAATATCTCCTGGTGCTTCAGCCGCATGAAGAATTGCGGGCTCAAATCACGGCAATCAAAAAAGAATTTGCTGAGAAGTACAAAGCTCCCTTAGCCTTTCACACAAAGCCGCAAATTGCACTCGTCAGTTTCCTGGCCTATCAAATGACGCAAGAGCGCATCGTCAACCGCATTGGTGCCATTGCCATGGGCGTTGCACCGTTCAAAATAGAATTAAGTGGTTTTGGTTCTTTTCCCACGCACACCGTCTATGTGAACGTTACTACCAAAGTGCCGGTACAAAATGTAGTGCGGGAACTAAAATCGGCCACGCAGTTGATGACGCTAAACAAAGACAACAAACCACACTTCATCGAAGAATCCCACCTTACCATTTGTCGCAAGCTAAAACCCTGGCAGTTCGAGCAAGCCTGGCTTGAATATTCACACCGGCACTTTAGCGGACGCTTCATTGCCGACGGCATGACTTTATTAAAACGACCGGTCGGTGAAAAAGCTTATCAAGCTATTATGCGTTTCGAATTTCGAAACTTACCTGTAGCCACAAAACAAGGAAGTTTATTTATGTAGCCGGCAGTTGTGCTGCTGTGAAACTTTCGTTGCAAGTTTACCCTGAGCTTGTCGAAGGACACCTTGTGCGTCCAGGAATTCTATTGACCAACACCAAACCAACAAACCATGAAGGAAGAAAGCAAAGGGCAGGAGCAAAAACCTGTTGATACCTACAAACATGGCCGCGGTGCCCAGTTCAATACCAAGAACAAATTCATCACGCAGGAAACAACAAGAGAACACATCGAAGGCATTGACGAATGGATAGACGATGATGTGAAAACACAATACCTCGAAGTCTTTCCCAAAACCATCGTCAACAAAGTAGAAAGTGCCGACGTGGGCATGATGTACAGCATGAATCCTTACCAGGGTTGTGAACATGGCTGTATTTATTGCTATGCCCGCAACTCCTTTGAATATTGGGGCTATAGTGCCGGGCTTGATTTTGAAAGAAAAATTATTGTAAAGAAAAACGCACCGGAACTGTTGCGCAAGTTTCTCATGCATCCAAACTGGGAATGTGTGCCCATTATGCTTAGCGGCAACACCGATTGTTATCAACCCGCCGAACAGAAATTTCGCATCACAAGAAAGCTGCTCGAAGTGTGTAATGAGTTCAATCAGCCCGTCGGCATTCTTACCAAGAACGCATGGATCATCAAAGACAAAGACATATTGGAGCAGATGGCCGCAAAGAAGATCTTGTCGGCGATGGTTTCCATTACATCATTCGACGACTATGTTCGAAGAGTGATGGAGCCGCGAACGGTTACGGCCAAACAACGCCTGAAAGTGATTGAAGAATTGAGCAAGGCCGGTGTTCGCATGGGCATCATGATGGGGCCCATGATACCGGGATTGAACGAACACGAAATGCAGCGCATCATGAAGGCTGCAAGCGACGCCGGTGCCACGTTTACTGCTTACACTTTTATACGCTTGAACGGGGCCATCAAAGATTTGTTTCGTGATTGGTTATATAAAAACTTTCCCGACCGTGCGGACAAAGTCTGGCACCTGATTGAAGGGAGCCACGACGGAAAAGTGAACGACAGTCGTTGGGGAATTCGCATGAGAGGCGAAGGAAACATTGCGCAATTAGTAGCGCAGCAATACAAAAAATACGGGAAGCTGTACGGCATGAATGCGGAAGAATGGAGTTTGGACAGAAGCAAGTTTAGAAGGCCGGGCGAGCAGGGGAGATTGTTTTAAGTATGGAAAAGTTTTTGCAGCGTTCCGCACATGCCTCGTCTTCAATTCACAGGCAAAGAACTCCGCGCCATCGGCTATCCCGAAGGCCCGGTGATTTCTCTTGCCATGAACATCATGGAAAAGAACTTCAAGCATCTTGCAAAGACAGATGCGTTGGAAATATTGAGCAGCATTTTGCAAAGTCCCAATCAATATGCGCATGAGGGCGTGCTAAATAAAATCGCAGAAGCACTTCTTCCAAAACCCAAAGCTGGCGGCGATGAATTGACGCTGGCAGAAAAAGGCATTGACTTCAGCGTGTTTGGTGCCGAAGGCATTGAGCAGGGCGCCTTGCATCAAATGCATACCGCAGCAAAACTTCCCGTTGCGGTTGCGGGTGCCTTAATGCCCGATGCACATCACGGTTACGGCTTGCCCATTGGTGGCGTGCTGGCAACGGAGAACGCTGTAATTCCTTACGGCGTGGGTGTGGACATTGGTTGTCGCATGTGCCTTTCCATCTTCGACATTAATTCCAAAGAACTTACCGACCGCGAACATTACTTCACTCGTGAATTAAACGAAGCAACGCTCTTCGGCAGTGGTTCGATGTTTCAAAAGCCTGCTGACCACGAAGTAATGGAGCGCAAAGAATTTGGCGAACTGAGCTTGCTGAAAAGCTTGCAGGGCAGAGCGTGGAAGCAATTGGGTTCGTCCGGTTCGGGTAATCACTTTGTTGAATGGGGTATTGTTGAAGTGAAGAATGATGACAAAGTTTTCGGAATGCCACCCGGAGCGTATGTTGGTTTGCTTTCGCATTCCGGTTCGCGTGCCTTGGGCGCAAACATCGCTAATCATTACACGAAAGTGGCTAAAGAAAAACGCCGTCTCCCCGGCGATGCGGTAAACCTTGCCTGGCTTTCGCTCGATGAGCAAGAAGGCATTGAATACTGGATGGCGATGAATCTTGCCGGTGATTACGCTTCGGCTTGTCATCATGTGATTCACGAGAAGATTGCCAAACAACTTGGCCGAAAGCCGCTGAAGATGGTGGAGAACCATCACAATTTTGCGTGGAAAGAAAAATGGGAAGGCAAAGATGTTATCGTGCATCGTAAAGGCGCAACTCCCGCAGGGAAAGATATGCTAGGCGTCATTCCCGGTTCAATGGCCGCGCCGGGCTTTATTGTCAAAGGAAAAGGGGAGATGTCATCTGTAAATTCTGCTTCGCACGGCGCCGGAAGAAAGATGAGCCGTACGGCCGCATTAAAAACCGTCACGCACAAAGAACTGAACGAAGTATTGGCAAAGCAAGGTGTAAAACTTTTAGGCGGTGGTTTGGACGAAGCGCCGTTTGCTTACAAAGACATTCACGAAGTAATGAAAGCGCAAAGTTCGTTGGTAGAAACGGTTGGCACTTTTTATCCCAGGATCGTGAAGATGGACGGTGCGCAACCGAAGCAATGGCGCAAAGGAAAGAGCAACGCGATCATGGGAGAATGAGTTTAAACATTTGCTTCTTCCATTAAATGACGATGCACTCTTGTTGAGTGCATCGTCATTTAATGGGGGCAGGAATTGAAAAACGGGTACTCATCGTGAAACAAGAAGGGGGCGGGGTTTACATTCCTTCTTGTTTGGTATAAACGTCGGTGCCGCATTGCGTACATGAGAAGTTCTTTGTTCTGTCGTATGTATGAAGCGAATGAAAGCATTGCTCTTAGGGGTAGGTTTCAATTACGAGTGTGCCGTCGTTCGAACGCAGGCCGCGGTGCATGCGTTGCGTGTTGAATTCGGCTATCAGGGCTCCTTCTTTGTCCACCGCAATCAGGCCCATGTCCGCCGTTACGTGCTTGCATTTTTCGTGTATCAGATAATGACAGGCTTTTTTCAAACTCATGTTGCCGTATTCCATCAGCGCCGAAATGTGAAAGGCCGTTACGTGTTGTATGTGAAACTCGCCTTCACCCGTGGTTGACACCGCGCAAGTGTTGTTGTTGGCATAACTGCCAATGCCAATCATCGAGCTGTCGGCGATGCGGCCCTGCCTGCAAAAATCCAGTCCGCCGGTGGAGGTGCCGGCTACTAAATTCCCTTTGATGTCTAAAGCCACAGCGCCTACGGTGCCGTGTTTTTTGCTTTGTTCCATTGCCACTACCTGGCCACTACCTCTTTGCTTTTCGTCGCGTGTCTTTTCGTATTCTTCAAAGGAATGTTCGGTAATAAAATATGCTTCGGGCTCCATGGGCAAACTCAGTTCGCTTGCAAATGAACCAGCACCATCTCCACCCAAATAAATGTTGCTGGTTTTTTCCATCACTGCTCTTGCCAGCGAGATGGGATTGCGAACGTTTTTCACAATAGCCGCGGCGCCGGCGCTAAGGTCGTAACCGTTCATGATGGAGGCGCACATTTCCACTTCCGCTTTCTCGTTCAGCGCCGAGCCTTTACCCGCGTTAAAAAGACCGTTGTTCTCTAAGGCCTTGATGGCTGTTTCTACCGCATCCATTGCATGGCCGCCTTTTTCCAGTATTGCGTAGCCTGCGTTCATCGCTTCTTCCAACCCCTTGCGGTATTCTTTCAGGTTCTTTTTTATATAGTCCGAATCGGGTCCTGCGCCCCCATGAATGGCGATGGAAATTTTTTTCATGCTGCCCTTGTTTTTGTGTTGAAATTGAGAATCTCGGCTGTTAATAAATCTATCAGTTCGCGGCATTCATCCGCATCGCTTACCCATATTTTTCCCTTGCGGCGAATGATGATTTTCTCGGGCAAGTATTCTTTAGTGGAAGTCTGCTGAGGGTCTTGCATGCGCAAAACGTAAATTTCTCTTCCGGGGTTGGCTACCGTATAAACCAGGGGCTTGTCGCGGTAAGTAATGGCAATGAGTAAGGCCATGATGTTTTTGTTTTAATTGTGTTTTCCGTTTTCGTGCAGCGCAAACTTTACGGCTGCAAATTCTCTCGTGTTTATGTCGAATGTATCCGAATTGGTCATGATGTGTACGTGAAGGTTAGCCACGGAGACAGGCATGCCATTTTTTATATCTGCAATGTTGTTGTGCAAAATTTTGCTGCCGTCCAAAATAATCGCGCTGCTGGAGCCGATGGCTTTCAGCCGGTGTCCTCTTTCGATAATAACGCCGGTATCCTCATCCAACCCTATTCCGATGGCGCCGGGTTGTGCTGCAATGGCCTGTACCAGTCGCCCAAACCTCCCCCTAGCGTCAAAGTGTGTATCAATAATCACGTCGCGCAAAAGACCAAAGCCAATGCTTAAGTCCACTTTGCCTTTTAAATAAGCCTGATCTTCGGCGCCGCCGCAGATCATGGTGTTGCTCATGGCGGCCGCACCGGCACTGGTGCCTGCAATCACAAAATGTTCGGCAAAATAGCGTTCCCGCAAAAGCTCCAAAAAGGTGGTGCCGCCCAATACGGAACAAAGGCGCAACTGATCGCCGCCGGAAAACAAAATGCAGTTGCATTGCTCCAGGCGGTCCATTGTTTTTTTGCTTTGGGCTTCTTCTCGTGTTGTAATTTTTAAGTGGCCGATTTCCACGCAGCCCAATTTGCGAAACGCTTTTTTGTACGTCTGTCCCACCTCATCGGGAATGGACGAAGCGGTGGTGACCACTTCAATTTTCGGTTCGCTTTTTTTACCCGCCAGTTCAATGATCTGCTTTAAAATTCCTTCCTGAAAAAAATTCGAACTGTTGTTCCGTTCTTTCTCTTCATCACTGCCTTTGTCCTCTGCACCGCCAATGGCTATCAGATATCCTTTTGGGTATTGCATGGTTAAAAATTTTTAAAAAATCATGCCGTTTTGTAGAAGGTTTTTACTGAAGAGGTGATGAAAATTGGTACAAAATTTTTCAATAAAATTCCATAACCAATAAACAAGCTATATGAAAATCGAAGAGATTAAGGTACTGAGAGGGCCAAACTTCTGGTCAGTAAAACACAAACCTTTAATTCAGGTTCTGCTCAATTTAGAAGACACCGAACACAAACCCACTAACCTGATTCCGGGTTTTCACGAACGCATACAAAAACTCTTGCCTTCGCTGCGTACACACCATTGCAGCGAGGGGCACGAGGGCGGCTTTTTTGAACGGGTGAAAGACGGTACGTGGATGGGGCACGTGATTGAGCACATTGCGATCGAGCTGCAAAGCCTGGCAGGTATTGACGCGGCTTTCGGCCGCACCCGTGGCGCCGGTAAAGACGGGTTCTATCACGTGGTATTTTCCTGTGCCGAAGAGAAACAAGGCCTCTACACAGCAAAGGCGGCGCTGAGAATAGCCGAAGCGTTGATGGAAGGCGAAGCGTATGCAGTGGAAGAAGACATCAGGCAAATACAAGATTTGTGGGTGAAAGAACGGTTGGGGCCAAGTACAAATTCGCTTGTGCAGGAAGCGCTAAAGCGCAACATTCCTTTTATACGCCTTGATGAAGGCTCGCTGGTACAATTGGGTTACGGGGCTAAGCAAAAGCGCATTGAAGCAACGATCACGGCCTGCACCGGCAACCTTGCCGTGGACATAGCCGGAAACAAAGACCTGACAAAAAAATTATTAACAGACGCCAACATACCTGTGCCGTTAGGAGAAGTGGTTTCGACTGTTGAAAACTTTAAAGAAGCCATCGAAACAATCGGTTATCCACTTGTGTTGAAACCGCTCAACGGCAATCATGGAAAAGGCGCTACAATCAACGTCTCAAATTGGTTGTGTGCTTTCAATGCATTTAAGCGGGCGCAAACAATTTCCGAAAAAGTAATTGTAGAAAAATACATTCAAGGTTATGATTTTCGGGTATTGGTCATCAACAAAAAATTTGTGGCCGCCGCTCTTCGCAAGCCTGCATCGGTTACCGGTGATGGCCGCCACACGATACAAGAGTTGATTGATAAAATAAATGCCGACCCAAGACGCGGTGACGGCCATGAGAAGGTACTGACAACAATTAAAGTAGATGAAGCAACTAAAGACATGCTGGCCAAAGCAAAATGTACCTTGGACAGCATTCCAGCCATGGGCCGGGAGATCGTCTTAAAACACACGGCCAACTTAAGTACCGGCGGAACGGCCACCGATGTTACCGATTCCGTTCATTCCCAAAACATTTTGTTATTCGAACGCATTGCGCGAATCATTGGCCTTGATGTGTGCGGCATTGATGTAGTGGCGCCCAATCTTTCTTCACCTGTGCAAACAAAGGGCGGTGCGGTGCTGGAAGTAAACGCGGCTCCTGGTTTTCGAATGCACCTCGAACCCACAACCGGGCAATCGCGTAACGTGGCCGCGCCGGTGATAGACATGTTGTTCAAGGATAATGGCCGCATTCCTGTTGTAGCTGTTACGGGCACAAACGGAAAAACCACCACCACGCGGCTGCTGGCACACATGGCGCAACAATCCGGCAAGGTAACCGGCTTTACTACCACCGAAGGCGTTTATATAAACGAAGAATTGCTGGTGGCCGGCGATTGTTCGGGACCGCAGTCGGCGCAATTTGTGTTGCGTGACCCGGCTGTGGAATTTGCGGTTTTGGAAACAGCGCGGGGCGGCATCCTGCGTTCAGGTCTTGGGTTTGATGGCTGCAATTGTGCCGTTGTAACCAACGTGGCCGAAGATCACCTGGGCCTTGGTGGAGTTGATACGATAGAGAAATTGGCCAAGGTAAAAGCCGTGGTGCCGGAAGCGGTTTGGCCTTCGGGCTATGCGGTGCTGAACGCAGATGATGACCTTGTGTATGCGATGAAAGACCGGGTGAAGTGCAAGGTGGCTTTGTTCTCGCTTCATGCCGATAACGTTCGCATAGAAAGGCACTGCAAAAGCGGCGGCCTCGCGGCCGTGTACGAAAACGGCTATTTGCTTTTGCGCATTGGCAAACATATTCTTCCTGTAGAAGAAGCGGTGAACATTCCGGTTACGTTCAACGGCAAGTGTGACTTCAACGTTGCCAACGCGTTGGCGGCAAGCCTGGCAGCGTACACCTGCGGTATTGAACTCAACACCATTCGCCGTTCTTTGCAAAGTTTTGTGCCTTCGCCGCAAACAACCCCCGGCCGGTTGAATATTTTTCAATTTGCCCAATTCACTCTTCTGCTTGATTATGCCCACAATCCGCATGGCCTAAAAGCGCTGGGTAAGTTTGTGGACACGTTTGAAAGCAAAGAAAAAATTGGTGTGATAACAGCCGTAGGCGACCGCCGCAACGAAGACATCGTTGCCATGGGAGAGGAAGCCGCAAAAATTTTTACGGGGATTGTCCTTCGCCACGACAGCGATATGCGCGGAAGAACGGTGGAAGAAGTAGAAGGTTTGCTGATGAAAGGGATCCAAAGAGCAGGAGATAAAATTCCAATTGCCCGTTCCTTGGAGGAATGTGAGTCGGTGGAATACGCAATTGAACGTGCCCGTCCGGGTTCATTGGTGGTGGTACTCACCGACAACATTAAAGAAGTAACGGCTTGTGTAGAGAAACACTTGCAGCAGGAAAAAGAAAGGCAATTGCAACAGGCTGTTTGAGTTTTACATCTTGTTCCTTTCAACGCTTCGCCTGCGTTTAAACAAACAAGTGTAAACGTAGGTTCGCCCATCGTTTACACTTGTTTTATCAGGATTCGGCGTGGCGGTGTTGTTGTTTTAAACAAGGAATCCGGGCTTCAAAATTGTCCTGACATTTCCTCAAAAGCGCTTTGTTTTTGTCGGTAAGTAAGGCTGTTGCGCTGACGTATTTTCAGCCAATAAAAAATTGCTCTTACACCGAAAGCTCTCTTCCGCTTTGATTTCGCGGCTTCTGTTAGCGGCCTGTTAACCTTTGTTTGTCCGTTTCTTAACAGGCATTGACTTTGCACTTCCTTTAACCAAAATCAAAGATAGATATGAAGAACACCATTGGGGCTGCACTGCTTGCCGCGGCCAGTTTTGTAGCATTGAGCAGTTGCACCAAAGACCCCTTGAAAGACATGACCGAAGACGAAAGCCGCATCTACATCACTAACCACGACTCGACAGCTAATTTTAATTCTTACAAGACATACAGCATTGTTGATTCGGTGTCGCTTATTGACAACAATCGCTTCGCCGGCAAAGAAGCAACATCGGGGGACGTAGCCGTTATTGCAGCGGTGCAAAATGCCTTAAACGCACGAGGCTTTGTAAAAGTAGATCGGACACAAAGCCCCAACCTTGGCATTAATATAAGCCGCATTTACAGCACCACAACGAGTGTTGTTGATCTCTATGATTATTGGGGTGGCTATGGTGGTTATTACGATCCGTATTACTGGGGTTACAGCGGATATGATTACTATTTCCCGTCAGCTTACGGCGTTTACCAAAGCACAGAGGGCGCCTTGTCCATTGACGTACTTGATTTGAAAGACGCCTCTTCATCAGGCAACACTATCAAAGGCGTTTGGAATGGCCTCGTACGCGGCGCGGGCATCTTCCGTAGCAGCAACGTGCAAAGCCAGGTGCAGGCCTTGTTCGATCAGTCGCCCTATTTAAAAACTTCACGCTAAACGATATTAAAGATGAAAAACAGCAAAATAATTTTTCTTTCCGCTTTGGGGCTTTTTGCAGTCTCGTTTGTACAGGCGCAAAAAGGCGAAACAAAACTTGATTTAAGCTACAACGTAGCAGTGCCGGCAGGAAGTTTTAAAAGCTCTGTTCCGTCTACGTCTTACCGCGGCTTCCAGGGTAGCTTGTTGTATGGTGTATCCGATAAACTGTCGCTAGGCTTTGGAACGGGCTTCCAGGATTTTTATCAGAAGTACAGTCGTCAGACTTACAAATTTTCCGATGGCAGCGATGTGTCGGCTGTATTAAGCTATTCCATTCAAACTATTCCGGTTTTAGCGCAAGCCAAATACAGCTTTACGCCAGGCGCTGCTTTACAACCGTATGCGGCACTTGGGGTGGGTGGAAATGTCATTGCTTATAACCAGCTTTTGGGTGAGTTTGGCGGACAGCAAACCAAGTTCAATTTCGCGGCCCGTCCCGAAGCCGGTCTTTTTGTTCCGTTTAAAAAAGGCGGCGAAAGCGGATTCACTCTTGGAGCCTCTTACAACGTAATGCCTTTTAATCAGGACGATTTTAAAAATCTAAACAACCTTGGTGTTCACGCGGGCATCAGCGTTCCGTTGCGCAAATAAGCAAAGCATTGTCTCTCACAATTCGCCGGCTCGCAAGAGTCGGCATTTTTTTTATGGGCCGCGTCGTCAGTGCTACTATTAAGCTTCGCTTGCGTCGCACGCTTGTACGTTCGGTAAGGTTATTCAACTTTTTAAACCACAGAGAAAAGTGAACGCGAATCAACGCAAAGAAAATCACTCTGCGCAAACTCCGCTTCTCCGCGGTAAAAATTGCAACGATATTTACCGCGTGAAACTGAAAGGCATTCTTATCACGCTTCTTATATTTCTCTCGCTCATCCCGGTCTGGTATATCAGTCGTTGGCTGCAAGGGATAATTCAGCCAAGAAAATCATTTGGACAGTTTCTTTTCTACATGCTGCTTTGCTTTGCCTTGGTCTTCGTTTACACCTTTCTGGTGACGTTTGTTATTTTGAAACTCCTGCCGCCACCACACAGATAAGCCTTATTTTTACCGCCATAACCTTCAATCAATTTTGCTTATGTCAAATAACCTTTTAGCCGGGAAAAAAGGCATCATTTTCGGTGCACTCGATGAAAAATCCATTGCCTGGAAAACAGCGCTGGCCTGCCACGCACAAGGCGCACAACTGGTTCTTACCAACGCTCCCGTTGCGCTGCGCATGGGTGAAATAAACAAACTGGCCGAAGCCGTTCAAGCACCCGTTATCGGTGCCGATGTAACCAACATGGACGACCTGAAAAAGCTCTTTGAGGAATCGCAAAAGCAGTTTAATGGTGGTGTTGATTTTGTGCTTCATTCCATCGGCATGAGCCTGAATGTGCGCAAAGGCAAGCATTATACAGACCTGGATTACGAGTGGAACAAAAAGACGCTCGACATATCGGCCATGAGCCTGCACCGCGTACTGCGTACGGCTTGGGAAATGGATGCGTTGAACGAATGGAGCAGCGTTGTTGCCTTAACGTACATTGCAGCACAACGTGTGTTCCCCGATTACAATGAAATGGCCGATGCGAAAGCATTGCTTGAAAGCGTAGCCCGTAGCTTCGGTTATCAATACGGCGTTCGCAAGAAAGTTCGCATCAATACAGTTTCGCAATCACCCACCCGCACCACGGCCGGAAGCGGTGTAAAAGGCTTTGATGCTTTTATTGATTACGCGGAAAAAATGAGTCCCCTCGGTAATGCACCTGCGGAAGCTTGTGCGGATTATTGCGTATCGCTTTTTTCTGATTTAACACGATATGTAACAATGCAAAATCTCTTCCATGACGGCGGTTTCAGTTTGACCGGCGTTAGCGAAGCCGTCATTAATTCCATTATGCCGCCGTCTGAATGAGGGTTTTACTTTCTATAAAAAATATCCCGCTCAACGGCGGGATATTTTTTTACTGGTTTTTCTGTTCTCCCTTCAGGAGCAATTGGGCGTCATTTCTTATCAGCCGGTCACGGCAAGCAGTGTGATTGGAGATAAGAAATGACAATATGTTGGGAATAGAATTTCATTTCTATACAAAGAAACGTACTAAAGCGAAATTTGTTTTGCCACCATCATCTTGCGTAAGTTAATTAATCCATAACGCATGCGTCCCAGTGCGGTATTGATGCTGCAATTGGTGATGTGCGCAATTTCTTTAAAGCTCATATCGGCATAATGACGGAGGATGATAACCTCGCGTTGATCTTCGGGCAATTGGTCCAGCATGTCGCGTACGCGGTTGTGACTTTGCTTTTTTATCATCTTGTCTTCAGCGCTTTCCTCGGTAAAATTCAGCACTTCGAAGATGTCCTGATCATCGCTGTTTTTGATCGTCGGCGTTCTTTTAACTTTTCGGAAATAATCTACGCAAAGGTTGTGGGCAATGCGCATCGCCCAAGGCAAAAACTTGCCTTCCTCAGTGTAGCGTCCGCTTTTGATGGTGTCAATAATGCGGATAAAGACATCCTGAAAGATGTCTTCGGCAAGGTACTTGTCCTTTACTAAAAAGAAAATGGACGTGTACAATTTTTCCTTGTGACGCAATACCAGCGTTTCAAATGCGTTTACATTACCGGCATTAAATGAGTTGATCAACTCATGGTCGGACAGTTTGGATAACAGGTTCATAAACTCCCGCGTTTAAGGGTTTGAGGATTTGGTGCAAAAACGATGTAAATGAAAAAATTGCGTAGAAGTTTATGCGATAGGCGTGTTGCGTTTAAGAAGTTTTCGGTGCATTGGATTTGTTGACCTAAAAATAGGTGTCTTTTCCTATTCGCCAAATATTTTGTTGGCGAGCGCTGCTTTTCCACCGTCAAAAAATTGTTAACGTTCGGCTGCTCTTGCTAAATACCTTAGTACATTTGTTTCCCGCATGAAAGAGCAAGCTGTTAAGACCAGAAGAAAGAAAGAAGAGATTGCCGTCGCCGATGATTCAATATTTATCAAAGGCGCAAGGGTTCACAACCTCAAAAATATTGACGTCAGTTTTCCGCGCAATAAACTCATTGTCGTTACCGGCGTATCGGGTTCCGGTAAATCATCCTTAACCATAGATACCTTGTTTGCCGAAGGCCAGCGCCGCTACGCCGAAAGTCTGAGCGCCTACGTTCGGCAGTTTCTGGCCCGTATGGACAAGCCCGATGTTGACTACATTAAAGGCTTGGCACCGGCCATTGCCATTGAGCAAAAAGTTATTACCCGCACCCCCCGCAGCACCGTGGGCAGCATGACCGAGATTTACGATTACCTGCGTTTGTTATTTGCCCGCGTGGGCAAAACCATCTCACCGGTTTCGGGCCGCGTTGTAAAAAAAGACGACGTGAAAGATGTGTTGGAAGCCATCAAGGTTTTGAAAGAAGGCAGCCGCATTTTTATTCTGTCTTCTTTTAAAACACACCGCAACCGCGACGAACGTGAAGAGCTAAACATCCTGATGCAGAAAGGTTTTTCGCGGATTTATGTTTCGCCTTTTTCGGTGACGCAAAAAGAAAATGCAGCGGGCAAAGGCGCAACTTATGCAATTGAAGATGTGCTTTCCGATCCCGATGATTTTAAAAAAGCTTTTAAGTATCCCGAGAATGTGTACGTGTTGGTTGACCGCATCGTCGCCAAGGAATTTGACGAAGACGACGAACACCGTCTGGGCGATTCCATCGGCACCGCGTTTTATGAAGGTGAAGGCGATGTGTGGGTAGAGGTGGACGGCGAAAAGCTGTTGCACTTCAACAATCGCTTCGAGCTGGACGGGATGAGCTTTGAAGAACCCACGCCGAATTTGTTTTCCTTCAACAATCCTTTTGGTGCTTGTCCGGTTTGCGAAGGCTTTTCGATGGTCTTGGGCATTGACGAAGACCTGGTGATTCCCGACAAACGTTTGAGCGTTTACGAAGGCGCCGTGGCGCCGTGGAAAGGAGAAAAGTTAGGCCGCTGGCGCGAGGCCTTTGTGAAGGCGGCAAAGCATTTTGATTTTCCGGTTCATAAGCCCATTGCCGATTTAACCAAGGAGCAATACCGCGTTTTGTGGGAAGGCAATAGCTACGCGGACGGCATCAATGCTTTTTTCAAAGAGGTAGAACAGAATTTATACAAGGTACAGTACCGCGTAATTCTTAGCCGCTATCGCGGACGAACAAAATGTCCCGAGTGCGGCGGTTATCGCTTGCGCAAAGAAGCGTTGTACGTAAAAGTTCACGGTGCTCACATTGGCGAATTGAGCGAGATGCCGATCGCGGATTTGAAGGATTGGTTTAACGGGACAAGTCAGGATTTCACAGATTTTGAAAAGGAAGTCGGCAAACGCATTCTTATTGAGATCAATCACCGCATTGACACGATGCTGAACGTGGGTTTGGGTTATTTGACCTTGAACCGTCTGGCTAACACGTTAAGCGGCGGCGAAAGCCAGCGCATTCAATTAACGCGCAGCCTGGGAAGCAATCTTACCAACTCACTTTACATCTTGGACGAGCCATCCATTGGCTTGCATCCACGCGACACGTTCAATCTCATTCGTGTGTTAAAAGAATTGCGTGACCTTGGTAATACGGTTGTTGTTGTTGAACACGACGAAATGATGATGCGTGAAGCTGATCACATTATTGACATGGGCCCGCTGGCATCGCATCTTGGCGGTGAAGTAATTGCCGCTGGCGATTACGAACAAATCATTAGCAATCCGAAAAGTTTAACCGGGAAATATTTGAGTGGAGAGCTAAGCATTGATGCGCCAAAAAAAGTTCGTAAGTGGAATAGCTCCGTCATCATTGAAGGCGCACGTCAACACAATTTGAAAGACATTACCGTTGAATTCCCACTGAATGTTTTATGCGTAGTTAGCGGTGTAAGTGGCAGCGGGAAAACAACACTCATCAAACACATTCTTTATCCCGGCCTGAAAAAATTGCAAGGCGAACCAACGGACAAAGTTGGTTTTCATAAAGCCATCAAAGGAGATGTAGATGCCATTACGCAAGTGGAGATGGTGGACCAGAACCCGATTGGTAAATCCTCACGAAGCAACCCAGTGACATACGTTCGGGCCTGGGACAACGTTCGCGATTTATACGCTTCGCAACCTCTGAGCAAGATTCGCGGTTTTCAGCCCAAGCATTTTTCGTTTAACGTTGATGGCGGCCGTTGCGATGCCTGTAAAGGTGAAGGCGAAAAAATTGTGGAGATGCAGTTCCTCGCCGACGTACACCTGACTTGCGAAGTTTGTCACGGCAAACGTTTTAAAGAAGAAGTGCTGGAGGTTCAATACAAGGGCAAAAGCGTGTACGATGTTTTGGAAATGAGTGTGGACGAAGCCATTGATTTTTTTGCGGATGAAAAATCTATTCTTACAGCTATCAGACCGTTAAGCGAAGTTGGCTTGGGTTATGTGAAGCTTGGTCAATCATCCGACACGCTTTCGGGTGGTGAAGCACAACGCGTAAAACTTGCATCTTTTCTTGGTAAAGGACGGGCGGCCGGTAAAATTCTTTTCATCTTTGATGAGCCCACAACAGGACTTCATTTTCACGACATAAAAAAATTGCTTGCTTCGTTCAACGCGTTAATCGAACAAGGTCATTCTATTCTTGTCATTGAGCACAATACCGATGTAATTAAAAGCGCAGACTGGGTGATTGATCTCGGCCCCGAAGCCGGCGACGCAGGCGGTTATCTTGTGTATGAAGGCAAGCCGGAAGGATTGAAGAAAGTAAAAGAGAGTCACACAGGACAATTTGTTTAACTGAACTTACGCAGTGAAAAAAACCTTGTTGCTGTGATAAGTCAAACCTCATGACTTTCGTAGAAGGGGTTGACGCTTATAGGGAAACTAATCTTCTTACCACGTGCTTCCGTCTTGCAAAACCCAAATAAGCGAATCAAGTTTTCCTCTCCTTCGCTCCGTTTTTCTACAAAGGTCATAAGGTTGATTTTTTCAAAGAAATTGAAGCTCTCCTTTACCGGAAACTTGCGCAAGTTGAGTTATTTAATTAGCGTCACTATGCCTTTCTTCTCCACAACCTGACCGCTTGCTTTCTTCACCCGCACCGTGTACACATACGTTCCAGTGGGTTGCAGCGTGCCGTTCATCATTCCGTTCCACCCACGGCTTTTATCTGTCGTATGAAAAACCATTTGTCCCCAACGATTAAAAATTTTAAAGTCAATCTCATTAATTGCCGTGCCCATCACTTTCACTTCATCGTTTCGTCCGTCACCGTTTGGCGTAAAGGCTGATGGAATATAAACGTCGTCGAGCGGGATAGCGATCAGTTGCAAGGTTGCGGTATCTCTGCAGCCGAGCGATGATTGTCCAACGGCTGTGATGTTTACCGATGTGTCCATTGCAAATCGTTGGCTTTTGCCTGTTTGATTGCGGAACAAGTTTGCCGGTTGCCACGTCGCAATTGAATAAGGCAGGTTACTGCTTGATTGGATCAACACATTCGTTCCGGAAAGTGCGGGATTTATATTAGGTCGCAAGACGATTGAAAAGTCCTCTACAAAAACCGTAACGATCTTTGTGTTCTTGCACCCGTTGGTATCAACGGCGCTGGCAAAATATTGCGTTGTGCTTTGCGGAGAAACGACAATGAAAGCTGGATTGCCAAAGTTCGTCCAGTTTACAAGGGCGCCGGGTGATGATGCGTTTAAAACCGCCGTTCCCCAACGGCAAACGATTGTGTCGCGGCTTACGTTTAATGACGGTTTTTTATTTACTGTTATTGTTGTCACGTTGATGATGCTGTCGCAATGCGTGACGGCACTCCTCGTCGTGTCGGTTATAACGGCCGGCGTCGTAAAAACCGTGCCTTTGTAAACAACCGAATCGCAGCCGGAAACGGCTTGATCATTCACCTTGCTCACTACCAAGTACAAATTCACAAGGCTGTCGCAGCCTGTAGCCGTCATAAAGTTGGCTGCATAATTTCCCGTAGCCGTCAGCCATTGTCCGTTAAAAAGGTAACCGTTGCCCGGCACGATGCAAGCTGTGATAAAAGTTTGCTGTACGGAAGCAATAAGAATGTTTACTTCGCGATAAAGACTGTCGCATGAAGTAACACGACTCTTTACAGTATCACTTACAATCGTGGATGATGTGTAGGTGATTCCGTTATAGACAATGCTGCTGCAACCCTTTAACGTGAGACTTTGCCGGCCCGCCACAACAAGATATAAACGAACGATGCTGTCGCATGTGCTTGTCGTGTACACAGTCTGATAACTGCCTGTGTTGGTCAATAGTTGGCCGTTGAAATTATAAGTTTGACCCGGCTGCAAACAAACAGAAACGTATTGATGTTTGGTTGTGTAAACGGTTAGCGTGGTGATTGTAATTAGACTATCGCAGCCCGAAACAAGACTTCTGATTGTATCGCGAACAACGGTGGAAGAAAAATAGGCTCTCCCTTTAAACATCACCGAATCGCAGCCTTGTGCAGTTTGCGTTTTGGTTTGTGTTACAGTCAAATAAAGCTGCACGGTGCTGTCGCAATTCGTCGTTTGATAGGTTGTCAAATAATAACCGTTTACGGTCAATGTTTGTCCGTTAAAGAGATAGGATTGGCCTTGGTTGATACAGGCTGTAGCAAAAGTTTGCAGCGTCGGCAAAACATTTATTTGTACAATGCGGTAAACGCTGTCGCAGAAACCAACGCTTCGCAGCGTATCTCTTAAAACGGTAGAAGATGTATACGTTGTGCCGTTGTAAACAACGCTTCCGCAGCCGTTGATTGTTTGTTGCTGAACGGATGTGATGACAAGTTTTATGTGCACCGTGCTATCGCAGAGCCCCGGCCGCACAAACACGGCAATATACTGTCCTGAACTGTTCAAGCTTTGCCCGTTGAGCGAATAACTTTGCCCGGCTGCAAGACAAACGGAAAGATGCTGAACGGGTGAAGCAGTGATTGTTATGTTGGTTACCCGATAAAGGCTGTCGCATGACGAAAGCAAACTGCGAACCGTGTCAATTGACCGGCTTGAGACATAATACATCTGTCCATGCCAGAACAAGCTATCGCAACCGCTGATGTTTTGCGTTTGTGTAACGGCCACCGTCAAATATAAATGCACGATGCTGTCGCATCCGTCATGCGTCGTCAATTGCGCAGTATAATATCCGCCTGTTGTTAAGGTCTGATTGTTGAAAAAGTAGGTCTGTCCTTGCTGGATACAAGCGTTGATATTTGTATGAAGAACCGGTTGAATGAGAATTTGAATGGTTCGCAAAATGCTGTCGCAACCTGTGATTGTGCTGCGAAGCGTATCCGTTAACGTTGTCGATGAAACATAAGTCACACCGTTATACGTGAAGCGATTGCATCCCTGGTAAAGGATGGTTTGTCGTTGCGCAATCAACAAATGCAAATGCACGATGCTATCGCAGGAAACACCGTTTAGCGTTGCGGTGTAATCTCCCGATGCGTTCAATACCTGTCCGTTGAAGTTGTACGCCTGTCCGCTTGCACGACAAACATTCAAGTAGGTGTGCAACGAATGATTGATTACGACGTTGTGCGTTTGTATCATGCTATCGCAACCTTGTTGATTGTACAAAGTGTCTGAGAAAACGGTAGATGCATAAAATCTTTGTCCGTTTAGCCACACCGAATCGCAACCAGAATGTGTCTGCACTTGTGTGTTGGCGATGGTTAAGTGTAATCGAACGACGCTGTCGCAGCCTTCAGCATTTGTTGTGTGCAAAACGTAATGGCCGCTCGATGTAAAGGTTTGTCCCAGCAAAACAAACGAACCACTTGGCGGCAGGCATACTGTCGTGTCGTTTACGCTTGATCTCTTTATATGTATCCGAATGTTTTTTACAACCGAGTCGCAAGCAACAACGACGCTACTAAGACCTTGTGTGAGGTTTGCATCATCGCGGTAAATTATTCCGTTGTACAAGACCGAATCGCAAGCGGTGATGTCAACGGTTTCGCTTTGCCTAACCACCAAATAAATCCTTGCTGTGTCGGCGCAGCCGGCTGCATTGTTCAAAACCACGGTATGTAAACCCGTTGTGGCAAGCAATTGCCCAAAGAAGACGAAGGGTGCGCCGTTCGTGCAGGCAGTAGTGTAGGTGCTTGTCGGCGCCGAAACGTTGATTATGGTCGAAGCGTTGTTTGAACAACCTGTAAGCGCATCGGTGTAAGCATAAGCAATGGTGTAATTGCCCGCAATGTCCGGCGGTATAAAATTGCTTCCGGTAACGTTTGTTCCGGTAAACGTTCCGCCGGCAGGCGTGCCGTTTAAAAGGATGGATGAACTGTTAGTGCAAACCGGCGCATAACTGCCGGCATTCACTGACGGAAGCACATTGACGGTTAGCGTAAATGGCTTTGTGCAACTGTTGCCGCAGACATTCGACAACCTAAGATAGCCGGTGTACGTTCCCGGTGGCGTGTTCGCGGGTACGGTAATATGAATATTGCCGCCGAGAGTTGCGTTGCTTATCGCTGAAAAATAAACCGACGATGTTGCGTCCCACGTTAATGTGTAAGTGGCCGGTGCGTTTGCAGACGAGTAAGGAAGCAAGACGGTTTGGGTGTTCGCATCAAAACAAACGGCTGTGTTGCTCACTGCGTTCAGCACAGGACCACTGCAAATTTGGGTTCCGCCGTTGCCTGCGTTGGAAGCACCGGGCGTCAAACTCGTTTCTGTCAAGTACGTTCCGTTGCTGCTTAAATAAAGCCCCTGATTCGTGGCAGCACTAAACGTTCCCGGAACGTTGTTAACCGAGGCGCCGGGATCGGGAATATTGCTTACACCTTGTGCGTTGCCCGATGCTGCACAAGTTGTGTAAGCACTTAAAGGATAAGTGCCGGCGTTGTTGCCGCTGTTGTACGAAACCGACGCAACGAGATTGCCCGCTGCATCCAGTAAACTCAGTTGGCCTTTTGTGTTGGAAAAATTTCCTGCACTAAGGCCCTGCTTCATGTACACAGCGTTCGTTGTAATGGCTGTTGTTCCAACGTTTATATCGGCTACGCCAACGTAACTGTTCATAATGCCGCCTGTCGGATAGCCTGTGCCGCCACTCACGCCGGCAGTCCCCGCCGTGCCGCCAATTAAAAAATAACCACCGCCGGCAATGCTTTTTCCCGAAGGGATTTTGATGGTCCAACCCGTAGGATTACCGCCGCCGCTGGTGCTGCTAAATATTAAAGTATAACAACTTAAATCAACGGTGCAGCCACTGCGGTTAAACAGTTCCACAAACTGGCTGCCGTTGCCACCCGTTGGTGCAATGCCTACTTCGTTAATGACAAGTTGGGAATGTGCCACCCGGGCAAATGATAAAAAGAAAAACAGGGCGGCTGTACGGTACATAAAGCAGAATCGTTTTGGTATCAGTTTGATTGGCTGTACTCAAATATACAAATTTCATCTTCGCATATAAATTTTAAAACATTCGTTTTGGGCGCAAATAAAAACGGCTGCCTTCAGGCAGCCGTTCATCTCAACGAAGTTGTTTCATCGAAGCCGGTCGAGGCTTTTAATCAGTTTTTGATCTTTTCTAATTCCCCGTATAGCTAAAATGTAAAGACCCAGAATACCAAAATGAAGAACGCAGGAAAGGGCAAAGGCGCCGGCAGTAAAGTATTTCAATTGAAGAATGTAGTCTGTAAGCAAAGCAAGCGTGAGCACGAGTCCGGCAACCGCAACTTTGAGTTGCAACTTGCGATTCTCAAACAAAAAGATGGAAGCAAAAGCCGTCAGGCCCGTTAATACTGTCAGCACGATAAGCAGCATGTTGGATTTAGCCGTTAACTGCGGAGCGATATCGGCCGATAGTGGCGTGCCCACGTAAAAAGGAACACTAAACGTAATAGCAGCGAAGATAGCAGCCAGCAAGAGCCACACGGATTGTATGCGTTGAATCATGAAACGGTTTTGTTGTAAAAATAGGAAGGAATGAATCTTTATTTAACCGGCAATTGTAATTCTGTTCAGCTTCCGATGCGTCGCACACTTCGGGGTTTGGAACAAGGTTCAACTTCTTTTTAACCACAGACAGCCACAGGGAAAATTCTTTGTAGCTCTCCGTGCTGTCTTCCCTTTGTGCTCTCTGTGGTTGAACCTTGCCGCACAGTGAATAAAACGTACAAGAATGCCACACAACGATGCTTAATTATTGTTTCGTCTTTCGCGCACGCTTATCCGAGTATTTCATCTATTTGCCCGAGTTCTTCTTCACTAAAATTGTAATTGCGCAGGCTTTGCGCCGAGTCCAAAACCTGTTCGGGCTTGCTCGCGCCAATGATGACCGAGGTAATGCGTTTGTCTTTCAGCACCCAGGCCAGCGACATTTGCGCAAGCGTTTGCCCGCGGCTTTCGGCAAGCGAGTTTAAGCGCTGGATTTTGGAAATCAATTCGTCTGTGATAACGTTGGTATCAATGGCGCCGTTGCCCCTGCCGCTTGCGGCCCGCGAGTCTTCGGGAATGCCGTGCAAATAGCGGTCGGTTAGCAAGCCTTGTGCAAGCGAGGAAAAGCTAATGCAGCCGATGTTTAATTTTTCAATTGTATTCAGCAGGCCTTGTTCGGGTGTGCGCACCATCAACGAATACTTGGGCTGGTGAATGAGCAGCGGAGTGCCCAAGCTATTCAGAACTTTGTAGGCTTCTTTTGTTTGTTCCGGCGAGTAGCTGGAAACGCCAACGTACAAAGCTTTGCCTTGTTGCACAATTTGGTGAAGTGCCGTCATTGATTCTTCCAGCGGCGTTTCGGGGTCGGGACGATGATGATAAAAAATATCCACGTAATCCAATCCGGTGCGCTTGAGGCTTTGGTCGAGCGAAGCCACCAAATATTTTTTTGAACCGAAATCGCCGTAAGGCCCCGGCCACATCGGATAACCGGCTTTTGATGAAATGATCATCTCGTCGCGGTAGGCTTTGAAATCGTCTTTTAAAATTTTTCCAAAAGTTTCTTCCGCGGCACCCGGCGGCGGACCGTAATTGTTGGCCAGGTCAAAATGCGTGATGCCGCAATCAAAAGCAGTGTGCATGATGTCGCGGCATTTTTCGTAATCGTCCTGCCGGCCAAAGTTGTGCCAAAGGCCCAGTGAAAGTGCGGGCAGTTTAAGGCCGCTGTGGCCGCAGCGGCGGTATTCCATGTATGCGTAGCGGCCAGGCGATGGTTGGTATGTCATCGGTTTAGGTTGTGGTGAATAAGTTTTAAATATAAGCAGCAAACGCGAGGGTGAAAGTGTGAAGCTTTTGTTTTCAACAAACTGTGGGATGTTTTGTTGATGCATCCGGGTCTTGTTTTGTTGTGTGCATCGCCGGAGGCGACAATAAATTCGTACGAGGCGACCTTTCGACAAGCTCAAGATGCCTCGCACAGCACCCTGGAATATCTTTTAATACTTGACGCTAAAACAAAAACTCAACCGCGATGGTTGAGTTTTAAAAATTTATGGAAGTCGTAAAGTGAATCAGGCTTACACATCAATCCTTGCATACTTCGCGTGGCTCTCGATGAACTCTCTACGCGGTGCCACTTCATCGCCCATCAACATGCTGAAGATACGGTCGGCTTCGGCGGCGCTTTCAATGGTTACCTGCTTTAGCGTTCTTGTATCCGGGTTCATGGTTGTTGACCATAACTGGTCGGAGTTCATTTCACCCAAGCCTTTGTATCGCTGAATGCCCACCGAACCTTCGTTGCCACCGCCAAATTTTTCTACCAGTGCTCTTCGCTGTTCTTCGTTGTACGCATAGGCTTGTTCCTTTCCTTTCTTCACTAAGTAAAGTGGCGGTTGTGCAATGTAAACATAGCCTTGCTCCACCAGTTCTTTCATGTAACGGAAGATGAACGTAAGAATGAGCGTAGCAATGTGGCTTCCGTCCACATCGGCATCGGTCATGATGATGAGTTTGTGATAGCGAAGCTTCTGCAAATTCAAAGCCTTTGGATCATCAGGCGTGCCAACGGTTACACCCAATGCTGTGTACATGTTTCGAATTTCTTCGTTCTCGTAAATCTTGTGCTCCATCGCTTTTTCCACGTTCAGGATTTTACCGCGGAGCGGAAGAATGGCCTGGTAGCTTCTGTCGCGGCCCTGCTTAGCTGTGCCGCCGGCCGAGTCGCCTTCCACCAGATAGAGTTCGCATTTATCGGGATCACGTTCGGAGCAATCAGCAAGTTTGCCGGGCAGGCCGCCGCCGCTTAATACCGATTTGCGTTGCACCATTTCGCGGGCTTTCTTCGCCGCCGCTCTTGCCTGGGCCGCAAGAATTACTTTTTGAATAATGTTCTTGGCTTCGCGTGGATTTTCTTCGAGATAAGCTTCCAAGGCTCTTGAGACCGTCGTATCAACAATGCCCATTACTTCATTGTTGCCCAACTTTGTTTTGGTCTGTCCTTCAAACTGGGGCTCGGGAACTTTCACGGAAATTACGGCGCTTAATCCTTCGCGAAAATCGTCGCCTTCGATGGTGACTTTGGCTTTTTCAAAAAGGCCCTGCTTGTCGCCATAACTTTTGAAAACACGGGTTAAAGAGCGGCGAAAGCCTGCTACGTGCGTACCGCCTTCAATGGTATTAATGTTGTTGACGTATGAATAAATGTGTTCGTTGTAGCTGGTGTTGTAGGTCATGGCAACTTCTACCGCTACGTTGTTTTTTTCATCACGGCCGTCTACAAACAGTGGCTTCGGCAACAAGGAGGCACGGCCGCCGTTGGCGTCCAGCATTTCTACAAACTCAATGATGCCGCCTTCGCTGTAAAAGGTTTTGGAATAGGTAAGGCCCGCTTCTTCATCCTTCTCACGCAAATCGT